>Ga0116192_1002887_pt1 | contig 11091 bp, 17 predicted proteins | sample AD_UKC113_MetaG_FD_89876 | JGI IMG/M metagenome (GOLD analysis project Ga0116192, IMG submission 89876) | Active sludge microbial communities of municipal wastewater-treating anaerobic digesters from Hong Kong - AD_UKC113_MetaG | ecosystem: Engineered > Bioreactor > Anaerobic > Digestate...
GGCCGGAGGCCGTAGCACTCCACCACATCCCTGACCGTCAAGTCCTGCTCTTCGGTGATCGACCATTCGGAGGGTTCACCCTGCCACCGGCTCCAGCCGCCGCTGCGGCGTCGTATGGTGAACCGGCAGTCGGACCACAGCACAACCTGGTAGCCAATATATTCGCCGCGGGTGTCCTTGTCTTCGCACTCCCGGCCGAATTGGTCCACAACTACCAGGCCCATCTTGTCAGCAAACCGGCGGTGCTCCGGGCTGTATGGGTTGCCGGAGCAGAAATAGCTCACTTCGATTTGGCCGGCGAATGTGGACATCAACGGGGCCATCTTTTGCAGCAAAGCGTCTAGCGCCGCCGCCTCCTTCTCCACAGTCTCATCCCGAAGGGCCGCTACGTCCTTCGCCAGTGGTGCGACCTCTTCCAGCTTCGCGGTCAGGCATGACAAAGCGTTAGGCGCTTCAGATTCTTTTATTTCGTTCATTTTATATTTCTCCTTTTTCTTAACTTCGGCGGGCGGCGGCCCCCTATGGCAACTAAAGTAGGAGGGTCTTCTGGTGGGTAGGAAGCCGCCGCCTTTCGCCGTAGTGCTTGACATTAGCGGGCGTACCGGCCCATGTGATCGGATGTGGGTGAACATGGAGGGAGCGGGACCGGGGCGCCTGTCGCCGTCGCTACCAGCCACCTCCCAAGATACACAGCACCGCGATGAGCACCACCACGTTGAGCGTTTGCAGCAGCGCCATTAGCGCAAATGGGAGGTGACTAGTCGCCATTAAGCTATCACCTGCCCCGGCCGGTCATGTAGCCGCGGGATGCTTTCGTCGTCGTAGGGCCTGAACGGCTGTGCCGCCGCGGGAAGAAGGCTATCGTCCTCCCGCTCTTCCACAGCTAACTGCAGCGCGCGCATATGCTTACATGCCTGGCCAGGGTGATAGGTCGCCGCCGGGCATGAGCAGGCTTTGTGTGTGGTCAAGTAATAGGCCTTGCCGTCCTTCGCCAGCGTCAAGCGAACGCGATCCTGCAGCTCCACAAACTCCGGCAGTGGTTCAGCCGGGCGATGCATGTAGGTCAGCAGCGCCTTCACGGCGTCCACAGACTGCGTTACCGGGTTTAATGCTATCTGTTTATCCATCATTTTATTGCACCAAAACGTACTAGGTCATATTAGTATATATTGGTTTTGGTTAGTTGTACCTAGTAAGAAAGTATATATCCTCAAACCGCGTATCCTTGACTATGACGACCAAAAAATTCGGCCTCAGCGTAAGTGAAAATACGTATGAAGCGGCTAAAAGAATCGTTGAAAGCGGCGCCTACAGAAATATGAGTCACCTCTTCGAAGAAGGAGCCAAAAGAATTATTCGCGAAGAAGCGATAAATCCGGCCGCTGGTCGAAGTGCGGCTAAGAGGTCCCGCCGGTCCAAAAACTAGCGGCAAGGGAAGGCCCACACAGCCCCTTTTCAGCACTAAAAAAGCCCGGCATGGATGTTTGTCCATGCCGATGAAGATCCTCCCAGAAAATGCTTGCACGTGCAATTTCCCAGGGGTTTTTGTGCATTTCTACGGCCCGGCCCGGTCCTTGACCACCGGAGCGGCCGCCGCGTCAAGCCAAAAGTCTGTGGAATGGCCGGCCGGGCCAAATCAAAAACGCCCCCATCCGGCCGGGAGGATGGCCCGGCCTGTGGGAAGATGCAAGTTGCATGTACTGAATGCGGCGGCTGCCGCGGCGCATATGGCGGGCCTGACTGCGACATCAGCGGCGATAGGGAGGAACGCGCCCGCGCCGCGGCAAATCTTATTTTTTATCTCAGCATCAAGAAAGAATGCCGTGATATATAAATATATCCATCAATGTACATACTTGTACATTGGTATCTATATAGATCCATTAATGTCTATATAGATGCATCCCATTATTATAATCAAGCCATCGCATATAAAAAGGTTTTGGCAGGCCTGAAGCTCCCGGCCACCTCCCACATCAAGCCATACCTCCGGCTTCCTTCCGGCCTATCGCCTGGCTGAATTCGCCCACAGCCGGGCATCCTGACGGCTTGAACTTCTCCCGAACAGCGCACACAGACTCCCACAGGGCCTCAAGCCGGGCAAGATCAGATTTTGCCTTTTCGATTTTGGCTTCATACTCTTCTTTTATAGCGCGAACTTCTGGGGTGGCGTATATATCCTCCGGGTTGATTTGCGCGTTTTTAATAATATCTGCTAAATCGTGCTTGAACCGGAAGCCAAAATCTGAAATTGAACGCCTCTTCTCCATCAGTTTAATATCCACACTTCTAATACCAGGGTCGCCGTCCCGCTCCCGGCTGTGGATTAATACGCCGCTGTCCACAGCGTCGTTTAGCAGCTTTTCAAGCTCCCGCAGTACGGCCTCATTATTCGCCAGCACGTCCCGCAGCCGTTCAATTTCTGCATTAAGCTCCTCAAGCTTCCCCTTATCAACTACTTCAATCTTGCCAGTAGGCCGTATCATAACCGTTGACAGGGTTGCCTGCTCAGCCTTGACCACAGCAGCACGCGCCGCAGCTATATCCGCCCTTATGTCGTCCAAATCAAAATTACTCTTCGTCATAATTATCATCCTCCTTCTTCTTAAACTTTCCAGGTTGTGCGCCTTCCAGCGCCGTACCTTTGATGGCTTCTTGAATCGTGCTTGACCAAGTTAGGGTAGGGTCATACTCCGGCTCCGGCCCCGGCCCAGGCTCCGGCTCCTTAGGCGGCGTGTACTTGCCGGTTGCTTTGAGCACCGCCACGTTGAAGCTGTCTGGCGCTTCCTTCGGCTCCTCCCTGACCAGGCCCATACGCTCCAATATGAGGTCGTTAGGAGCCTTTCTATGCGGCGATTTGCCAGGGTCCACGATCTTACGGCCCATCATACCCACAGCATCATGATGTCGGCTGGCGTCCCAGCTAAGCCAGATACCTTTATTGGCCCGGCTGTTATCCTTCTTTTTCGCCCTTCTGTCGCTCAATAATATCCCTTCCGCTGAATTTTAACCATAGCAGGAACCGGCCGGCCCCTTCCGATCCACGGGAAGGGAATTTTGGCCGATTCAAGTTCTAACAGCATTTTCGTATTCATCGCCTCCCACTCCTTTATCCTGAGGTTCGCCTCTTCCTCCCGCCTTTCTGCTGCAGCTATTCCGGCCCGGACGGCCGCTATCTCATCAGCCTGAGCCTGAGCCTGCTGCTGCATTGATTCTACTTGCCGCCGGAAGCATTCAGTCGTCATGCCGAAAGCTTCCAGAAAGGCCGCCTCAAAAGTCCACTTAGACGGCATTCTTTTGCAGCCTCCCGCGGCCGCGGCCGTCAATTTTTCCGTTATGACTTGCAGCCCACCGCCGCCGGGTGCACATCCCGCATTCGCCTAAACGCCGCGATATAGCCGATATTAACATTCGGCCGCAGTATTTGCACCGCGGCGGATTCCAGGGTTGACGTTTCCCCGTCGGCGTTTACTATCGCCCCCGCTCCGGCCCAGTAACCTCAATTCCACAGTCGACGCAGAACGCCCCGGTGGCCTCAACCCTGACTTGACCGCCGCATTCGGAGCACCGCCGTTTAAGTATCCGGCCCACAGGGAGGAGCGCGTCTTTGTGACATTGTGACAAGTTTGTGACAGTCATCAGCAACCCCCCTCTTCTTCTTCGGCCTCTTCTTCTTCCGCCTCTTCTTCGTCGCTATTGCGGCAGTAGATACACCCGTCGTATTCGACCTCCCAGGGGTCGCATTCGGTACCGCAAACTGGGCAAATCGCGTAGTCAAAGCCTTCTAGGTCGTCGTCTTCGTCTTCCTCATCTTCGACTCCGGCCATTCGGCCGTCGATCCGCTCAATCGCGTTCGCCGCGTCCACAATTTCCGCCAGTAGCTGCTGCCGCCGTTGAAGAAGCCTATCAGTCTCCGGGTTCATGCCGGCGCCTCCCTGTGTTTTAAGTCGCTCATCACAAGCCTGACACCGCATTTTAGGTACCCGGCCGGTTGTGGGACGATCAGGCACCCGGCCGGTCGTTGGATGATCAGGCACCCGGCCGGTGAGAAGGTCGATGTCGACGCTGCCTTTAATCCGGTCGGAGCGCGTCATGCCGGCGCCCCCAGATAGATGCATGGATTGCATTTTATAGCCGCCCGGTCGCCTACCAGGGTCACGGGGCACGATCCACAATTCCGGTCGCCTTCAATTTTCAGCCTGCACTCAGGGCAAATATAACTGAAGATGCCATTTTTCGCCTTCCATAGCGCCAAATCATGAGGGAAGGTCTTTTCGCAGGCTGAGCATTTCCGCCGGGCCATCGCCGCCTTGAACCCTGCAAGGCCGGCGGCCGAAGAATCTGGCTTGACAGCCGGGCCTCCCTTCTCCACAGGCTGCTCCTTGACCTCCGGGCCGGGAGGAGCCTCCTGGCCGGGACCCTCCCGCGGGCCGGAGGAGCTTTCTTCCACGGGGCGGGGCTTGACTGTAACCGCTGCAGCCTTAGCGGTGAAGTGCTCTTGCCGGGCGGTATCCTGTGTGGGCTTCCCAATGTCGGTGACGGGTTGACGCAACCCATCATCGCTATGAGTCGCCTTATTCGGTGATGGGTTGACGGTATTTTGTATATTTTCATGTGATGCTTCGGGAGTGAATGGGGTTACAGTATTTGCCGTCACCCCGTCACCAAAACGGTCGCCTGTTTGCCTTATTTGTGCTTTGCTATGTCTACTGATAGCGTTATTTGTCCCATTATTGAGGTTATTGCCCCGGTTATTGCAGTCCTTTGAAGCCGCCTGTTGCTCTTTTTTGTCGTTATTGTAGTTTTTTGCGGTTTGCACAGGGGGGGAGGGAGGGGGGGTCTTAAACAAGTTGATAACCGGGCATTTCTCCCTATATCCACACTCCTGACAGCTTACCCCCCTCCCCCCCTTAGTATTTTCGTAATATTGCAATAAGCTACTAGGAACCCTATTACTGTTATTGATTAACATAGCAATAGGGACACCAATAACACTACAATAAGGTTGCAATAACGCTATCGGTTGACTACAATAACCCTCTTCGCGGTCAAGGCCCAAATCTATGAGGTCAACCCCGGCCCAATAAGAAGCGTTTATATCCATGTGTGGATTCAAGCGATAGATCTTCTTACCGCGGTCTATGTCTTCGGTGATGATCGCCGATTTGGCCATGATAGATTTTAGCCGCAGTGACAGGGTGCACTGTGCTATTCCTAGCTGTTCAGTCAGCTCCTGCTGCGTCATAGGCAGGCCTGACATAAGAGCGCCTACAACCCGAACCTCCGCTTCGGTCAAGTCGGCGAAGTGGGCCACTTTGTGGGCCATCATTAGGGCCTTGGCTTCTACCAAATCGCTATCATCGGCCACTAACCACCCGTCATCATCCATACGGTGCTGTCTCCATCGAATGATTACCAGGGCATCCACTAGGTCCCAAAATTGTTCTTGACCCCTAAAATCGGAGGTCTTAAGCCACTTCGCCTTAGCGGCCTGTGGAATAACTACCTTGAACGGGGCATTTTCAAACATATCTGCGATGATAGCGCGTGCTACCTTGACGCCTTCATCTTCTACAAGGAGCTTCTCCTTCCTTGCCCGTCTATCTGATATCTCCCGTGCAACCCTGACCTTATGCTCCGGCCGGGAGTCGGTGCTGATCGGGTACTGGCGGTCAAAGGCCTGCTCATCGGCCACGCTTTCAACGCTGGTTAGCCACCATACAACCCGCTCCGGCATGGTAAGCTTGAGGCTCTTCCGGTCCTTACCGCTTGACACGGTGTAATGGTTCGATGGCCGCTGAAACTTACCTGTGGACCTCTTATAGATCGGTATGATCGGCCCGTATTCCACATCATCCGAAAATAATACCATGCCGGGCTTTAGCTGTCCCGTATCCTGCAGGTAGAACAGGCTCATCGAAGATAGGGATCCGTCAAGCTTCCGATCTTTTGGTATGAGGTGATAAACCGCTTCGCAGGCATCGCTCTTCCCGCTGCCTTTGTCGCCGTTACCTCCCGGCTGTATTCCGTGGCTTGTCTCACTTGCAGCCGAAGCGATGGACAGCAGCAGCACCTTTTGATAGTCAATGTCTCCTAGATGATTCCGTTGGGCCTGCCATATGAGATATTTTAGTGGATCGCCCTTTTCGGCTATGGCCTGGGCCTTCTCCACGACATCGCTACCCGGCCCGATCAATTCTTCATGCTCAATTTTTTTCTCATGCTTCGCTATGACCGCTTCGATGCTAGACCGCCGTATTCCCGCGGCGTAAAGCGACTTGACGGCTAAGCTGTAATCAACGGGATTGTTCTTTTTCATCGCGGCTAACTGTGAAAGCACGCTCTCATCAGTGATCAGCCGCGGGTTCGCTTTCAGCCTCTCCGGCAGGCTGTTTGGATCGCCGCCGCCAAATATCTCCTTCAGCTCATCGGCCGCTGCATTCGGAGGCTGGTAGACTTCGGCCGTGTCAGAAATGGCTTTCTGAATTGTCCTCTCCCGGTAATCCGGCCGTTTCAGCCACTTATCCCGCTTTCCCAGGCCCGAAGCGGAAAAGAGCCGCTCCATCATCCGGGGATCGCCTCCGGTCCAAAAGGCAAGCATGTTCATAAGGGCCATGTCGGCCGCGCTATCATCGCCGCCGTATCCTGCAGTAGACCCACTAAATAGGGCCTTGAATTCGTCGCCGTTCTTGGACCGGGAGGCTAAATCCACAACCTGCTCATCGGTGAGGTACGACCTCCCCGGTGCTGTGTGAGTGTGGACTGGACCCTCCCCGGCCGGTCCAGGCACCGGCTCCGACCTAAATAGCTCCACAAAAAGAGCGTCAAGCTCAGCCTGCCGCCCTTCTATATCGGCCGGGAGGTCTTCCACGCGATCCCCGGTTACGGTGAAATACCTGCCGGTGGCATAGACTTCAATCGCGGCCCCCTTCCGGTATCCCGGCCCATTAAGGCCCTTCTTCTGGCCCTTGCCATCTTCCGGCAGCTTCCCGCGAACCAAAACATGCAGGCCCGCGCCCGAAGGTGATACTTCGGTGTAACTGTTCAACCTCCGGGTGATGTCCACGGCCCAGTCATCTATTCGGCCTGTGGAAGGATCGCGGCAGTGGTCAAGGTCGATCCCCACAATTCCCGCCTGTGGGGTGAACACAAACCCGATCCCGGCATATCCGCCGTTATCAAAGGCCTTCTTTACTTCATCAAAGGCCGCCCATGTATGGGAAGCTGTGGAAGAAGCACGCGCGCCGTGCACGGTATAAGGGACTTTCGTAGGCTTTTTTTCGCGGTCCTCAACCTTCCACAAAACCCAGTGTGGAAGAATGCGGGCCGCAGGAGGTACGTTGCCCCAAATCGGAGCGGTCATGCATCGTCCGCCTCCGATGTTATTTCAATCACATAATCTATTATTTCCCGCCTATAGATCGACTTTCGGCCGGCCACGCTCTCAAAAACAAGCCCATCGTCCGTAATATCGATGAGCCGGGCGGTGAACGCCTTGCCGCGTCTAGGCGCTATAATCAGTATTTTGTTCAAGAACGGTTCAAAGGGATCGCGATGTTTGCGCCCCTCAAGCGAAGAGTTTAAATCTTCGCGGCCGATATTAGTATTCGGTTTCATGACATCCCTCCGGCGGCCTGCGCCGCCGCTTAATTCTTCTTTTTCAGTTTCCTCTCCCTATTCCAGTATCGGGTTTTACATTTCGGGCAAACGTCCGGCGCTTTTTCGGTCCTTGGGTGCCACCGATAACCGCAGCGGTTGCATTCTAGTACAGGCAGTTTTATTTCCATACCAAAAAGTAATCACTTGATAGTATTAATAGATGCCGCCCGGCCTTATCCGGCCACCTACAGCCGTCACCAATTAACGGCGATACCCCTGGCCACCATACCCTCATATATCAGCTCCCGAAGCATTTCGGAGCGATTACATTCATTCGAACGTGCTAGGGAATCCAGACCTTTCACGGCTTCAATCGGCATACTAACGCCTATTACAGTACTAAAATCCTTTTTTGCTCTCATAGTCAAACCTCTTAGCTGAAAATTCTAAGAAAATTTTTATCTCCATAGTATTACATGTTTTGTTGTTTTAAAAACGTGTCGTACGGAATTGTCCTCCCTGGGAAAATCGATGCTAAAATTGTCCTACTTAGGAAAATGCAGCGGCCCGTTCGCGGCCGCCGCGCAAACCTCCGGCCTTCAGGCCGGGAGGTCGCCCACAACGTTTTGGTAATCGCGGGCCGCTTCCACAGGATCAAGGGCCGCGGCGTAGTTGGCTAGCCATGCCTTCCATCCCGCTACGTCTTGGATCGGCTCCGGGGCCATGTAGTCGCCCGCTTCTACGTATTTGGGATGGACGTTGATGTCCATGCCTTCGACTTCATAGAAGGTGATCACCCTGCGACTCCCGGCCCGTGCTGTCTGGTATTCTACCAGGTACTGCTCCCCGTGCTGTAGGCCTATGTGGGCATTGAATATACCCCGGCCGTCGTCGTCCTTCGCCGCGTCGTAGAAAATAATGGCCCGGCAGGGTTTGCCCGCCTTCGGGAGGTCCACGGCCATAATAGGCATTTTACCACCTCCCGGCCACTATCTGCCGGAGGTATTCCCATCCGCTCTCACCTAGCCGGTTCACCGGCCGGTCCAGGTAGAAGCCGATCAGGACCATAGCGGCGTCAAGCACGCCAACTTTCTCCCTGCAGAAAGCCACGGCTTCGTCCTGCGTAGGGAATAGCGGCATTTCTATTCCGGCCGGGAGCTTCAGGCCCGGTATCCGCTCCGGCGTAGCGTTCGCGGGGTTGATTGACTGGCAGTCAAGCGGTACGCCTCCGAAGTAGTTGGCCATGTGGTATATTACCGCCTCCCTGCGGTCCTCCTGCGGCGCCCCCATCGCCTCCTTGACCCCGGCGGTGAGGCCCTCCGGCTGTGGGAGGATAACAGACTCCACAACCCAGGGCCGGCCGGCCTTAGGCGAACCGGGGCCGATTATGCCTTCATCCACAACGTCCCTGACCCGGAAGAGCACCCCTAACGGCAGCTCCCGGTCTTCCCCGTCTTCGCCGCCTCCGAAGGTGCACGTCCAGCCGGGCCTCTCAGCCCACAGGCTCCCATCCCCCAGTTCAATTACTTTTATTTCTGGGTCAATATAGTTATCAGACATATTCAATCCTCCCGGCCGGCTATGGGCCGGTGGCAAATCCAGCCATCGACGTAGCCGGCGCTCATCACGTCCCGCCACAGCTCCAAAAGCGTCTCCTGTGGATAAAGCATAAAGTCAAACGACTCCCGGCATTCTACGCAGTGCAAATAATGATCAGCCACCGCGGTCATGAACTGCTCTCCGATGGCCGGGATATCGCTGTTCGCCCAGTGGTTCGCCTGCTGCTCTTCGACTAATTTTATAAATTCCGCCGCATTCATTTCAATCCGCCTCTTTTTATATATGCTGAAATATGTATATCTTGCCGTCATGCTTAACGCTGAAATAATCGTTCATCAGCATGTCATCGGCCATTTTTTTGTAGTCGATGTACGGCAGCAAGAAGTCCGGCATGGAAATGCCGCTGCATATGCTTTCTGCAAATTCCTCTTCGCTGCCATATTCCCCTTGATAGGCCTCTTCAAAGGTATCTTCCGCATAGTCAAGGTCTCCTACCCTGGCGTTGTAATAGGCCGCGAACGCCGGCCCGTGCTTGACGATCAAGGCGGCAAGCCGCGCCACACTTTCGATTAATTCATTCTCTCTTATATGCACCCCACAAAAGCCCTCATAGTCATGAATCGCCCAGTCTCCGGCCCCCGGCTCCGGTGAACTTCGGAGCATATCCTGAATTTCGGTCATAACCTGCTCTTCGTCCTGGTCAGCGTCGATCCATCGGCCGTGAAGCTTGCCTTTGTTGTATGAAGCCAGGCAAGCGACGTAGATTTTTGGTGTCATGTTCAATCCGCCTCCTCAATCGACTTTCTAGCCGCTTCCTTGACCCCCGGCCGGGATCGAAGCCACGCCACGGCCTGCTGCTGCCGTCGCTCCCACCCTGGCCAGCCGTCACATGCAAGCACGTCATGCAGCCACCCGAAGGCTACTAGCTCCTCCGGGCTCAGGTCGTCCACGTCGCCCATCTTGACCGCCTCCGGCCTGTGGGCCGGCCACCGTGCACCGGCCCGATTGATCGTTTGTGCACGGCGAAGCCGGGAGCCAAACCGTTGCTTAGGCCCGTATATCCGCTTCATTCGGCCTGACCAGGCCGACACATGGTTAGGCCGCTGAATAGCTAAGCTCATCTTGACCGCCTCCCTGCTCACTCCACAGGAGGGCAGCAGCCCCCGGCCTCTTCCGCTTCGTCAAGCACGTTTAGAATGTGGCCATACAGGCTATCTGCCTCTTCTATGCTGTCATGTCCAAGCTGCAGGCAAGGCAGCACTTCCAGTATTTCCTTTGATACTTCTAGCACCAAGTGATTTAGCGCGTCATCATCGCCGGCCTCCCTGCAGCGGCCCAGTAAGTACAGGCCCCGCTGTGCAATTTCGCATATGTGGCACAGGCCGGTTCGCGTCTCCGAAAATGTGGGCGACCGGGCCATCTACTTATTCCCCCCGGACAGTTCTTTATACACCGCCAGGATGATAACGGCCATTAGGGCCATTCGCAGCAGGCCGTTGACTCCAAACAACCCGCAAACCTCCCACCAAGCGCAAACCGCGATAAGGGCAAGCACCCAAACCACCGCCGGATTCTTCGTTTTGTTATCCACGCTTACCACCACCCGCCAACCCAAAAGATATACAGCACCGCACAGGCCGCTATCAGGTTAAGGGCCTGCATGGTCAGGATAAGCCCCCGGCCGGGAGGGTTCATAGGAGAGCCTCCTTGACCTTTTCGACTGCAAGGAGCCGCTCCTGGTATTCGGCCATCGTCTCCTTCAGCTCTTCAGCAGCGCGGTCTACATGCTCAGTCAGGCTGAGCACGACCGGCCGGAGGCCGTAGCACTCCACCACATCCCTGACCGTCAAGTCCTGCTCTTCGGTGATCGACCATTCGGAGGGTTCACCCTGCCACCGGCTCCAGCCGCCGCTGCGGCGTCGTATGGTGAAC
>Ga0116192_1002891_pt1 | contig 11079 bp, 6 predicted proteins | sample AD_UKC113_MetaG_FD_89876 | JGI IMG/M metagenome (GOLD analysis project Ga0116192, IMG submission 89876) | Active sludge microbial communities of municipal wastewater-treating anaerobic digesters from Hong Kong - AD_UKC113_MetaG | ecosystem: Engineered > Bioreactor > Anaerobic > Digestate | place...
AAATGGGCTTTGGCTTTTTCGAAGATGCTGACCGTGGCACGCTGTTCATAAGGCTTGAATATCCTACCCACTATAACCTGGAAAATACCATTAGCAGAGTAAAAGAAGTTGAAGAAAAGGTTAAAAATTTGCCCCACTTAAAACATATGGTAACAACCGTTGGGAAGGTTCAAGGTGTTCTGGGCATGAGTTCCGAAGGTGTATATCTTGCCCAAATATTACTTGTGTTTACGCAAAAAACAGAAAGACCTGGTATGTCCGTTTTCGACATAAGAGAACAGGTTGAAGATATACTTAAAGACCATCTGGATTGTCTACATCGTGTTTCAAATCCAAGCACAATGGGTGGAGAATCAATACCTATTCAACTTGAAATATCAGGAGATAATAGAAATGAACTTCAAAGTATCGTAACACGGTTAGGCGAACATGCAAGAGGGTTAAATATACTTACAGATGTAGATACCAGTGTTAGATTGGGTAGACCTGAGTTAAGGATATACCCGAATAAACCATTGCTTGCTGATTTAAACTTTTCTCCATTGATTTTAGGTATGCTTTTGCGTGGAAACCTTGAAGGAATTACTGCGGGAACTTACAAAGAAGAAGGTAGAAACTATGATATTGTAGTCAAGTTTGAAGAAGAAGAAGGCAAAAATCAAGTTGAAAACTTCTTACTCCCAGGTATGCCAGGGAAACCTGTAAATTTAACTACTGTAGCTGAGGTAAAAGAAGATGTCGCTCCTGTCGCCGTTTTAAGAAAAGATAAAATGAGGACAGAAAAGTTATTTTCAGGTGTTGCCCATAAACAACCATTAGGCACGGCTATAAATGAGTTAACGGATGTGATAAATAAATATGGTCAATTACCTCAAGGATATGGCTACTTCTTCGCTGGTGAGCCTGAAATAATGAAAGAAGCACAGTTAGAATTCGCCAGGGCTGGTATTATCGCAGTAGTGCTTATTATACTTACCCTGGCTGCACTACTTGAATCATTTAAGCAGCCTTTATTTATACTCATAACTTTACCATTAGGGTTAATAGGTGTAATCTGGTCCTTATATCTTACAGGGTACTCACTATCTATGTTTGTATTACTCGGACTTGTTATGTTGTCAGGTATTGTAGTAAATAATGCCATTCTTATTATGGATGAATTAAATCAAATTGTGGCTGCGGGCAATGTCCCGAGACACAAAGCAATGATAAAAGCGGCGGCGGACCAGTTAAGACCTATTATAATGATTACCATTGCTGCCTTTGCTGGTATGGTTCCTCTGGCAATAGGTACAGGTCTGGGAAGTGAAATGAGAGTTGATTTGGGTATTTCAAGCATAGGCGGTATCGTTATCAGTGGTGTTTTAACCTTGATTGTTATTCCTATTGTATACGATATGTTTACCCGTGGAAAATTAAAAGAAAAAGAAGATATTAATATTAACAACAAATAACAAAGATTTATGATAAACGCTAATGGGTATATTTTGTCTCTATGCGGTATTGTTTACTTTTCAAGCATTTTTACCCAACAGTATATATTTAGATGAGCAAACTAATATAACATGGCTCTCTTCAGATTCATCAGTTCAAAAGAGAGTAATAGTAAATGAATCTCTTCAAAATTACTTTTTTATAGAAGTTCTAGAGAATAATGAAGAAAATAAGTGGCACTCAATATATTATGATATACCTATGGAAAGTGAGCAGTTTATTGCCGCTATTGCTTATGTCAAATTGCTCTGGAAGAAGGATTCAACTGGTGTAGGGCTTACTCTAAGTTTTATTAATGGTAATAATGAAAGAATTGATTACATAGAAGAGAGGTTCACGGAACCTACCTCATTTCTTGTCCCAATAAAAATATACACAAAAACACCCCCGAATACGGTTAAGGTAAGGGTTTCTTTATTCATACACAACCAAGGTGCAATGGAATGTATAGAACCAGTCGTTTTTTGTCCACTTGTAAAGTATCCAGAAAATAATGAATCTATAAATATAAATATCAGTAAAAAACCATTTAAAAATCGCCTAATAGGATTCGGTGCTGAAGATGATGCCCGATTTTATGATGAAAATAATCGGAATGGTGGAGTAGATGAAAAAGCAATAGAACTTCGTAAAAAAAGATTGGCAGAATTGCAACCTGATTGGGTAAGGACTTTTGTGTGGTTCAAAGATTGGAATCCAAATGATGATGGGATTACATTTACCTTCGATACAGATGGTATGCAAAGCCTATACAAAACGCTTCAAGAATACAAAGACTTAAATACAGAAGTTAATATAACCTGTGTAACCTGGGGTATGATTGAAGCATGGAAGAATATGGATAATAGGATAAATTCAATTATTGCTTTGCTAAACCATCTCATCAAAATAAAGAAGTTTGATAATATCAAATACTTCACTTTAACCAACGAACCTAACTACTTCTTCGATATAAGAGAAGACCGCTTCAAGCAATTTGCTGAATATCACAAAATATTGAAAGAAAAGTTTAAAAAAGATGGTTTGAATATCAAAATAATTGGTAGTGATGATGCTATGGGAACGGATTGGTTTGTTTCATGCCTTACAGACAAGGATTATCGCAATATTGCAGATTTATGGGCTTCACATTTCTATTGGCACTACACTGCTTCATATTTTGCTCAGGAACTATTTAAAGAACGAATCAAACTCCTAAAAGAATACGGTTCTGGCAGAAAACCGTTTACAGTTACAGAATTTGGTATAACAGACACCAGATTTGCACCTCCTACAATTAATCCTATTATGTCAGAATATAAAGGAGCACTCTACACATGTTCCGCCTTTATAGATGGATTAAATCAGGGCGTCTCTGGCAATTGTATCTGGTGTCTCCAAGAGCTTAGATATGTCGGATGTGTAGAGCCTATGAGAATAGGTTTGTGGGGATATGCAGATAAAAATTGGAGACTATTTCCAATATATGATGTGATGAAAATGTTTACCAGCAATACAAACCGTGGCGATAAGATATATCATATTGAGAGTTCCAATCCTGTTTTTTTCAAGTGCGTTAAGATTGGCGACAAAATACTTTGGGCAAATCTATTCGAAAAGGGCATAAAAATAAAACTTCCAGATAAATACACAACAATATTTTGCTATACCAAGAAAATTATGGATGGGTATGATAGCGTCGAACAAAACCAACTGCAAATTTTAGATGGGACAACAGAAATACCACCTGAAAGTTTCGGCATAATAGAGTGAGAAAAGTTAAGGGGGAAGTATGATGAAAAGGCGATTTTTGTCAGAAACAGTCAATCTTTCATAGCCATTGGAAGTAATCAAAACAGTATCTTCTATTCGAACACCTCCCTTATTTGCAATATAAATACCAGGTTCGACTGTAACCACATTGCCTTCTCTTAATATGTAATCACTATCTTTGTTTAATCTGGGTAATTCATGGATTTCCAGTCCTACACCATGCCCTAATCCATGACCAAAATAATCTCCAAAACCTTTACTGGATATAATTTCTCGGGCAACATTGTCAACATCATTTGTTTTAACGCCTGGACCTAATGCCGAGAGGGCTTTTAATTGTGCAGAGAGCACCGTATCATAAATATCCAAAATCTGTGTATCTCGTTCAACACCACAAAAGAATGTTCGTGTCAAGTCTGAACAGTACCCTTTGTAAATGCAGCCACAATCTATAAGAATAATATCGTCCTTATTTAATTTCCTATCCGTAGGTTTTCCATGGGGAAGAGAAGTATTCTTACCAAACAGAACAATAGTATCAAAAGCAGACCCATCTGCACCGTTTAATCGAAACTCATAGTCAATTCTTGCCGCAATTTCTCTTTCTGTAACGCCTTTTTTAAGAAACCTGAGACAATCATAAACACTTTTTTCGGTTATCTTACATGCTGTCCTTATCTTTTCTATTTCGGTTAAATCCTTAACCATACGAAGTTCATAAAGTTCATCTTTTAAAGAAACCAATTCAACAGGGCTATTTTGTTGTAACTTTTCTGCCGATTCCAGATTTATTCTTTCTGGATTTACCCCTATCTTTTTAAAATTTAGCATATTAATAATGTTAAAAACTTCCTTTTCTATATTTCCCTGTATTATACGGATTGAGAAGTTAAAGACTTCATTTCTGGCTTGTTCATCGTACCGCGGGTCAGAAATAAAATACCTGTCAGTTTGAGTAATAAGTATTGCCGAATCTGACCCTGTAAAACCTGAAAAATAACGAGTTTCAATTGGACAGAAACTTAAAAACGCGTCACAACTACATTGCCTTAAAATATCACGAATTTGATTAATTCTTTTTAAGTAAATATTTTCATCACTCATTATTAATAGCCTAGTAATTTACTAAATATGTAGTTTTGACCTTTTCTCTACCAACTCTGATACATATTGGTTTGCTTTGTCTATCCTTTCTTGTAATCTGGTAATATCGTCAGTCAAATTATTCTTCTTATAATATTCTATAGCGTCCTTTGCATGTGCTATATATTCATACCAATAGAAAGGAACATTTTTCCAGAGTTGTGCACACTTCTCAAGATTGTCTAATGCACTTTTAATTCGATTTATCTGTTCGGTAGGGTCTTCGCAATCTTTTACTGCGGAATGCCACAAAACTTTTCCATAGTTGTAATATAGGTCACCATTCTGGGGGCTTCGCTTTAATGCTTCTTTTGACCAGCGAAGCATGCCTTCCCGAGCCTCATCAACAACATCTGAATTATATTGGGGACTTGTGTATAGGAATACCAATTTATATATCTCACTAATATAATTGGGTATATCCTCTTGATATGGGAAAATTCTATCTACATTTTCTAAATAATTTTTAGCATACTTGATACCTGTCCTGCGAATACGATTTACAAACATCCATGCTTCTGATTGTTTAACCACCAGAACAGCATTTTCGGGCACAGGCTCTCCTTCTGGCAGTAATACTGCTTTATTACTACCTTTGCCCTCAGGCACATATAAGTTTCCAAATTTTCGTAAGGTGTTTAAATCTACAAAGAAGAATTTTAAGACAGTAGCAGACATTTTAGGCTGTTTATCTGTATTTTTAATTGCATATTGCAATACATCTGTAAAAACATAATTCATCGTCTTTAATACAAGTGGAATTTCTGTATCTTTTCCGACATTGAAAAATGACATTCTACTCCTTACCAAATCTCTTGTATAAGGTGGTGTTGAAAAAACAAATAATATTATGAAGACAAGGGCAAAACTTATAGTTAATAATAAAGATTTAGGTTTGGTATTTCCCTCAGTCGTTTCTGCTTTTTTTGGGGAGGGAATTTCTATCAGAAAGAGTGACAACCCAATTAAAAAGTAGGTTACTAATGAAGGATGCGAAAAATGTATATCAAGTCCGGCATGAATTAGAAAGCCCAGAATACCTATGCTCCATGCTATTGTATAAAAATTGCCTTTCTTATCTCTTAGTCCTTTCCAAATTTTATATAGAAGTGTAATAACAAACGCAAGGAAGAAGATACCCCCAACTATGCCTGTTTCACATAAGATTTGCAAATATCCATTATGACATTCTTTTACATCACCAGCACCTAAATACTGATAATGAGGATATGCAAGGGCAAAGTTCCCTAAGCCTACACCTGTAAGAAAATTACTTTTCCACATATTAAGCCCGACTTTCCAATAACTCCAGCGAAGTCTAAATGATGATGGGTCTCGTAAGTGTTCCCAAGATACACCAACACCTGTTTCTAAAATTTCTTTTGCAGTCTCATTACCGGATTCGGCAGACGAATTGCTGCCTTTTTCATTAGAAAAATTAGGTTGAGTATTTTCTGCAAACACATTATTTGTAGATATAGAAAAGGCAGTAAAAAAGGAATAAAGTATCAAGATAAAAATAGCAAGTGATACAAGTTTTATTGTTGTCTTTTGTTTGGAGAATTTGAAATAAACTGAAAGTAATACAACAAAACAGATAGATAGGATTAAACTTAACCACGAGCCTCTCGAATAAGTTAACCATAAAGAGGTTATACCAAAAAAAGAGCAAATTATAAGGACAAGGGATAAAATAAAATATTTTCCTGTGTTGTATCCTTTATTAATACATATCCAGGCAAACAGTCCTGATGGAATTAGACTTACAAGTCCTGCTAAACCACATGCCAGATAAACATCTGTGCTTGAACTTGTATCAAAAGAATAAGTTATAGGAAATAATCCAGTGGCATAGATAAAAATCGTTGATATAAACCAAATAGCCGCTGTTTGCACTAATATCCAACGCTCATTATTTTTGTTTAATCCGTTACTCTCTATTTGCCACTCATTGAAGAGTAAATATAGATAGCAATATGTCAAATAGATACATATCGGTAAAAAGAGGAGAATAAACCCACCCAGAGCATTTGGAAATAGCATAGTCCCAAAAGCACGATTTATATTGAATCTATAAATAAGTTCATTGGAAAGTTCTGTTGTCCCAAAAAATTTTATTCGCAAAGCAGGGTCCATCAAAAGACTTTTTCTCAAAAATGGCAAAACATATCGAAAATGAAAGAAGGCATACCAGGTCTGTAAGCCTAATGTTATAATAATAGCCCAGATTAAGATATTCTTATGAGAGGTAGATTTGATACTGCCATAAGTAGTGAAGAATAAACAGGCATAAGAAGCCCAGAGCATAAGGTAGCGATAACTTTTTCCAACTTGATAAGAAGTAGGTAGGAGAATGATTAGGAATAAGACAAACAAAAATAGTAATGATGTATGAATGTCAATCTTTAATGATTGTTTTTTTAAGTATGTGTGAATCACATAAGATATAGAGATTAAAATAATTGCCCAGACAAAGTAGACATTATCGGTTGGATAAGTATATCCGTCAAGCCAACATCGTGTTAATGTGACACCACATATACCCAATACAGGATGTATAACCGCAAGCCCTGTCACAGTGATAAGAGCAATTAATAGAATCCCAATATCTGTGCTTCCCTTTGAATATCTTATAAAGTTCAATTCGTCAAAATGAGATAAAAACCAGGGCTTGAATGCATCTAAAAGGTTAAAATACATAAGTATAAAAACAGTAATGACCAATAAAATTGTTAGAACAGCAATGAGGACAACATATTTTAATGGCATATCAAAAAATGGTCCACTTAATTCTAAATCAGTTTTAATTGTATTTAGCGTAGACGATAATTGGTTGTCTTTGTCTTTGAAAAATCTTCTTACCACTTTTTTTTGCTTTTTCATATTATTTAACCAGTTTTGATTATTTGCCATTTTTTGGCGCATTCATTAGTAATACTATCAAAATATATATACCTAAAACTTGAAGAACTATTAAAAAACTAAACTTGAAATTTAGCATGGGAAGAAATATAGCACTAATTCCTGTAATAACGCTTACCAACCATATAAATTCAACTGCCTGTCTTTTGGTCATGCCTAATTCTACGAGACGATGTGAAAAATGCCTTTTATCACCTAACATGATAGGCTGACCGCTTCTCCAGCGTAAGTATATTACACTAAAAGTATCAAATAAAGGAATACTTAAAATAACAACAGGAGCAAATATTGCTACTCTTGATGGTGTCCCCTCTAAATGGAAAGTCCCAATAACACTAACAGTAGCAAGGAAAAAACCGCAAAACATACTGCCTGCGTCGCCCATGAATATTTTTGCAGGTGCAATATTATAGAATAAAAATCCAGCAACACTACCTGCAAAAATCATTAGTAGAAGACGGACTAAAAATTCGTCATAAGGTTGAATGCAGAAAAAGAATGCCATAGCACAGATAAAAGATACACCTGCACACAGTCCATCCATATTGTCGAGCAAATTGAGAGAATTGGTCAATAATACAACCCAGAGGATAGTTATCCCAGAAGACAACAACCAATTTGATAGATAGAACATCTCAATCCTAATTCCACAAAGGACCAGAATAGTTGCTGAAACAATCTGTCCAAACAATTTAACCCATGGGCTTAAAACAGTAATATCATCTACGAGCCCTAAAATAAAAATGACTAATCCACCTAGAAGGACACCCAAAACCTTTTGAAAAGAACCTGAACCTAAAAAGTCAAATACAGAACTACCCGGTAGGGCTTCTCTCATATCAGAAGATAACAGGTATATCAGAAAAATAATGAATAGCGAGATATGGAAGGTCAGGAAAATGCTTACTCCACCAAGTAAAGGAGTGGGTGTTGTATGGGATTTCCTACCGTGAGGATAATCTAATATCCCGTAAGAAATAGCAAATTGGCGGAATATCTCTGTAAGGAATAGAGAGAGTATAAAAGAAATAAATATCGCAAAGGAATAAATAAAAGAAAATAAATCCATTAACTTAATACACTCCGATACAAATCAAATTCTTGCTTTGAAGTTACTTCTATATCAAATTCGGATTTAACTCGTTCTTTTGCAGTTTTACCCATTATTTCTCTTACTTCATGGTGGTCAATAAGGAATTGAATTGAATTGGCTAAAGCCTGAATATCATTGGGAGGGACATTTATCCCAGTAATTCCATCTAAGTTTGCCCATTCTACACCTGTGCCAAGTTTTGTCGCAATAACAGGTTTTCCCGCTGCGTGTGCCTCGATAATTGATAAACCAAATGCTTCACTCCTGGCAATTGATGGAAATACAAAAATAGAACATGCGTGTAAATATTGGACTAATTCTTCATCTGTCAATCTGCCTATAAAATGAACATTCCCTTTTGAAACACTTTTTGCCAATTTTTCTAATTGCTCCCTTTCTGGTCCATCACCAGCAATAACCACAGGAACTGATATGTAAGGAGAACTATTTATCAAGTTGTGTATTCCTTTGTAATAGCGATGAACTCCACAAAAGAAAACAAAAGTAGAACCAAATCGCTTTTGTATTTCATTGACCTTATCAAAATCTGGTTGAGCAAATTTTTTAACTTCAATTCCAAGGGAAACTGTTTTACATTTATCTAAAAATGGACTTAAAAACGGTGAACTTTTTGCATATATGTCACTTGTAGGGATAATCAAACTTGACTTTTTTAAAAAATTATAAAACATATAGGAGTAAAATTTCATTGTAATTTTTTGTCGCACCACATCACTGTGATAACGAACAACATAAGGCTTTCCCATCCTGCTTAAAATGACAGACATCTCACCAACGGGATTAGGAGAGTGAACGACAAACAAATCGGGATTAATTTTTTTCAAATAGTATGGGAATAAAGGAGAGATAGGACTACTTAATACTCTGCCTAACTCTGCAACATAGATATAATCAACATTGTCTTCAGTTTTATGTATAGTTTTATAACCTCGGCTGCAAACAATAACCGTTACTTTTGCCCATTGTTTTTGATGCTTTACAGATAAAGATATAAACTTTTCTATTCCACCAACCACAGGTGGATAAATATCTTTATATACATGGCAGATGTGCATAGTCGTCCACTTTTAATAAAATGAATACTTTTGTGTTCCTAAAAAAGGATTGGGATAAAATTTGAAGTTATCAATTTTACTATCTAAAAATAATTTTATTGACGGATGTGCTACTTGATATAACTGGCTACATTCAGAACATACAGGATTAAGTTTTCCAGACACATGTTGCCACCTCAATTCTTTATATTTATCATTGAACCAGATAGATTGAAAGTCAGTTTCATAAATATTCCCCATAAAAAATTGATAATAGCCAACCGTATAGCAACAGGGCATAAAATCACCATTAGATAACACCATTGGTTTTTCCCATAAATCGAAACAGGTGACTATGCCTTCGTGAGGTGGTAATTTCTCATCATAATAATCTAAATCATGAGGCGGCATAACTTCAAAGTTTTCTGAACTCAACGAACGCGTCATTGCCAAAACCTCTTTTTTCTCCTCTTCGGGTATATCAATTGCACACTCATCTTTCAAAAGTTTCCCATTAGGCAAAACCTTATCATCAGGAATTCCAATAGTAATCAAATGTTGAAAACACAACATATTAGCACCACTATCTTTTAATATTTTAACCATGTCAGGGATTTGTGCAATCGTGCTTTTAAGTAGAATTGTATAAACAGCAATGATAGGATGTTTTGAACCTCGTTTACGCTTTATCTCTGCAAGTTTCTCGATATTTTTTAATACCCTATCAAGTGAATGATTTTTAGCCCCTGGTCTTATCCAGAGATAAAGGTCTGGGTCAACACTATCAATAGAAACAGCAATCCTATCATGCTGTAATTCAACCAATTCCTCTGCCGCCTCATCAGATAAAATAGTAAGGTTGGAATTAAAATATGTTTCCAATTTTTTCTCTTTACAAAATCTTATAGCATTAAGCAAATCAGGATATAAAAGAGGTTCTCCCAGACCCTGGATATGGACACCCCTTAAATATTTGTATTGATAAATCTCATCAATAATCTTTGTCAGTGTCGGAAATGACAAATCCCTATACTCTGAAATCTTATTGCATCCATGTGGACACATTATACACTTCAAATTGCAACGGTTCGTGGGCTCTATTTGTAAAACAGTTGGGAAAACAGGACCATTTATCCATGCCGATATAATTGACCTGACCTGTGCAGGTAAGAAATACCAAAATCCATTCATATTATGTCCTGAAATTAAAAAATTTATAAAAACGAATCATTTTTATCTATAATATCACACAAAACATAAACTTTATGTTCTAACAACCAAAGGATTGTGCCTTGGAATATATATATGTAACGGTAATGCCAATAAATAAAACTATAAAGGTTGAAAAAGGCAGCAATTTACTCGATATTCTATATGACCATGGATTTATGATTCCCTCCTCATGTGGCAAGAAAGGAATCTGCGGTAAATGTAAAGTAGAAATAGAATATTACCAAAATATGGACACGATAACAAAAAATGAAACCGGGAAGTTATTAGTTCATTCCTGTCAATTCAATATAAATGAAAACATTGTAGTTTATCTCTCACCTATATATACACATACAAATAAAGTATCCTTCCAATTTACAAAACCATACACGATAAAAATAAATACTG
>Ga0116192_1002892_pt1 | contig 11077 bp, 8 predicted proteins | sample AD_UKC113_MetaG_FD_89876 | JGI IMG/M metagenome (GOLD analysis project Ga0116192, IMG submission 89876) | Active sludge microbial communities of municipal wastewater-treating anaerobic digesters from Hong Kong - AD_UKC113_MetaG | ecosystem: Engineered > Bioreactor > Anaerobic > Digestate | place...
ATCCTCATCTTCGGTTTCGGATTGATCGGCTACCAGGCCCTGGTGCTGCACGATATCGGCACGGTTGCGGTCATCATCAGCCTGGCGGGGATTCAATTGCTGGCGATCGGGATGATCGCGGACATCATCGATAAGCGAATGGGGTAGGTTATGTGCGGTGTCGCGGGATTTGTCGGGATGCAGGACGATGCCCTCCTGGGGAGGATGACGGACTGCATCGCGTATCGCGGGCCTGACGATCAGGGGCTCTTCTCCGAACCACTGGTGGGACTGGGGCACCGGCGGCTGTCGATCATCGACCTTTCCCGCCATGGCCATCAGCCGATGAGCGATGCCCAGGGCCGGGCGGTCATCGCCTACAACGGCGAGATCTACAACTTCAGGGAGGTCCGCCGGGGGCTTGAGTCTTTGGGCTACCATTTTCAGTCGCATACCGACACCGAGGTGGTCCTGAATGCCTACCTGGCATGGGGTGAGAAGTGCCTGGAGCGTCTCAACGGCATGTTCGCGTTTGCCATCTGGGATAAAAGGGAGCGCTCGCTCTTTCTGGCCCGCGACCGTCTGGGCATAAAACCCTTGTATTACTGCATCCAGCGGGATGTGGTGATATTCGCCTCGGAGATCAAGTCGATCCTCTGCTGGGACAGGATCAAACGCGTCGTCAATCCGCGGGCCCTGGATTACTATCTGACCTTCCGCTACAATCATCTGGATGAAACCCTGTTCGAGCATATCAACAAGCTGCCACCGGGGTGTTATCTCAGTGTCAGCGTTGCCGAGGACGGTCGGATACGTCACCGCTTGCATCAATACTGGGATGTGGCGACCCAGACGCGCCCCATGCATGCAGGCTATCTGGCCGATGCGATCGCCGAGAAGCTTCGCCATTCAGTCATCGCTCAGACCGTGAGCGATGTCCCCATCGGCGCCTTGCTCTCCAGCGGCGTCGATTCCAGCACCATTGTCGGGATCCTGGCAAAGGGGTTGCACGAGAACATCAATACCTTCACGGTCGGATTCGGATATCCTGGCTTCGAAGACGAATTGAAACCGGTGCGGTTCACCAAGGAGTTTTTCCATACCGACCATACGGAATACCTGTGCACCCCGGACATGGCCGAGATCATACCGAATATCATCTGGCACTGCGATGAGCTCAATGCCGATCCGGCCTTGATTCCCACCTATCTGATCAGCGAGGTGGCCCGGCGCAAGGTCAAGGTGGTCCTGAGCGGCGAAGGATCGGACGAAATCTTCGGCGGCTATGAGCGCACCATGTTCATGCTCTATGCCTGGAAGGTCTTTCAAGCCGCGCCGTCTCTCGTGGGCATGATACCGCCCGTCATCAACCTCATCCCCTTTGCCGTCCTCGATAAGGTGTTCAAGTATTCCTCGATGATCGGGCAGAAGGGCCTGGAGCGCCTGTCCGGATTCTGCCGCAACATCAACGATATCGGGGCCTCCTACCTGGACGCTTCCTGCGTATTCAATCAGCAGGAAAAAGAGCAGCTCTACGGTCCTGGACTCAAAGGCAGGCTGAAGGACGAGCGCATCGCCGAGACCATAACGCGCACCTATTTCAACCATACCACATCCAGCGTGGACGAGCTCTTTGGCCGCCTGTCGTATTTCGAGCTCAAAACCCGTCTGCCCAATGACCTGCTGGCCAAGGTGGACACCATGACCATGGCGCATTCCTTGGAGGCCAGGGTTCCGTACCTGGACCATGACCTGGTGGAGTTCGCCTTCGCTGTTCCCGCCTGCTACAAGATCCGCTACCTGCGCGAGAAATATATCCTGAGGCAGGCCGCGAGCCGCTATCTCCCCCGGGAAATCGTCCGCCGACGCAAGGACCACTTCTTTGTCCCTATCCACCTCTGGCTCCAGAACGAACTGCGCTCCACCATGCATCAGGTCTTCAACCCGCAACACATCGCAAGCCTCGGCTACCTCAATGCCGACTTTGTCATGACGGCCTACAACAATTATCAGAAGGGCATGCTCTTTTATGCCCGGCAGCTCTGGAATATCCTCTTTTTCCTCGTTTGGCACAGGCTCTACATCGAGACGGACCTGTTTCTGAAGATGGGGAGCGAGCCGCTGCCTTTAGCCGCGCTCTGCGGCGGCAAGCGGGATGGATGGCTATGAAGGGCGCCACGCATAATACACTGCTGCAGTACCGGAAAGCGGCGCAATTTTCAGAGTTCACGCTCAAGCTGCTGCAGATCCGCGCAGCCGAGACATACGCGCGCCTGGTGGTCCCCACGGCGTGGTATCGAAGGCCGGGCCTGCCGCGCGACATTGTCATCCGGGTGAGCGAAAAGTGCTTTCTGCACTGCAAGTTCTGCGCCCAAGGCGGCGAGAAAGGCCGGGTCGATCAGAAAAACCTGAGTGCGCCGCCCATTGACACACCGACCTTTCGGAAGATCATGGATGAAGCCTCCGGCTGGCGCATAAAGCCGTTCATCAAGATCACCGGCGGCGAACCATTGGTGATGGGGCACACCCTGCTGGATGCCCTGGAGGAGATGCGCTGCCGCGGGTTCGTGGTCAAGCTCAACACCAACGGCATGCTGCTCAAGAATAAAAGGATCGCGCGCCGGATCGTGGACCTTGACCTCAACTATCTCTCGATCTCCTTGGATGGCGGCAGGGAGGTTCACAACGAGCTCCGCGGCCAGCCGAAACTGTTCGATGCGATCATGGAAGGGATCGACAACGTCCGCGAGCATCGCCTCACCACGGGCCGCAAGAACCCCATGATCCTGGTGTCCATGTGCATATCCAGCCAGACCCAGGATCAGATCGAGGAGGTCTACCGCATCGCCTGCGACAAACGCATCGACTGGTTCAACATTCAGTTTCTGAATTACACCACCCCGCAGACCTGTGAAGATGCGCATGCCTATGCCCGGGAGCACCTGGGGGTGCGGGAAACCCCCTGGGAGGCCTTCTGCAATCCGCACTTCAACGATATCGATCCGGCGCTCATCGTCGGGCAGATCCAGGCGATCCTGGCCCGGCGGGGCCCGGTGCCGGTGTCGGTCATGGGCGGCCTTTCTTCCGCAGATGATATCTCCCGCTACTACTTCAGCCTTGATCCTATCAGGAGCAACATCTGCTACCTGCCCTTTACCGGCATGCATATCGTCCCGCCCGGCAAAGCGGTTTTCTGCATCGATTATCCCTTCTACGAGTATGGCGATATCCGCCACGAACGGCTGGCGGATGCCTGGTATGGTGAAAAGGCCCAGAGGTTCAGGGTCCACATGAGGCGGTATTATCAAGAGCACCGCCTGAATTTACCGCAATGCCAGCGCTGCAACTGGCGTTTCAATTAAATGGAATGAAACCGGGATGGCATAGTATTGAAAAGCACGGGAGGGTACCATTCCTATATCAAACGTGACAGATACGGGCTGCCCAAGACGTGATTATCACCACTCGAGGCTCAATTCGCCCACGGTGAAGCATAGCCTCCAGGAGCGCATCCGCGCTGTCAGGGGCTGTATCGAGGGGCTCGGTGCCGCGCGGCAGGTGCGCACCTGGCTCGATATCGGCAGCGCGGACGGATTGCTGGCGCAAGGCGTCCAAGCCGGCATCCCCGGGCCGGTTTGTGTCTACGCCCTGGACATGGACAGACAGTTGTTGACCTACAATCCCTACTTCGCGATCAAGGCCGACTGTACGCGCATGCCTTTTCTGGATGAGTGCTTCGATCTGATTACGGCGGCCGCCGTGATCGAGCACCTCGCCGACCCGCAACGTTTCCTCCATGAGTGCCGTCGCGTCCTCAAACCCGGAGGGCTGCTGGTGTTGACCTGCCCCGCGCCCTTTTTCGACTGGCTGGCCACCAAGATCGGCTATTTGAAGGACGCCGGACATCTGGCGCGCTATTCCCTCAAAGATCTACGCCGCATGTGCGCCGCCGCGGGGTTCGAGACGGCCGCGGCACGGAGATTCATGATCAGCCCCGTGCGCTTCCCAGGGGTTCAGCGCCTGGAGGCCCTGTTTTCACGAAAGGGTCTGGATGTCTGCATGCTCAACCAGGTGGTGGCTGCGATAAAGACAAAAAATATATAAGAGAGCCAAGATGCATCAGAAAGAATTCTGGGAAGACAGCAAGGTGTTGAAGCGCAGGACCCCGGAACACCCTGTCATCGAGGCCTTTGCCCGGCCGAAGGTACATTCAATCATAGAGGCGATCGAACGGGATTCGCATACACCGGTAACAAGGGCCATGAGGCTCTTGGATGTCGGTTCCGGCAACGGCTATTTCTCTTATTATCTGAACGAGCGTTTCAATGTCACATGCCTGGACTATTCGCATAAGATTCTCTCGATCTGCCCGCTTCAAAACAAGATTCAGGCCGTCGCCGAGCGGATTCCTTTTCAGGACAACGCCTTCACGGTGACATTCGGCGCCAATATCCTGCATCATGCCGAGGACCCCGGAGCGATTATCGATGAGATGCTGCGGGTATGTTCCGGGTACCTCGTCTTGATAGAACCCAACCGGTTGCATCCATTGATGGCTCTTTTCTCGCAGATCTCCAGGACCGACCGGGCCGTCCTCAAGTTCAGCGCCGGTTATATGAGGGGCCTCGTCCAGGGCAAAACGCGGCTGGTCTCCTTGACCACGGCCGGGAACATCCTGCCCAACAGGACACCGGTTGGCCTGCTGCCGCTGCTCAAGAGGATGGAACCGTTCCTGCGACCGGGATTATATCATCTCCTGGTCGCCAAGAAAGCATGAGCGTGAAAAAGACCATGGGTTTCAGGATCATCGGTATCATCATCCTGGTCTGGCTGCTCCTGCGCGTTGATTTGAAGAGCATCTGCATCATACTGGGCAATTCGAGCCGGATGTACCTGTGGGGGGCCCTCTCGTGCCTGTTCCTGCATGTGCTGCTGAAGTTCATGCGCTATCAGTATATCCTGACCCAGCAAGCCGTCCACCAGTCTTTTTTATATACCTTCCAGGTTTCGATGGCTTCAATTTATCTAAGCTTTATCACGCCCGGACGCGTGGGTGAGCTCTCCAAGGCATTCTTCATCCACAAAAGCCAGGGCGTGGGGTTGAAAAGGCTTCTGGCCGGGAGTGTCCTGGATCGACTCTATGATGTCTACATCCTGATCTTTACCGCCCTGGTCGGTACGGGCTTCGTCATCAAACCTGATGGGCTGGCGTCATTTCCGCTCATTCTTACCCTCGTGGGCATCGCGCTGGTCCCTCTGCTCCTTTTTATTCCCGTCATAAGACACCTGTGCCTGGCGTTGGTCAGCTGGCTCCCGGGTAAGATTCAGAAGACGAGCGGCATCTATGACCAATTGAACGGCTTCATGAAAGAGCTGGACCTGTTGATGAGCTGGAAACTGCTCTGGGGGCTCGGCTGGTCGGTTTTCGCCTATGGGATTTTTTTCTATGCCTGTTCCCTGATGGGCCTCGCGGTGGGAGTTTCACTGCCTTTTTTTACAATGGCGTTCATCGTCGCCTGGGTCAATATCGCCTCTTTCCTGCCCATCAGTTTCGCCGGAATCGGAACCAGGGAAGCATGCCTGGTGTATTTCTTCTCCCGAGAGGGACTGTCGAATGAGACGGCGCTCGCATTTTCAGCCGTGATGTTTACGCTGACCTATGTGTTTTTCGGGATAATCGGATTTATTGCGTTCGTCACCCTCAAGCATAAGGGCGACCCCAGGGAGGAACGCAAAGGATAGTGCTATGACGTTGCCATGGGTAAAATTGTTTGATCTCATGAAAATAGCGCTCTTCATGGCTGTATTCATCGGTCTGCCGGGACTGGTCCTGCAAAGGCTTTTTTTCCGGGCGAGGACGTACCTCTGCGAGGACCTCGGCCTGGCGTTCACTTTAGGCGCCGGCGCCTTTGTCCCGGTTGCCCTGCTCGCGTATTATTTCCAGTGGCAGCTCAGCGTGGCCACGTATGCCTATCTGATACTCGTCATCGTCCTGGCGATTGCGTATGTCCTGATCGGCAAAGGGCGGCTCTTCGCCGATGGCCACCCGGTGATAACGCGCTACGATGCGGCGTATTTTGTCTTCATCGCGGTGGTTATCTCCCTCCTGTGGGACCTGTCATGCGTGAGCGTCGGCTACTCCAGCGATTATTGGTACCATCTGGCGCAGGTGCGATACCTCGTGGACGGGGGTATCATCAAAAACGTATTCCCATTCCTGCCGCAGGAGATCCCGCAGTGGATGTACCCCTACAGCAGCTATTACCTGTTGCTGGCCGCCGCCGCCCAGTTCACGCAGACCGACGTCATCCATACGTGGCAGGCCATGATGTTCGTCCTGACCGTCGTTTTCCTCTCGTGCACCCTGTTGTTTTTCCGGACCCTCCTGGTCCGGAGAAGCGTAGCGCTCCTGGCCGTCATGCTCTTCTTCCTGCCCTTCCTGTACTTCACGATGGTCTCCGGCATCGGCGGGCTGACCGTCATGAGAAACATGTGCTATCCCAAGGTCGGGTCGCTCTGGATCTTCCTGCCGGCGCTCTCGACCTGTCTGCTGCTCTCTGTCCAAAGACAGATCGGCGTATCCGGGATCGTGGCGGCCATGGTGATCGCCGTGGGTTTTCAAAACTGGCACGTGGTGAATTTCATGTTCATCGGCATCATAGCCGCGGCCTGGTTCCTCGGTTTCCTCCTGACCAGGCAGGTGCACTACCTTCCCCGGCTGGTCATCTTCAGCGTCAGCATCATCGTCATCCCCCTCATCCTCTTTTATGTTCTCGACTACCGGCTGATCGAGTCGGTCAAGACCACGTTCGACTTCAATACCAAGTATCTCAGCCCGGACTGGTATGCCGCCTCCTGCATTCTAGAAGAGTTTCGTAAGGGAAAGTATATCACCAAGGCATCCTATTTCTACACCTTCGGGGAAGGCTCGATGCAGCCCTGGATGCTGATGGCCTCCATCGCGTTGCCGCTGGCGATTCTGGTTTACCATAAGAACAAGCTCTCTCGCGCATTTCTGGGCGGGTTCACCTTGCTTCCGATCATCCTGGCCTACCATCCCTATACCGTCAATCTCATGGTAAAATACGGCGCACCATTCCTGGTTCGAAGGTTCCTGTTCATCATCCCGGTCGCGCATGCCTTTGCCTTCTCGTTCTTGGCGTTGTTCGATCTCTGCTCTTCGAAAGTCAGCCGTATTTCGGAGCGCCGATGGTTCAGCGTCGCTTTCATCATCATACTGGCCGCGATGGCCTGCTTCCCCTTTGCAGGTCCACGGGAGAACAAGGCTATGTTCGATCCCCATCCCCGTCCCGCCCTCTTTATCCTTCAGAAACAAATGGTTGTGCATATCCCCGTCGGAGCTGTCGTATTGGCGGACCCCTCCATGTCGCAAATCGTAAGCGGCCTGCGATGGGTCAGGATCGTCAGCTCCACGAAACATCTCATGGTCGCCATGGCACCGCAGCATGATACGCGGATTCAGGACCTCAATACATTTTTCTCGAATGCGTCTTCGGCCGCGCAGCGCTCCGCCATCGCGGAAAAATACGGCGCCGGGTATGTGATCGTTCAGCGGAGTCTCACCAAGGATATGGATATCCAGGGATTCAAGAGGGTGTTCATGGACGATGACCATGAACTCTGGATCAGGGGGTGAAGTCGCGGCCTGCCCGTGCGACGGACATTGGTATGGAGCCTGATTCCATGCAGCCCGGCATTGTCATCTACCGCCATCAATTGTTCCGGCCCTCCGAGGTCTTCATCACCCGGCAGTCCGGTTCGCTTGCCTCTTTCACGCCCGTGTACTGCGGCCGCACAAGCCACGGCGAGCCGCCCGCCGGCCGGCAGGTCCTCACGCTTGCAAGGTCCCGGCCCTGGACGTTCCTGACCCAGGCGCTCTTCCGCAATCAGAGGACCCTGATCGAGAAGCTGCGGCCGTTCAACCCGGTCCTGATCCATGCCCAGTTCGGGGTGGAGGGCGTCTATGCCCTGCCCATGGCCCAGGCCCTCAGGGTCCCGCTCGTCACCACCTTCCGCGGCTTCGACGCCACCTACACGACCTTAGCGCTCCTGACGGCCGGCAAGGTCTCCTGGATCAATTACGTCCTCTTTCGCTCGGAGCTGGCGCGGCGCGGAGACCTGTTTCTGTGCGTCTCGGATTTTCTGCGGCGCAAGGTCCTTGAGCGCGGGTTCCCGGCCGAGAAGACCATCACGCACTATACCGGCATTGACGTGGAGGCGATCGAGCCGTGCTATGAGAGGGAGTCCTTGACCATCCTGCATGTCGCCAGACTGGTCGAGAAGAAGGGCACCCGCTACCTGCTCCAGGCCTTTGTGCGGGCGAGGCAGGCCGTCCCCAATGCACAGCTGGTGATCATCGGCGACGGACCCATGCGCCGCGAGCTTGAAGACATGGCCTTTCGCCTGGGGATCGGCGAGAACGTCAGATTTCTTGGCACGCAACCCAATCCGGTCGTCATGCAGTGGATGCGCACGGCCCGCATCTTCTGCCTGCCCAGCGTGACCGCGCATTCCGGCGACGCGGAAGGGCTGCCGACCTCGCATCAGGAGGCCGGCGCGGCCGGGATACCCATCGTGGCCACCTGGCACAGCGGAAACGCGGAGTTGATCCGTGACGGCGTGAACGGCTATCTCGTGCCGGAGAAAGACACGCAAGCCCTGGCCGAGCGGCTCGTTCAGCTCCTGAGGGACCCCGAACGCTGCCGCTCCATGGGCTTGGCCGGACGCCGGGAGATCGAAGAGCGCTTCAATATCAGAAAGCAGAACCGGCGCTTGGAAGAATTGTATCTGGGGTTGTTACATCGGCCGTGATGCGCTACGGATCGTATGGGGTGACAGAGCAAAAGGGGTGAACGGAAGGATGATGAACACTAATCCGCGAGACAAGGACTCTCTGCCCGTACTGGCCATAGCCCACAGGCTCTTTTCCGAACTTGAAGGGCAGCGGGTACGCTATTGCCATTGGAAGAGCAACCAGCACCTGGACGCCGCCCTGGCGGGACGCACCGATATCGACATCCTGGTGGCGCGCGAGGATGCCGCCCGGTTCGTGAGCATCATCGCCTCGCTCGGCTTCAAGCGGTTCATCTCGCCGCCCTGGAAGACCTATCCGGGGATCGAAGACTACCTGGGCTTCGATGACGCAAGCGGCGCCTTGTTCCATCTCCATGTCCACTATGCGCTCATGGTCGGCCGGCAGTATGTCAAGGCCCATCATATCCCTTGGGAGAAGCTCATCCTGGATACCGCGGTCACATACGAGGGCGGCCCAGTGAAGATCATCGACCCGCACATCGAACTGCTCCTGCTCTGGATCAGATCCGCAATCAAGCTCAGGTTCAAGGACCTGCTCAAGGCCCTGAAGAACGGACCCAAGATCGACACAGCCGTCAGGCTTGAATTCCGTTATCTTGAAGAGCGGGTCACACCCGATCGTTTGCGCGTCCTCATGGCGGATCTGCTGGGGCCAAAAGCCACAGACCGTCTCTGGCCGATCATGGCGCGCAAGGACGGAGCGGATGTGCCGGGCCTCATCCGATTCAGGCTGGGCTTAGCTGGCGTAGCCGATCAGTGGCGCATCTACAGCGCCGCCGGCGAAATCGTACGTGCCTACGGGAAATTCCTGCAGAAGAAGGCCTACGAGCTGGGGGCGTCGGTCCTGGGCCTGCCCTTGGGTATGTCCAAACGCGCCTGTGATGGCGGGGCGCTGGTGGCGTTCATCGGTCCGGACGGATCGGGAAAATCGACCGTAGCTGCCCACATCGAGGACTGGCTTTCCTGGAAGGTCGATACGCACCGGCTCTATTTCGGCAGCGGCGACGGTTCGGTCAATCTGATCTTCCGGATGCGCAAGCGCCTGAAACAGCTCCTGGTGTCGATCGGGCTGCTCAAGGACAGGCCGCCCAAAGAGGGTGAAGCCAAGCCGCGCAGGACCTCATGGCCGAAGGACCTGTTTGACGGCGTCACCTTGCTGTCCCTGGCCCGGGACAAGCTCGCCAACCTGAAAAAGGCGCGCAGGCTGACGGCTTCAGGCTCCGTGGTCATCGCCGACCGCTATCCCCAGGACGAGGTGCACCACATCAATGACGGCCCCAAGATCGGTCTCGGCGATCAGGACTCCTGGATCAGACGGTCTTTCTCCCGCAGAGAGCTGGCGCTCTACCGCACGATGGCCCGCCTGCCGGCCGACCTGATCGTGAAGCTCATGGTCTCGGCCGAGGTGGCCATGGCGCGCAAGCCTGACCACCGAAGGGCCGAGATCGAGAGAAAGGTGGGCATCGTAAGAGGCTTGCGCTTCGAAGGATCGAAGGTCGTTGCCGTCGATGCCGATCAGCCTCTGGAGCAGGTGCTGCTTGAGGTCAAGCGCGCGGTATGGGAAGCCCTTTGAAGCCTGATAGACCATGCATCATCGAGTTCGTCGGTCTGCCTGGCGCGGGCAAGACAACCATTGTCGGCAGGCTCTGTGAAAGCGGGGGGCTGCCGGTTTTTGTAGATGGTCATGCCTACGGCGTCCGGAATGCGAGCCGTGGCGAAGGGCAGGGGACATACCCGGGAAGGCCTCTGCTCACGCTGATCAAGGCCATGCTGGCCTTGGGCTGGGTCGGCATGCATCCCATGGCCTTTTACGCCTTGATCAGGCACACCGCCATGGCGAGCCGCCAGCCCCTGGCGCTTGCCTGGAGGCGTTTGAAGCAGTTCTTCTCCTGCCTGGCGCACCTGGCGTGGCTCAAAATATACAGACGTTACGCGGCCGTGCCGGCGGATTACCTCCTGCTCGATCAGGGCGTGCTGCAGGCGATCATCAGCCTGGATCTGGCTGGCGGCAGATTTCCGACCGGTGTGCTCTCCCGGATACCCCTTCCGGATATCGTCATCTATCTGGATGCCGAAGCCGGCGTAGCTTCCCGGAGGCTTTTCTCAAGGACCGGCGGCACCAGCCGGCTTGATCGCATGGATGCAACCGATGCCTCCCGCCTGATGGGCGATCTGGAAAAGGCCTTCAGGCCGTTGATCGATGCCCTGCAAAGGCTCACCCCGACCAGGCTCGTCCCGATATCCAGCGCCCAGGATGATACCC
>Ga0116192_1002897_pt1 | contig 11070 bp, 9 predicted proteins | sample AD_UKC113_MetaG_FD_89876 | JGI IMG/M metagenome (GOLD analysis project Ga0116192, IMG submission 89876) | Active sludge microbial communities of municipal wastewater-treating anaerobic digesters from Hong Kong - AD_UKC113_MetaG | ecosystem: Engineered > Bioreactor > Anaerobic > Digestate | place...
CTTTGTCCTGCTGATCTCCCCACAACATCGGTAGCCGGGACTCTTCGGGTATGCCGCGCGTGCCCTGCCGCGTGTCTCGTTCCTGTGATAGGCCAACTTCCGTGCCGTAATACACCACCGGCGGACCAGCCAGGGCAAACTGCAGCAGCGCCGCCTGTCGCAAACGGTCCTTCTCATTGAGCGCAGCCCATAAAAACCGGTTCATATCATGATTATCAAGGAAAGAAGGCCTAGAAAAATCATCCGGGTAGGCTGCCTCGTGGCGTTCCAGAAACGCAGCCAACTTTTCACCATCCCAACGGTCATAAGCCAATGTTTGGCGCATTGCCTCCAGAAGCATGAAATCCAGGCAGCCGTCCAGGCCGCCATAAAAATTGAGCTGAACGTCCGGCGGGTCTACCACTTCGCCGAATGTCCAACAATCGGGCTTAATTTCTCGTGTTGCGCGCCGGAAGTCCGCCCAAAAATCAACCACCGGTCCGATGGCGTAATCCACTCTGAAGCCATCCGCGCCTTGTTTCAACCAAAACCGCGCCGCGTCTAACATATACTGCCGCGCGCCGGGATCGCTGAGGTTTAATTGGGGTAGTGATTTGACCCCAAAGAAATTTTCATATTCATCCGGGTAATGGGTGAAATTAAACCAGGTCCGATAGGGGCTGTTTGGATCAGCGATGGCTTGTCTAAAAATGTTGTGGTCGCTGGAAATATGGTTCGGGACAAAATCCAACAATATCCGGATACCGCGTTTATGGGCTTCATGAGTAAGCCGTTGAAAATCTTCCAAAGTGCCCAGGCGCGGTTCAACCGTGAATAGATCGGTTGCATCATAGCCGTGATGCGAGGGGCTTGGAAAAATCGGCGTCAGCCAGAGCGTGTTGAAACCCAGGTCAGCGATGTAGTCCAGTTTGGCTGTGATTCCGTTAATTTTTCCGCCATAGAAACCAGCCGGCGTCTCCGGCTTAAGCCAATCTTCCCCGGGCTGCGGGGCAAAACGATCCACGAAGATCTGATAGATAACCGCATCGCGCGTCCAATCCGGTAGCGGATCATCAGCGACATAAAATGCGCCGCCTTTTCTATCATCAGCGAATGTTTCACGACCATTCACTGCTTCCAGGCTGGTGACATACCGTATCAGGGTTCCTTCCGGTTGACCTGGAATGGATCCTTTAAAGTGCCGAATATATCCCCACAGCTCAGTATCCCATTCAGACAACGTCGGGAGAAGCGGCGCGCTGAAACCACCGGTGGCATGCCCGTTCTTTCCCTGTGGTACGCTGCCGTCGGTGGTCCAGTAAACCCAGGCCCGTTCACCGGGGTGAGACGGGCCTGCGGTCATTTCAACCTCAATCGCCTGACCGGGGAGTGGATCTCGCGGATTTCGCCGCTGGAGGTGCGACACCCCGGCTCGCTGCGATTGCACCCTGGCCCGGCGAAGTTCATCGGTCGCCAGCGTGCCAAAAATAAAATCATTCATCCGAAGTTTAGCCTTTCACACCGCCTAACGTTAGCCCGCCAATGAGATAACGCTGGAAGTAGATGTAAACCAACAGGACAGGAATGATGACCAGAATCGCGCCCGCGGCGAAATAGCCCCACGGGATATTCATATCGTTTGCGATGGAATACATCCCAACCATTAGGGTGCGCGAAGTGTCCGGCGCAGGGATCAAGACCGAAGCGAACACGTATTCGCCCCAACTGCCCATGAAAGAGAGCAGACCCGTGACTGCCAGGGCCGGTTTGGCGAGCGGTAAGCCGATCAACAGGAAGGACTGCAGCGGACCGCAGCCGTCGATCATGCCTGCCTCTTCCAGTTCAATTGGGATGGTGTCGAAATAGCCTTTCAGCAGCCAGGTGGTAAACACCAGGTTGCCGACCACATACGCCAAAACCAGACCCCACAGGTTTCGATACAGCCCCATCGCGGTGAGGAGCTGCGCGACCGGCACCAGAGAAAGCACACCCGGGAAGGCTTGAATCGCCAGCATTAACACCAGAAAGAATTGGCGTCCCTTGAAGCGGAAGCGGGAGAAAGCGAAAGCGGCCGAGGTCGCTACGATCATACAGGACAAAGTGGTGAAGCCAGCCACGAAGAGGCTATTTTTTAGCCAGCTCAGGAAGGGCTTTTCGAAGAGCATCACCCGGTAATTGTCAAAGGTCCATTCGGTCGGAATGAACATCCCCGCCAGGTTGAGGGTATAAAGACGCCCCCCCTCACGACCGGAGGCCAGCAGAGCGAACCAGATCGGGTAAAGTGCGAAGATGCACATTAAGACCAGGAAGGTATATTGAAGTACCAGACTCCAGGTTTTTGGTCGCCGGTTCATTCGTACGCTCCTTTCGTGATCTTGGTAGTGCGCATGCTGAGTAAAGTCGCGGCGAAGAGGAAGATGAAGATGATCACTGCAAAAGCGCCGGCCTTACCGTAGGCATTTGATTGGAACACCTGCTTATACGCATAAACCATCACCATTTCTGTAAAGCCAGGAGTCCCCGCTCCACGGGTCGGCCCGCCCTGGGTGATGGCCCAAACGGTGCCAAACATCTGGAATGTAGTGATGGAGCTCAGGACAACCGCGGGCAGCACGGCCGGGCGGATCAACGGCAGCGTGATGTTTGTTAACCGCTGCATGAAATTTGCCCCATCCACTTCGGCAGCTTCATACTGTTCCTGAGGAATGGACTGCAACGCGCCCAGGATGATGCTCATGAAATAGGGGTACGAGAACCAGACATTCACCAGCACGACAATGAAGAACGCCCAACCCGGGTCAGTCAGCCAGGCTTTGCCTTCAATTCCGATAATTTTCAGGATCTGGTTAATCGTGCCCGCGTCGCGGAAGAAGAACTGCCAGATCAACGAGAGCATGATCGCCATCGTCGAAGCTGCCCAGGGCATAATCATAATCGTGCGGAACGCTGTGCGGCCTTTGATGAAATTGCCGTTGAGAATCAGTGCCAGAGCCAACCCCAGGACAAAGAACAGCGGCACGCAGCAAATGACGTATAGAATGGTGCGGAATACCACGATGAAGAAATCGCCGCTCTTATCCAAAGAGGCGTACGCGCTGGGGGCATCCAAAACAAAAACCATCAACACTGCGCCCAATAAACCCAGAAACCAGACCACCAGACCGGATATTGGTCTGGAAAGCATCTTATCCATTCGTTTATTCACGTAACTGGCGATGAATAACGGCACCAGAACGCCAATCAACCGCAGCAGGTTCAGCATGCTTTCCGTAGTGAAAAGCTTTCCAACCAGGTTGGTATAGTTGGTGAATAGGGGATCTTGCAGTCTATAAGGTGTTGAATAGCCGCTGGTGGTTTTGGTGAACATGGGCCAGCACTGCGGCTCGATAACACCCGTCAGCGCAACCTCACAATCGGGGTTGGGATGTGATTGATTACGGTTGGTCAGTGAAATATAGGTATTGTAAATAATGGGATATACGTTAAAAATCAACAACCCGATGATTGTCGGCGCAATGAAAGCAAGTACCGTAAAGAATTTCTTCCGACCGGACCAGTTTACCATCCCTCGGCCCTCCTTTTCCTTACGCTGAGAATTATGAAGGGAGAGCAGCGAACGCTGCTCTCCCATTTCTACAGATTGGAATTACTGGATTTCAGCAACCTTGGCTTCGATGGCAGCCTGGGCAGCGTCGCAAGCTTCCTGAGGAGTCTGCGAACCGTTCCAGATCGCGGTGGTGGCAGAACCTACCGGATCCCACTGAGCCATAGCGAACGGAGTGTTCGAGGACGGCACACCCAGGTTCAGGGAGGCGCCAAACTGCGCGACAGTGTACAGAGCGGCAACTTCCGGATCCTTCAGAGCAGCGCTGTTCGCGGGAACTGTTTTGTTAATCAGAGCCAGCTGTTTGGAAACATCGGCGCTGGTGAAGTACTTGAGGATATCAAGGGCGGTGGCAGCGGTGCCGCGATCAACAGCGTTCACGCTGATCATCAGGGTCTTGACATTCACGAACGGGCGTCCCATCGGGATGATGCCGTAATCGATGCCAGCGGCTTCGATGTCAGCAATCGCCCACGGGCCGGTCCACCAGGCAGCCGCCTGGCCTTCAACCAGCATGGTCTTGCAGATTTCATGGCTGGTCTCTTTAGGAGCATAAGCGGAGAATTCCTTGATCCATTCAGCAGCCTTTAAGGCTTCGGGGGAATTCATGTAGGCTTTACCCATATCATCAACATAGGAATTCATACCAAAGCCGAACCAGATCGGGGCGGCGTGGAAAGCATCAATGTTGCCCAGGCCCTGGTTGCAGATCAAATACTTGCCAGGATTGGCTTCGGCGAAAGCCTTGGCCTTGGCGAGCAGATCCGCAAAGTCGGTCGGATCGGTGGGCAGGTATTCATCGGTCATCAGCTTCTTGTTGTAAACCAGCGCGATACCTTCCTGAGATTCGGGCAGCGCCCAGATCTTGCCCTGCCAGATGGTGGCTTTCACCGCGGCGGGTTCGAAGGTGCTGTCCATGAAAGCCTGGTCAACACCGAGGGAATCGAGGTCAACAATGTTGCCCACGAGAGCCTGGGAGCCGATCTGATCCTGCGCCCAACCGATGATGTCGGGGCCTTCGCCAGCGGGGATCGCGACCTTCAGAGCATCGGATACATTATCCGGCTTGTCCAGGGAGATGGTTACACCCGGGTGAGCGGCTTCGTAATCCTTAAAAATCTGTTCGATGGCGGTCAGATAATCGCCGGACCACTGGTGCCAGACGGTGATCTTGACAGGAGTGACCTCGGGGGCTTTGGTCGCTTCAGGAGCCTTGGTGGCTTCGGGGGCTTTGGTCGCTTCAGGAGCCTTGGTAGCTTCCGGTGCCGCGGTGGTCGCGGGGGTGCCGCAAGCAGCCAGGACAAAAGCGGCAATCAGCAAGACGCTGATCAGGGGTAAAAACTTTTTCATTCTTTCCTCCAAAATGTGTTTAGTGAATTAACCGGACAGAATTGTCCGTTAACACCCAAGCGAAAAACGGTTTATACGATCATTTTCCCTCTCAACCATCACCTCCCTTCAATTTACGTCCACATATTTGTGCAAGACAATTGAAAGAGCTTGAACGACAGCGCCCATTCCTGAGCTGCGCCGCCCCAGTAACGAAGCGGTCACACGTACAGCTTTAGAAGCGACAATCAGGCTGCGTTGGTTGACAGTTCTTCGAATAGGATCTAACAATAAATCGCCACACTGTGACATCCCGCCACCAATAACCACCATCTCGGGATTTACCAGGTTCACCAGACTGGCGATGGCCGTTCCCAAATGACGACCTGCGTCGGTGATTAACTGTTGCGCGAATAAATCTCCTCTGCGCGCAGCAGCAACCACATCGCGAGCGGTGATGCGTTCCACCGGGTGGATATCCACCAGGCGGGTTCGCTGTCCATGTTGTATGGCGGTGACCGCCCGTTTGGCGATCGCCCCACCGCCTGCGACAGCTTCCAGGCATCCCCGGTTACCGCATGTGCAAACCGGGCCATCTTCATCAATGGTAATGTGGCCAATTTCACCAGCGGTTCCGGTCACGCCCCGATAAATCTGCCCATTTAGCAGCAAACCCGCGCCAATTCCAGTGCCCACTTTGATGTAAACCACATTGTTAACTTCTCTACCCACACCGTAAGCCCACTCGCCCAACGCCCCCAGTTCGGCGTCATTACTCACCGATACCGGGCAGTGCCAGAGGTTCTGCAGGCTGTCTTTGATCGGGTACCCATCCCAACCAGGCATGATCGGCGGTCCGCTCACAACACCAGTCTCCGCGATTACCGGACCAGGCACACCAACTCCCACCGCACCGATTTGATCCAGCGTGATGCCCTCTTCCGATAAAACCCGGTTGACAAGGCGGTTGACGATGCGCAGGCAAATTTCTGGTCCCTCGTGGATTGAAAGAGGCTCCTCCTCTTCGCGCAGCACGCGCGCCGAGCAATCCGCTAAAACCATGGTGACGTGAGTCGCACCCATATCAATTCCGATAACACGGCTGCGGTCGGGGTTGATATCCAGCGCAATCGGTTTGCGACCAGCCGGACGATGGCCTTCAACTTCACGCACCAGCTCCATCGCCAGCAAATCATCAACAATGGCAGTAACCGCCGCGCGGGTCAGCCCTAACTCACGGGCTAAATCAACCCTGGCGACTCCTCCTGACGTGAACCGGATCAAATCAATGACCACATGTTTGTTAAGGTTCTTAACGTTTTGTGCTTGAGAAAGCCAATTGGGGTTGCTCACAGGGCCATTCCGGTTCGCATTCTTGACATGATTATACACTTACAAAATTATTTGTCAAGTTTTTTAACACAAACCGAATGCCATTAATAAATATTATCGATCAATATCATCATTATATCGGTTTTCGCGGTATTTACTATAATGAAATAGGTTTTCTTACACCAAATTCCCTTCAGCAAATACCCGGCCGACGATGTATTGCAGCAATCTCAAAACCACCATCCAGGATGAGATTATTAGGTATAATCACCCTAATATGAAACCCGTTTCATCGCATATTCGTGTGAGCATCATCGCACTGGCATTTGTGGCCTGCTTGCTTTCTGCCTGCGAGTTGGGCATCGCAACACCCACACCGGTTGACACCACCCCGCGTCCAACTGCCACTTCCACCCCTGCTCCGCTGGGCAGCCTTGACAATCCCCTGGTAATGGGTCTCGTCGTTGAAAATGATCAAACATCCGTCACGACCGCTGCGCAAGCCCTCACCGAACAGCTTTCAGCCTCCAGCGGTTACTCAGTAACCTTCAGAACCTACCCGACCCATCCTGATCTGATCGATGCCATGCGCGCCGGACAGGTTCATATCAGCTTCCTGCAGCCGCTGACCTATATCTACGCTCACCGCCTTGACCTGGCGGACGCAGCCCTCCTGACGAACCATTTTGGCGTTTATCGATACGGATCCCAAATCCTGGCCAATGCCGTTAGTGGATTGGCGATCTATTTTGATCCGGGAATAAACCAGAATGTCACCGACGCACAAACCGCACTGCGGCAATTAGAAGGTAAAAAACCATGCTGGGTTGATGAGACCTCTCTCTCTGGATATATCGTCCCGGCTGCGATTTTGAAGCAAAACGGCGTTACCGTTCAAAATGGAACTAACGGCATGACTTATACCGGGGTCATTCGCACGCTTTATATCACCGGCGTGTGTGACTTTGGGGCCACATTCGCCATTTCGGGCGATCCGCGAACATCTCCCGCTGTATTAAGCGATCTGACCGACGCGCTCAACCGCGTTGTTGTGTTGTATCGCTCGGACCCTATCATACCCAACCTGAATATCTCCTATGCTCCCGACCTATCCAGTGATATTAAAGAAAACCTTAACCTGTCATTCCTGGATATCGTGAAGACTAGCGAGGGGAAAAAGCTGCTCACAGATACGGCAGACTATGATATTCAGGCGTTAAAGCCAATGGAAGACACAGAGTATGATGTCCTGCGCGGCATGGTTGAAACGCTGGATATCAGCCTTTGGAATTTACTAGGCAGATAATCACCGAGGAATGGAACTTGCTTCAAAAATTTCTGAAGTTTCTTTTTAATTTAACCTTCATCGGCAGCGTCGCGACTGTTTTGATATTTGTTGCTGCCCGTATTGCGGCGGAACAAATAGCCCGGCCCCAGATTTTTTCCAAAGAGAACGCGCCTGCTTCACCAGTCGCCATCGTGTTTGGGGCAGGGCTAAACCGCGATGGTTCGCCCAGCCGCATCCTCCACGATCGGGTTCAAACCGCCGTTGACCTCTATTTTTCCGGCAAAGTTCAAAAACTATTAATGAGCGGTGATAATTCCACCCTGGATTACAACGAGCCGGGCGCGATGTTGGATTTTGCCCTGGAATTAGGTGTTCCCCGAGAAGATATCGTCCTGGATTATGCCGGCCGCCGTACTTATGATACATGTTACCGCGCAAAGGAAATCTTTGGCGTGAACCAGGCGATCCTCGTCACCCAGGAATACCATCTGCCGCGTTCCTTGGTGACCTGTTCTGCGTTAGGAATCCAAGTTAGCGGCGTGCCTGCGGATATTGGATTCTACCGGCCATCATCCATGTACCGGTTTGTTCTTCGTGAAATTCCTGCGACACTGGTTTCGTTTTTGGATATATACCTCACCAAACCCGTCCCTATTCTCGGTGAAAAAGAGCCCATCCTCTTTTCAGCCACCACTCAACCGTGATACATTTGATAGAGGGATTATGGATCGCATAACTGCTCTAAAAATCGTCAATGAATATGTCAAAACCACCAGTCTGGTAAACCACATGCTGTGCGTAGAAGCCGCCATGCGGTTTTACGCTGCAAAGTTAGGCCAGGATGTTGATCTTTGGGGCGTGACAGGATTGCTGCATGATTTTGATTGGGAAATCCATCCCACGCACGAAGAGCATCCCGCGGCAGGAGCTCCCATGCTGCGCGAGCGCGGCGTGGAAGAAGAAATCGTGACCGCCATCCTCACCCACTCCGACGATCTTGGCCTGCCGCGCACCACCCTGCTGCAAAAAGGGCTGTACGCCTGTGACGAAGTCACCGGATTAATCACCGCGGTAGCCCTCGTGCGGCCATCTCGTTCGTTATACGATCTGACCTCATCCAGCGTGAAGAAAAAATGGAAAGATAAAGCTTTCGCCGCCGGCACGAACCGTGAGGAAATGGAGCGCGGCGCCGCGGAGTTTGGCGTAGAATTATGGCAGCATGTCGATAATGTGATCCTGGCGATGCGGAAAATCGCGCCTGAACTTGGTTTGGCAGGTAACTTGCAGCCCCAATAGTCAACCCGCTTGATGCCGGAGGCGTTCATGACTTTGCAAGGAAAAGGCTTCTTTATTTGGAAAATCCGCTCGTGTGACAGCGCAAATGTGACCAACATCGCCGCCGCTGCACAGGCAGCCGGCCTGACCCATGTGCTGGTCAAAATCGCGGATGGAACACGTTACTACAATCTTGATCCCAACACCAACGCCGACCTTGTCCCAGCCCTGGTGCGGGCTCTGCATGACCGCAATATCGCCGTGTGGGGTTGGCATTACATCTACGGAGAACAGCCTACCGCTGAAGCGCAGAACGCTGTGAAGCGGGTTAAGGAACTTGGTGTAGACGGTTATGTGATTAACGCGGAAGTCGAATTTAAGGCGCCGGGAATGGAAGGCGCGGCGAAAACTTTTGTGAGCGAGTTGCGCCGTGGTTTACCTTCTCCCTATCCCGTCGCGCTCAGCTCGTTTCGTTTCCCAAGTTACCACATGCAGTTTCCGTGGAAAGCTTTCCTTGACCAATGCGACTATAATATGCCGCAAGTGTATTGGCTTTTGGCGACTGACGCCGGAGCGCAGCTGCGCCGCTCTTACCGTGAATTCCAATCCATTGATCCACTCCGGCCCATCATCCCGACCGGTTCGACTTTCAGTTACGAAGGCTGGACGCCCACTTCGAGCCAGATTTTAGAATTCCTCAATGTCGCCAAATCGCTTAATCTCAGCGCGGCGAATTTCTATAGTTGGGACGCCTGCCGCAGCAGTAGCTCCTTACGCCCGCTGTGGAACACCATCTCTGATTTCTCATGGCCAGTGGAAGAGCAGGTGATCGAAAAAACCATTCCGGAGAAATTAATCGCGGCGATGAACGCGCATAGTCTCGAAGCGGTAGCCGATCTTTATTCTGCAAACGCGGTTCACATCACCGCGGAACGCACCATTTCCGGCCGCGAAGCAATCCGTAACTGGTACGCCACGCTCATGTTTGATCTTCTGCCAGGCGCAAGCTATAAGATTACATCATCAACTGGCAGCGAGCCATCGCTGCATTTCAGCTGGACCGCCCAGGGAACCGGGGTTTCCATTTCCAATGGCGAAGACACGCTCGGTATCCAGAACGGGAAAATCGTTTACCATTACTCGAAACACACCCTGACCCGTAAAACGGGGTAAATCACCTAACCTGAAAGAACCGGGTCACTAATTCTTGACCGGTTCTTTTTAATATCAACTTCTACCAGATCTTGACCCGGCCCTTATACCGGGCGATCAGAGCGTTGTTGATTTCATCCGAGCCGTCTAAATTTCCGCTCATAAACACCGGCGGCGTGAATCCCGCGTCCAGCATATCCTGGATGGCCTGGACGATCACAGTGTGAAGGATAAACATCCCTGTCACTCCAGAAGCCGCTCCAAAGGGTCGCTCCAGCCCTGCCGCGGTCATCATCGCGTCACCTTTGATACAGTGATTGTCAATAACCACATCAACCAATTCATACAGCTTCTTCCCTGAAGAGTGGCGTGAAGTCGTTCCCTGGCTGTGCTTCAATGAGGTGATGGCAATGACCGGCATGCCGCGCTCATGTGCGTGCATGGCCATTTCAATCGGTGCGGCGTTCCGACCGGAATTTGAGATGATCACCATCGCGTCCCTATTGGATGGATTGTAATGGTTGATGACCACTTTCGCGATCCCTTCCACACGTTCCATGTACTCGCTTTGCCGTACTTTTTCATGACCGGTCAGGCAGGCTTCCAGCATGGCGTCCACTGGCACCAATCCTCCCGCCCGGTAGATGACATCCTCGGCAATGATATGCGAATGGCCGGTGCCAAATGTGTATAGAATCCCGTCCTGCATAATGGATTTAGCGATAATCGCGGCGGCTTGATCGATATGCTCCATTTCCTGATCAACGACCTCCGCCAGGATATTCTGAACCGCCCTGGTATATTCAAGCGCTTTCTGTCCCATGGTTCCCTCTGTCCGGTGAAATGAAATCAAATGGTTGATTACGCCGAATTTGGATCTTCGGATATTATACACTCGCTTATCAATTTCAATCACAAACAACAATTTATAACACTAAGGGTAAAAAAAGAGCTGCCCAAATGAGCAGCTCTCTCAGGTCAATTATTCTGATGAATTATTCTTCACCAGGCAGATTGGCGACAATCACACCGCGCCGAACAATGGTTTCTTCGATTTTATCGAAACGTCCCTGGACATAGCCCGTCCCAGCCGGGATGAGTTTGCCGATGA
>Ga0116192_1002901_pt1 | contig 11062 bp, 12 predicted proteins | sample AD_UKC113_MetaG_FD_89876 | JGI IMG/M metagenome (GOLD analysis project Ga0116192, IMG submission 89876) | Active sludge microbial communities of municipal wastewater-treating anaerobic digesters from Hong Kong - AD_UKC113_MetaG | ecosystem: Engineered > Bioreactor > Anaerobic > Digestate...
GACTCATACACAATGCCGAGAAGAACTGCCTGAAAGTTGCGAGAAAAAATCAATTGTGGGGCCAGAAACGGATGTGAAAACGGGATCGCATAGATCAGCCACCGGAGCACGGGCGAAGCTGAACTGAGATCTACGAACATGGACAGAAGGTACGGGAGCAGGACGAGCATCATCACCGGTGTGATGACGACCTGGGCGCTCTTGATGTCCTCGGCGGCTGCTCCAAGGATGACGGCCAGAGCCAGAGCTACCATGATGGCTGCAAAGACACTCAGACCCAGCAGCGCGTAGCCACGCGCATCCAGCACAAGCCCCAGGTTTCGAACGGCCGCCGACACTGCCGTCGAAACGTTGCCGTCCGTTCCGACCAGGCTGCTCATATAGCTTCTCATGCCGACCATGTATGCCGCGGCGGTCACCAGAGCGACCAGGCCCGACGCCGTCATCTTGGCCGTTACCAGCGCGCCCCTTCCGACCGGAGTCGACAGCAACGTCTCCAGGGTCTTGTTCTCCTTCTCGCCAGCGATCGAGGCCGCAATCATCTGCGCTGACATCATGATGACTATGAACAGCACGATAGGTATCAGCAGGGTCTGCTGTGTCACGACGTTTACGACTGCCTGGGGACTCACCTCGGCAGACGCAGTCCCTACTGTCACAAATGACTGTGAGCGGATGGCGTTGCGTACCATGGCCGGATCAAGGCCCGAGCTGTCTGCCCGCAGGTACGCGTCTCCAATCGACTCGTTCATTGCGCTGAGTGCAGCATCCATTCGGAACGTCCCCTGAATGCCTGACATGGAAAAGCTGCGAATAATCGTGTAAGTCTGCACGGTCTGTGGCTTCCGTGCACGAATGCCGGACTCAAAACCCTGGGGAATAACCATGACCGCAACTGCACTGCGATCCTGCACTGCCCTCGCAACAACTTGCTCGGCTGGCCCCTGATAGACCGGAGTGACGGCAAAATTGGCCTTGGCAAGGATTCCGCTCAACATGGCCGACGTCGCAGAGTGGTCGAGGTCCAGAACCGTGATGGGTTGAGGGGCACTCTGCTTCTGCTGTTCCTGGTTGATGACCCTTCCGAGGAACCCGTAGATGACCATGACGAGGAGAATCGGGATCAGCATCTGCCATGTGAGCATTTCCCGAAGCTCTTTCTTGAAGACAACGACAAATCTCCTCATTTCTGCACCACCTCGACAAAGACCTCTTCAAGGTTCGCCTTGCCATACCTATCCTTGAGTTCTGTCGGAGATCCCACCTCGTGAATCGTTCCCTTGTCGACAATCGCAACACGGTCCGAGAGATACTCGATTTCCAGCATGTTGTGACTCGACAGCAGAACCGCCATACCCGCCTGTGCGGCTTTCCGGATCGACTCGCGGATATCAATCGCCGCAACGACGTCCAGTCCGCTGGTTGGTTCATCGATGATCGCAAGCTTGGGGCTTGTCATGACAACGCGGGAGAGAAGGAGCTTGCGGGTCATTCCTTTGCTGTAGGTGCCAATCTTGTCGTGCAGACGTTCGCCAAGGCCCGATATGGCCGTAGCCGTGTCCACATATGTCCGTGCGGTGGCAGAATCTGCCGCGAAGAGGTCGGCCATGAAGTTCAGGTATCCCAGGCCGGTCAGGTTCTTGTAGGCACCTGCTTCCTCAGGCAGGTAGCTAATGATCTCCCGTACAGCGGCTGCCTGCCGTTGGACGTCCATCCCATAAACACTGGCCGACCCAGACGTAGGTTGAAGAATGGTGGCCACAATGCGCAAGGTCGTTGTCTTGCCAGCGCCATTCGGCCCGATGAGAGCGAAGATCTCCCCGGGGGCAACCTCAAAACTGATGCCATGCAGAGCTTCCAGCCCACCATAGCTTTTCCTGAGTTCACTGACCACAAGTGCCTGTCCCACTGGAGCGCCTCCCTTGTTTCACGTTGCAGCTATCTGTGCCCTATACAAGAACGTCCTCCAGAAACCGTATGACCGGCTCGGAGTGCCCGTCTGCAAGAACGCTGATTGCGTCCACATGGACGCCGCGGCAGGGTCTTGGCAACCCGTACAAGCCGGAGGCCAGCACAGCCGCGGTAGCGCGTCGGAGGTGTTCCTGTTTCCTGCGGTCGATCGCCTCGAGCGGGTCGCCAAAACCCGTACCGTGCCGCGTCTTGACTTCGATGATGTGAATCTCGCCTCGTCGCTCTGCGATGATGTCGAGCTCGCCGTAGGGCGTGCGCAGGTTACGCTGGACGATACGGAAGTCATGCTGCCCCAGCCACACGGCAGCAAGGTCCTCACCTGTGCTGCCGAGTTCCCTGTTGTGGTCGCGCCGCAAATGGAAGCTCCTCAATTGTTGCGAGTTCCCTGATGACAAAGCTGTGACGGTGCTCCGCGGACAGACCCCGGCCACGGATGGCACTGATGTGCTCACGCGTGCCATACCCGACGTTCGATTCAAAGCCATACCCGCGAACGCGTCGCGACAAGTCAAGCATGGTCCGGTCACGGGTCACTTTGGCTGCGATGCTTGCTGCTGCAACGGACAGGAGGAGTGCGTCCGCATCGACAATGGCTAGCGCAGTCACCTGCTGTGTTGCAAGAAAAGGGGGGAGGAGCGACCCGTCAACGACAACACCGATGCATGCGCTGCTGCCCCAGTGCTCCCGAACCCGTGGAAGCAAGTCCTGAAAGGCCATCTCCATCGCCTGATAGGTAGCCTGCAGGATTCCGCAGGCATCAATCTGCGCCGCGCTGGCATATCCGACAGCAACGAGGGCATGACCTGGCAACAGTTCAAACGCCTGGTCGCGTTGCCTTCTGCTGAGCACCTTCGAATCGTTGATAAACGCGGTGTTCCGTGCGTCCGTTACCGCGCACGCGCCCGCATAGACAGGCCCTGCCAATGCTCCCCGGCCGGCCTCGTCAATGCCGATGACAGCATCAAAACCGTAGCGCGTTCTGACCGCCTGCTCCATGAGCGCCAGAGCCTCATGCCGCATGATAGCCTCCCGGCGCAACCAGGACGCGCTGACGAAACGAGGGTTGCGCGAACCGGTTACTGTGCCACAACGGTCAGAGCCCGGAGCACGACCGCATGTTGCAGCGGCCAGTACGCAAACATGGCTCGACCGATAATCGAATCCAGAGGAATAGTCCCAAACGAACGGGAGTCCAGGCTGACAGCGCGATTGTCTCCCATGACAAAGAACTCGCCTTGTGGAACAGGTGTCGGACCGAAGTCAGGCATCACATAGCCATGAATGTATGGCTCTTCAACAGTGTCACCGTCGACGAGCACTTTGCCGTCCCTGGCTTCGACAGTCTCACCCGGGAGCCCGATCACTCTCTTGATGTATGGGTCCCCCCTAGTGACGCCCGGAGGCCAGAAGATGATGACATCCCCGCGACGCGGCTCGTGGAAGTGATACGACAACTTATCAACCATGACAAGGTCATCGGGAAAGACCGTCGTCTCCATCGAGGACATCTGAATCCTGTAGGGCAGTACAACCCAGTGCCGAAGACCATAGGACGCACCGAAGGCAACGGCAATGATGACGACCCAGTCAAGGACCTCACGCAAAACTTTGTTCAAGGATCAGACTTCTCGCTTCTCCTTGACATTGCGGGCTGTTCCGACCCGTTCTCTCAGGTAGTACAGCTTGGCGCGGTGTACGTCTCCATGACGCACAACCTCAAGCTTCGCAATCATAGGCGAATACAGGGGGAAAACCTTTTCGACCCCGACGCCGGATGAGATCTTGCGCACCGTAAACGTCTCACGGCTGCCGCCGCCCTTCTTTGCAATCACCAGACCCTCAAACACCTGAACCCTCTTCTTCCCACCCTCGATAATGTTGATGTGGACCCTCACAGTGTCCCCCACAAGAATGGTGGGCATGTCAGGCTTCACGTATCGGCTCTCTACTAGATCGATAGCGTTCATTTCGGAACTCCTTTCACTGAGCTGGCACATACACGTCAAAGTAGTATAGCAGAATGCCCTTCTTCATCAAGGCAACACAGGCGCAGAGCCTTATCACTCTCCACCAGCAGGAGTCATACAACCGATTGACAAGGGCACCCCCGCACAGGAGTGCCAAGCCGGCTCCGTCGTTTCGCATACACTATCATCTGGGCAGGGAGGAACATATGGTCATCATGCGTGCCAAGAGAAGCATCGGCACCATGCTGGGGCGGCCTCCGTCCGTCGTTCCGCTGTCGCTTGTCGCTGTGGGGCATCCGGCAGAGCACAAGGCTCCGCGCTGCGCGCGTTCACCCGAATCACTGGCAGCCGAGTGGCGCCGCTCCGTGAGGCTGCGGGCCAGATCACCAGGGAACTCACACACGCCCAAGCAGCCTGTCCAGGATGATGGCAGCGGCACTCCGCACCGACAGGTGGTTGAAAGCAGTGGGTCCCCAGATCGGATCAAGAATGTAGTCCATCTGTCCCATGATTTCGTCCGCGAGTCCGAATCCTGTCCCAAACGTCAGCAGGTACGGGTGGTCTCCAGACCGTATGTTCTCACCCATTGCCGGGTACCCGATCGAATTCGCGAAGGTTCGGGCGCTCGTCCCGATAAGGACTGGCTTTTCTCCTTCTGCCTGCTGTATGTCGGCGAGGGCCTCCTCGAAATGAGTTACAACGCGCAACAGAGACAGCGATTCTGAACGGTTCGGGTTGTACTCATGTCCGAATCCCTCATTCCAGAATCGTGCAATGCGCAGTGCCACCTGCTGTTCCTGAGGCAGCGGTTCCACTTCGTACATTGCCGTTGCTCCATAGGTCTTGCCTGCCCGGGCAATGTCGTGGATGTCATGGATAACGATAGACGTTGTAATGATCTCGCGGTGTTTGTTGTAGACAGGATAGTGCACGACCGCCATGTACAGTCTGATGTCAGCCAATGGTTCTCCTCAGCTCTTCCAGCAGTGCCTTCAGGTACCGGCGGTCCTGCTCTGTCAGATCGAAACTCTGCAGAAGGTCAGGCCTGCGAATGAGCGTTCGCTTCAAGGCCTCTTCCTTTCGCCACCGCGCAATGTTCGCATGATGCCCTGAAACGAGAACGTCCGGAACAACATCTCCTCCCAGTTCCCTCGGACGCGTGTACTGCGGGTATTCCAGCAGCCCTGAGGTGAAGCTCTCATCGCCCGTCGATGCCGCATTGCCCGTAGCTCCCGGCAACAGCCGCGTAATCGCGTCGATGATCTCGATGGTCGCTATCTCGCCGCCCGAGAGCACGACATCACCGACAGAAATGGTGAGGTCCAACCGCTCCATGACGCGCTCGTCGACCCCTTCATAGCGGCCCGCAAGGAAAACCAGCTGGTCTTCATGCGCAAGGTCTTCTACCATCCTCTGCGTCAGGCGGTCTCCCTGTGGAGCCACCCCAATCTTGATCCAGGACCCAGCAGGTCTGTCGATGGCGTCCAGGGCTTCCAGAACAGGGCCTGGCAGGAACACCATGCCCGCGCCGCCGCCAAAGGGCACGTCGTCGGTCGTGTGATGTCTGTCATGCGTGAACGCCCGGAGGTCGACCGCCTCGAATTGCAGGGCGCCCTTGTCGATCGCCATCTTCATGACGCCGACCTGCGTAAAGGGTTCGTACAACTGTGGGAATATGGACACGGCTTTGATTCTCATGACCGAAATTGTACAGCGGATGCGACCCTGCACCAAGTGACGACGACAGGAAGACTCTGCTGGAGCGGCCTTAAAGGAGGCGCCGCTTCAGCAGAGAACGATCTGAACCTACTTGGCTGCGGTTTCAGGTTTTCGACTCTTGGCTGGTCCCGGTTTCAGGTAGGTGTCCATCCATCTGCGTATGCTCTCAAGCCGCTCGATACGCCGGTCAGTCCGCCCCATGCGGGAGAGGCCATGCGGCTCCTCGGGAAAGACGACAAACTCAGTGGGAACATGGTGGTACTTGAGAGCAGCGAAGACCTGCTGCCCCTGCTCCAGCGCACAGCGGAAGTCCAATTCGTTGTGCAGGACCATCGTAGGCGTCTTTGCGTTTCCCAGATACTTGACAGGCGACCGGTCCCACAGGACATCGATGCTCTCCTGCGGCGGTTTGCCCCCATGGGGAAGTTGGAAAACCCAGTTCATATCGCTCGTGCCCCACATGCTGATGAGGTTGCTGACACTGCGCTGTGTGGCAGCCGCGGCGAAACGGTTGGTATGGCCGATGATCCAGTTGGTCATGTACCCCCCGTAACTACCGCCTGTCACGCCCATGCGCCGCACGTCGATGTAAGGCTTCTTCTGCACATAGTCGGTCCAGTCCATCAGGTCATCGAAGTCGACAGTCCCCCAGCGACCCCAGATGGCTCGCTCATGCTCCTCGCCGTACCCGGTTCCCCCACGCGGATTGCTGAAATATACCACATACCCTGCCGCGGCGAGGTAGTAGAACTCATGCATGAACAGATAGCCGTATTGGTCCTGCGGACCCCCGTGGATCTCCAGGATCGAGGGATACTTCTTTCGCGGGTCAAAGCCTGGAGGGGTCAGGATCCAGCCCTGCAACTCATGGCCATCACGTGCCTTGAACCAGACATCCTCAACGCTGCCAAGGTCGAGTTGTGCAAGAAGGTTCTCGTTGAGGTGCGTCAACTGAACCTGAGCCCCCGTGTCCATGTCGCGAACCCAGACCTGGCCGGGGTCTGTCATGGTTCCGAAAAAGTAGCTCATCTTCTGCTGGCGAGCATCCACGGTAAATGTCCCTACCGAGCCCTGCGCATCAATCAGGGTGTAGAGCGCCCCATCCTCGACGCTGATGGCCATCAACTTGGTGCAGCCGTGTTCTGAAATCTGGAAGTAGAGAACCTTGCCATCTGCCGACCATAGTGGCTTCATCTGCTCGCCACTCCCGACATCGTTCAGCGTCGAGGAGGTCAGCGAAATGTCGTAGACACGTGTCAAACTGCGCGCTGGGGTCCTGCCATCGGATGGGACTATCCACAGCTCCACATTCTGCCACCACTCATTCGGGTCACGTGGACCGATGTAGGCAATCCACTTGCCATCCGGCGAGAAAACCGGCATGCCCTTGGGGCCGGACGGCGTGTCGACACGACGCATTTCCCCACCGGACACCGGAATGGTGTACAGGTCGACGAGGTCCGGCTCAAGGTCCGGGTCCGGGCGTCGATTGCTGCAGAAGACAATCAAACTTCCATCCGGCGACCACGAGGCGTTGTATTCGTCATACATGTCTCCGGAAGTCAGCTGCTTTGGGGCCCCTGTCGTGCTGTCAACCAGCAGGAGGTGAGTCCGCTCGTGACCGAGCCATCCCTGACCGTCTGCCCGGTAGAACAGCCGAGTGTAGTGCCGCGACACGATCCCGAGCTTCTTCTTCTGCTCGTCGCTCTCGCGTTCAATCGCCTCCTGATCCTTCTTCGTGAACTCAACAAGGAGAGAGCCGCCGTCAGGTGACCACGTCATGTTTCCGACATCACCCTTAAGATCCGTGAGCCGTTGCGCCTCGCCACCGTCCACGTTTATCAGGTAGATCTGCGCACTTTCGCCCTCTTTTCTCGACGACAAGAACGCCAACCTCGTTCCGTCCGGGGACCATCTTGGCATGGCATCTGTCTGGTCGCCCTGCGTGAATTGTCGACAGGAGGAGCCATCCGTCCTGGCAAGCCACAGGTTGGCGTATTTCTTCTCCGACGTTCTGTCAACTCGCTGGACACCATAGACGACCTGCTGCCCATCGGGCGCAATCCGGACGTCGGTGATGAGATGCAGGGCATAGAGGTCCTGTGCTTCCACGGGTCGCCGCGCATGTTTTGGTCCTGTCATGACTTCCTCCTTGTTGACTCGTCAGCGGGAAACGCATGAATCATCCCGCCTACTCTTGTATTGTATCCAGAATGACGGCAAGGCGTAGCGGAAACCGAACTAAAGTCCAGCGCCCCCGCTGCTCGAGCCGGCCATCTCATGCAGCACATTCCAATATCCCGCCTCAGACTCTGTCAGGCGCTGCGTCCTACGGTGTTTCAGAACGTATCGTGATGCTTGTCAGTTCGGGGGGACAAAGGAAACGCGCGGGCATGTGGCTGGTTCCAATCCCTTCATTGACATAGAAGAGGGCACCACCAATCCTGAAGAGACCGTGGGCAAAACGCGTCCCGTACCGTGACGGAACTCTGACAGGGCCGACAAGCGGCAAACAGACCTGACCCCCATGTGTGTGGCCGGCGAGAACAAGGCGCGCCTGCTTCCACCGGGCAAGTTCCTCAAAGGCTTCAGGGGCGTGCGTCAGCACAAGTGCACATGCATTGTCTGGAACACCGTCAAAGCTGGCAGCCAGGTCCGCGTGTCCGAAGTATGGGTCGTCCGTCCCCACAAGCCAGAGCGACCCGTCACCACGGCGAAGACACACGCTCTCATTGGTGAGGACAGTGGCCCTGCCCTCGCCGCGTATGCGGTCATACCACTTCGCGATGTCTGCTTTGGTGGGAAAAATCCGATGTTCCCAGTTGCCCGGCACAGTCACGACGGGGGCCCGCGTTCTGGCATGCAGTTCGGCAAGGAATGAGAGACACGGTCCCATATCGGCTTCCCTGTCGATAAGGTCGCCCGTGATGACAACCAGGTCTGGAGCAGAACGAGACGCGAGAGCCAGAAGGCGCCCCTGCAGTCTCGGCCTCTGTCGAAAGTGCAGGTCGGAAAGCTGCAGGACCTTGAACCCGTCAAACTCCCGTGGGAGCCGAGGCAAGGTCACTTCCAGCTCGACCAGGGCAACGCGGAAGGGCTCAATCAGGAATCCTTGGACGAGACCTGCGGCACCGAGTCCGCCTGCCAGGACCGCCGCGAGTTCTGCAGCTTTTCTCCTATCCATCCACTACCTCCCGCCTCGAGTATAGCGGAAGGCACCCCTCAGGCAATTAGCGGAGCTCCTCCCCCGTGTCAGCACCGCGTGGACCAGCCAGGCAGCAAACAAAAAGGGCAGGACTGAGCGTCCTGCCCTCAATGCGCATACTATAGTCGGGGTTAGTCAATGGAGAGGATGACCCCGTCCTGCACAAGAATGGAGGTGGAACTGATCTTGTCGAACAGGTTGTCGCCCACCTTTACCTCTACCGTCCCTTCGAGCGCACCCTGCACGTAGACCGAACCAAGCTCCAGCTTGGCTACTTCGGCCTTCTTTGCCTCGAGGTCCATGACCATCTGCTCCTGCTTGGTTTTCTCTTCCTGCAGCTGAGCCTTGATAAGGTCGTCATACTGCCCTCCGACTCCACCCCGCAGGATGACCTGCGACAGGGACGACTTTATCTTCTCGACACTCTGCTTCGAAGCGGTCAAGGCTCCCTCAAGTTCCTTGAGATAACTGTCCTTGAACTGCTGCGTTACAACCGTCTTCACGAGTACATTCTGCTTCATCCAAACGCTGTTTGGCATCGACTCTATGACTCCTCTCCCACGCCACGGTCCACTTGTTCACCGTTCGCGCTGATTATTTCCACCGTGGCATTCTGTCCTGCCTTGACTGAGGCAGCCCTTACAATCGTACGAATCGCCTGTGCAGTGTGACCCTGCTTGCCGATGACGCGCCCTGCATCCCTCTCATCGACCCTGACCTGGTACGTGACCGACTGGTCGCCGCCGGCAACTTCGTCGACAAGAACGTCGTCCGGGTTGTCCACCAGCGCCCGCACAATGACTTCAACAAGCTCTTTCATGAGATGAGTGTCGTTGCAGACAGGGATGCCTATCCGGCCTTCGTGCCTGAAGTGAGCCTCTGCCAGAGGCCAGTGCGTTTCAGGAGATTCCGCACCGAGTCCGTGGGCTGGGCACCCAACCCCAGCCAATAGGCCACACGCTCCTCGTTGACCTCTATCGTCGGTTCCCTGGTCATAGGGTCGTAGTAGCCCAAAGTCTCGATCACGGCACCGTTCGTAGGTTTCTTTCGGTCGAGCACGACAAACCGATAATGTGCCTGGTGCTTGGTACCTGTCCTTGCCAGCTTGATGCTTACCATGTTTCCTCCTGTTGCCTGCGTGCGATTATCAGAACCTGGGCAGGCCAAAACTGCCAGCATGCTTGTTGCCGGCCATCTTTGCCATGCGACTGAACAACTCAAACTGCTTGAGCATCCGGTTGATCTCGCTTACGTCCACACCTGCGCCGCGAGCTACACGCCGTTTGCGGGAAGCATTGAGGATAGCAGGATTGCGCCGCTCTGCGTCAGTCATCGAATCGATGATGGCCATAAACCTCTTTGCCAGACCCTCGTCAACCACTGCCCCTGACGGAACCACGGCGCTGGGAAGGCTCTCAAGCATTTTATTTATACCACCAACTCGCCCTATTTCAAGCAGCTGTTCCCGCAGATCGTAAAGGTCAAATTTGCCACTCTGCACCTTCCTGGCAACGTCCGCAGCCTTTGCCTGTGTCTCCGCCTCGCTGTACCGCCTCAGGAGCCCGTCCATGTCGCCGTATCCCACGATGCGGGCAGCATGCCGCTCCGGGACGAAGTAGTCTAGGTCCTCGAGGTGCTCGCCGACGCCAATATAGCGGATAGGCGTCCCGATGGCCTCCTTGAACGACAGCACTGCGCCGCCCTGCGCAGGTGAGTCGAACTTTGTGAAGATTGCGCCAGTGAGAGGGGCAACCTTGTCAAAGCTCTGTGCAAGCGGAATGGCCTTTGAACCGATCATGGCATCCAGCACAATGAGCGTTTCGTCCGGGTGGTACAGCCTGCCGACCTTCTCCAGTTCCTCCATCAGCTCGGTATCAAACTCATGACGCCCCTGGGTATCGAGAAGCAACACGTCGAGACCCTTGTCGCGCGCCCAGCGGTCGGCTCCCTGAAGAAGATCCTCCACGGTGGCCGACGGCTCCCCATAGAAACTCACACCTGCATCGGCCGCCAGTTTCTGCAGCTGCTGATATGCGGCCGGTCGGCCAAAATCTCCAGGAATCAGGAGGGGGTAGTGCCCTTCCTTCTTGAGAAGCAGAGCAAGTTTCCCGAGCGTAGTCGTCTTCCCTGAGCCCTGAAGTCCGACCAGCATGACCCGGAACGGAATGTGCGATACGGCAATCCCTTTGCCACCCTGGCC
>Ga0116192_1002906_pt1 | contig 11052 bp, 10 predicted proteins | sample AD_UKC113_MetaG_FD_89876 | JGI IMG/M metagenome (GOLD analysis project Ga0116192, IMG submission 89876) | Active sludge microbial communities of municipal wastewater-treating anaerobic digesters from Hong Kong - AD_UKC113_MetaG | ecosystem: Engineered > Bioreactor > Anaerobic > Digestate...
ACCCCCATCATCTGAATACATGACTCGGTTAGTTTCGGAAGCACCATAACTGACAGCGACATAACGATAAATCTCTGCATCATCATCCCTAACATAGCAGATCGAACCCCAGTTATTATCTACTCCAGTCGGGGTCACCCCTGGAAACCATGTCATTCCATCAATAGAATATATTGCTCTGTCCGAGGTTCCAGAAATTGATACTGCTACAAACCTGCCTTCGAGTAGTTCTCCCGCGTCAAGCCATATGCATGATCCCCAAGTTATCGCACTCCAGCGATTGTTGGCATTTGTAACTCCAGTCATGTCGTAGATTGCCCATTCTTCCCCATCGGGGGATATTGCTATTCGAGTGTCCGTTGCGTCCCCTGACCCTCTGGAAACAGCACAGAACAAAGAAAGATAATCCGAAAAACAAACACCGCGCCATTCATTATCTATACTTGCTGGACTCACTCCTATTACAAAATCCATTTCTGTGCTTTTTACCCAGCTCTCAAAAGAGGGATTCTTTAAGAGGTTCCCTGCGTAAGTGTCGTCACTACTCCATTCCATAGAGCCGGTAACATACCGACCCCTTACTTTTTTGGTAGTACTTTCTAAGTACGGTTTGTCCATCATGAACAGAATGGAATAAGGATGTGCTCTATCAGGAATGTCAGAATTTAGCCTGAGATCAGAAGAATGATTTACAGCAATACCGGAAATCTGTTTATTTAGATATGGGTAACCCAATTCTACTGTAGTTCTTCCCCTACTAGTATCATAGAAAGCAGCTAAAACCTCATACAGTTCATCTATGGAATAAGCATAACAGTCTAAAGTAAGTTCAGCACCCTTAAAATCAAAATCGGTTAGGTTCAACCCAACTATTCCAGGTGCTTTATGTTCTCCGACTGATTTTGTAACATCTGTCTTTTTCTGTTGCCAATAGAAGGGAATGCCGTTAACGTACCCCGATTTTCCTGTAATATAATAATCATCGAGTTCTTCTTGGATTATGCGGATTGGGGGGATATAACGAGTAGCAGGAGTATTCCCACCTTCAGAAGTACCACCTGAATCATATTCTGGATTTGAAGTAGTGCCTTCAGATCGGGGTGTTACCTGATAGTAGTCTCCTGTAAGATTATTAGCAAGATAATTATTCTCCGCATAAATCGTCATTTTGGAAGGGACATAATTAAGGACTCCGTAACCGGTTACAGGTAATTTTCTTGTTGCATCAGTGGCAAGTGTGGCTAACGTTCCTGTAATATTATTATTGTTAAGTTGGACTGTACAACCTGAAGCTATTGAACTATAAGCGAGAACACCGGCGTTATAAGAACCTGATATTGTATTATATTCAATTGTTAGACCATTGCCCCAATTCCATATTGAAATTCCTGCATTATATTTTATGTTACGCATCCAACCGCAGCCGTTTAGCGTATTATTCCATATATGGACATTCTGAGCAGTGGTTCCACTTGAACCGTCAGCATCCATAAGAAGAATTCCGCTTCCTGCTCCATTATTTATCGTGTTATTATAAATTTTAATATTGTCTGTCTGTTGGAGCATGTTATAGGACTGAGGACGGTTCCCAATTTGGATCGCTCCGTTTCCGTTTGCTACAGTGGGATGCTCGGTTTCATCATATTTTGAGGTTGTGTTATTGTGGATGTTTACATTCTTGCAGTTGTCTAACCGGATAGCAGAATTGTCTTTTTGCTCGATTGTATTGTTATAGACATCTCCACCTGTAAGTCCAATGTAATAGATACCTTCGTGTCCCATGACACTGATATTATTATTATAAGTGGTTACATTATCAATATATTTTAATTGAATTCCGTCACCCAATGAATCATAAATAGTCATGTCATGAACTGAAACATTACTCCCATGATTTGTAGAGCCACCTGCAAGATTAATTCCATTATACAATCCATCCCCTTCATCCCCTACCTGATTCCACCTATTACAATCAATTTGAAAACCGTATATCGTGATGTTGCTTGCTATTGAATTAGACTGTTTTATCACAGGCACTTGTGCAGCCCACGACATCCCATTATGAATACGGAGAATAGCTGTAGAATCACCGGTGAGAGTTACACCGTTTGGAACTTCCACAGAGGCTTGAATATCATAAGTACACGGACCTTTCAAATATACAATATTTCCTGAAGCGGCTCCGGCTGTAGACAGTACACTGTTGATAGTAGTTTGATCACTTGTGCCTGAAACTATGTAATCTGCACCTGAACCGCTTGGTCCTATTGTATATGTAGTCATGGAAACACCGTTTTTTATAATAAGCCCGCAGTCGATTTCGAAGAATTGTAATTATTTTGAGTGTTGATTTTTATATTATTATTACGAACAGCATTATTAGCTGCCCTCGTTGTTTTTTCTGATGCAGTCATTTGAGATGCTTTAGCTGCGCTTGACTTAGAACTAGAATTAGAAATATAATCAGATACTTTTGCTTTAGCCGCTTCTGCAAGTTTTACTATGAGTCTTCCTGCTGCGGATATTGCATTTTCAATTGTAGAAATGACAGATTTTATTGAGGAAATTGTACCTGAAAATGAGACGGAACCTGCTCGAATGAGATACCCTGTGAGTGTAGTCGTTTTTCCTGAAGTCTTTACTTCTTCAGATCCTACACCGAAAATCTGAGAGATAAGCGAACCCATCGAAGTTTTATTAACAGTATCAAGAGCAGATTTCAGGAAACCGCCTTTTGTGGCAGAGGTATCTTCTTCTGATCCCACTCCAAAGATCTGACCAATTATGGAAGACATAGATGTCGAATTTACGGTATCTAATGCACTTTTAAGGAATCCACCCTTAGTAGTGCTAGTGTCTTCCTCCGATCCTACACCGAATATCTGACCAATAAGGGAAGACATTGAAGTGGAATTAATGAGATCAAGAACACCTTTATGTTCTTCTCCCTTGCCTTTTGCAGTGTCCTGTTCTGAACCTACCCCTAGAATACTGCCAACAAGACCTGAGAACGAAATTCCATTGAATGTGTCGAGCAGTCCCTTATGATCTTCTCCTTTACCTTTTGCAGTGTCTTGTTCACTTCCTACACCTGTGATCTGACTCCACAAATTTGAGAGAGAAGTTCCACCAAGTCTTTCAAGGATTCCTTTATGGTTTTCAGCTTTCCCCGAAGCTGTGTCTTGCTCTGATCCAATATTTGAGATACTTGAGAGTAAACCACTGAAAGAGAATGAATCTACTTCTTCCATCTTTCCTTTTAGGGTGTCGTATGAATTCAAAATTCCTGAAATGTCAAAAGCACCGGAGGTAAGATTCTCTGTACCTGGAACTTTGTAATTGATTTTGTCCCAAAGTTTAGAGAACGTACCCCCTTCTTTCGGAGATGAACCACCTAGAGCAGTGCCTATATTTCCTGAAAAAATGGATTTAAAGAAGCCTGACCAACCTACATCATCGGTGAGTGCTTTGGATATGCTCTTTTTGGTTTTTTCGTAATTTGCATCAGTCTCACCCATCTTTTTTTGTTGAGCAAGTCTGTCAATATACTTTTGAGAAAGAGCAGTCTTCCCACTTCCTTCCTGTCTAGTCCCTTTAGAAAACTGTTCTCCTCTTAATTTTGATTCTTCCAATGAAATTGTTTGACCAGATGCTTTAGTTTTAGGTCTTCCTGCATCACTCAAGATTGTATCGTTTGCTTCTTCAACTGAATAATTATAAGTTCTTCTTGTATTTTTATTAGGTATCGATCCATCGGGATTCAGAGTAATTACACTCTGTCCCGTTTCAGCCGCCCATCTATCAGCAGTTGATATTTCTGCATTTTTAGCATCTTCAAGTGAAATCTTTTTAGCTGGCTTTCCAGTAGAAGTGTAAGTTCCTTTCCCTCCACCAAGAACCGTTAGCTGTTCACCTGACGCAGTATTCAAAGACGCACTTGAAAACTCAGACAGTTTTGTAATTACTCCATCTAGGGTTTTTATAACAAGCTGACCGTCTTCATTTAAAGTCAACATAGAGCCATCTGCTAACTCTATGCCTTTAGTGAGTGAATCTAAGGAAAGGTCTGAAGAACCTGCATTAATCTGAGATATGTCAGTCTGTGACATATCTGTAATTGCAGCTTTAATTCCACCTATGGCAGTAGTTACTCCATCATAAGATGTGATTAAATCCCCATTGGATGAAATGATAGAATCATTTGTGCCTGTAACTGAGGATTCAGCATCGGTAGCATTTTCTATCATTGAAGCGTAGGTTTCCCCGGTTGCTTCGTCTACGGTCTGATAAGAAGCTACTACTCCATTGTGAGCATTTTCAATCTGTTTCTGAACATTCTCAGTTGATTCAGCTTGTTTTGCTTCTTCGGCTCGAATGGCTTCGGCTGTTTCGTGGGTGTCTGCTCTCCATTTTCCAAGAGTCTGAGATATTTTATCGTAAGCATTGGAAATACTATCTACAAATCTTCCTATCCATGTGTCTTCAGAAAGCTGTCTCAGCGATTCCATTATGCCATCTATGGCATCCCCAACTACCTTTTTTAATTCACCAAAGGCTTTTCCAAGATAATATGTGCCTATAGTCCACAGATCCTTGAGGGTTTCCCACGTTTTTGCAAACACCTGTGTTTTCTTCTCAATTTCATACAGTACAAAACCGAGTGCTACAAACCCTGCTGATAATCCGGCTATACCTGCTACTACAGTTGATATCGGTAAAGCCATGAGATGTATAACCGCTCCTAACGTTGAAAACGAGCCTGTGATAACCATAGCGGCTGTGCCTAGACCTGTTAAAACCGTTCCGAGTGCTGCCCATCCTGCACTCAATACACTTACAACAACAGGCAAAGCCGCCAAAGCTACAAGTAGAGTTCCTGCTGCGACAGCTACAATCGAGAAAACAGCCGCTAACTTAAGAATAGGTTGAGGTAATCGAGAAATGGCAACTCCGATCACCGTTATCATTTTCACAAACGGAGTAAGAACAGATGCTATAGCCTGACCAAATGAAATCTGTATGGCCTCAATCATATCCCTGAAGCGGCGCATTGTACCGCCCCACCCTGCATCCATCATATCAGCCGCTTTCTGAGCATATCCGGCACTATCCAGCAGAGTTTGATTCATTTCGCGGATAGCTCCAGTACCAATATTCATCATGGCTAAGATGCCTGGGCCTGCTCGCATCCCGAAGACGGTCATTATGTCGGCTGCTGAGATGCCAGACTGAGCGAGAATATCAATTATCTGAGCGAAAGAGTGAGTTTTAGGGCTGATTGTGTCAAGAGTAATTCCATAGGATTGTAAGATCTGTTTGGATTTTTCAGTTGGAGATAATAATCTACTTATTGAGTTTCTTAATACAGTTCCGGCCATGCTACTTTTAATTCCTGCGTTAGAAAGTAAGCCGGCTGCTGCTGCTGTCTCTTCTAGAGACCATCCCACCTGATAAGCTAACGGTGCAACATATTTCATAGCTTGACCCAATTGTGTCACGTCTGTATTTGTTGCATTAGCGGCTTTAGAGAGGACATCTGCGGCTCTTTCCGTATCGTCTGCCGCTATCCTGAAACCGTTCATGATGTTGCTCATGATGTCAGCCGTTGTCGCTAATTCAGTCATTGAAGATCTTGCGAGGTTCAAAGTCGCTGGCATTGCTGCCATAGTCTCGTTAGCGTCAAAACCTGCCTGACCGAGCAAGGTCATGGCTTGCGCGGCTTCTTGAGCAGTAAAAGAAGTAGTAGCACCGAGAAGTTTAGCCTGTGCTGTTAATTCTGCGAATTGTTTTTCTGTACTTTCCGTGACAGCAGAAACTTTTCGCATCTGATCATCAAAAGACATGAAGGCTTCTGCTGCGTCCTGTATAGCGGCTTTCAGCTTATAACTGAATATAGCCGCCATCGCAGTTCCGAAAAAACCCATTTTCTGATATACTCTATCTCCTGCTGCTGTTAAACTATTGAAAGCAGAAACAGAAGAAGATGCAAAAGAGGAAATTGCCGATTTTGCACCGGATAACGAAGACGTGATTTTTGAAGCTATGCCGGAAAATGCTTTTCCAATATTGCTAGAGATGGTAGAACCAAGAGAGGATGACTGATTAGAAACGTTCTTGAGGGAATTACCTAACGAAGACTCTAGATTCTTTCCAATATTCTTAGAAGCATTATCAAAATTTTTAAGTTGGGATGTAGCACTAGCTAGTCCCTGACCCATCTCGTTTTTTAAGCCGAGACTAACATAGATACGCCCTACATTAGTTCCCTCTCCTGCCATCAAATCACCGTTTTTTAATCACCACATGCATTCCACCAGAGACGTTCAACTTCTTCCGGTGTTAATTCGTGATGAACTATGTCCTTCGCATAATCAGGCAAGAAGTCTTCCAACTTCCAGGCCTGCTTGTCCTTTCTTTTTATATGCGGAGCATTCGCAACCCACATAAGAAGTTCTGCATGTCGTACAGCTTCGAATTTCAATTTATCATGAGCGATATCAAGCATGGCATATGTTTCGGCAGGTGTATAATCCCAAAAATCAATGTAATTGACATCACACAACCTATACATTGCCTTTTGATTGAGATCGATTAATTCTTCCCAGGTTTCGGGGGTTTCTTTTCCCCCTTTGCTTCCCCCACGTCTTGATTAGGAGAATACATAGAGGTCATCTGAGCAGTCAGAACAAGCTCAAAGAAATCTGTGAAAGTGTGTTCTTCCATGTATTCATCTATGAGATCGTCAACTTCCTCTTTTGAAACGGTTTTATCTTTTCTCTGAAGTCCGAAACTGGCTATTTTTGCGACATCATCAAATGTCAGTTTCGCGGTATTCACCTGACTATAGAATTTATCAAAATCTTCGAGTGTTTTAATTCCGTAGGCTTCACGGAATGCGTTCATATTCTTCCATGAAAATAAAAAAGAAGAGTTCCCAACAAAGGGAACTTCGCGTGTTACCATTTCAAATCACCCTTATGTTGCTGCTGCTCTGCTGACATATATCTTGTAATTACAAGTCTTCTTAGACGGGCCACTTGTCTGTATGTAGATAGTGGTCACTGCTCCTTCTGTGAGAGCTATGTCAGCCGATGCTACCGTAGTTGCAGTAGTCACACCGTTAATTTTAATAGTGTTTGCCGATGTACCGGTGACCTTACATGTGGCAGTGCTGTTAGCGCATGAAACAGTATATTCGTAAGTATCCGCATCAAACGGGGCAGGGAAAAGAGTACCGGCTGTGGTAGTAAGGTCAGAAAGCTGTGCAAGAGCACCTGTGCTTCTACGTGGAGCACCTGAAACTTTTACTTTACAGGAGAACGCTCCTGCTCCATTATCCTCGATAATGTCAAAAGTTTTTATGGCTGCATCGAATTCTATAGTTCTTCCTGAAGGGAAAGCTAACAGGAATGTACCACTTTCTCCCGCGTCTGCTGCTGCTGCGAGATTTGACTGACCTTCATCACTTGGGACATCGTTCCCCACAAATTCTATCTCATTACCTTCCTTGAGTCCTGCGATAAACTCTTTTACGCCGCCTGAGTCCTGATTTGTTACATCGATGTCTTCTGCGGTAAATTGGGGAGCCGGAACAGTTTTAATTTCTGCTACAGTTTTTGCAACTCCGGCTGCATTTGTAAAGGTTGTTACAATGTCTTTCCATGCATATGCTTGTGTTACCATGTTCGTTTTTCCTCAATGTGGTGGTTCTTAGTCACTTAAAGATGCTGAGAAATTAATTGAATATTCAAAAAAACCCGAATTTGTTTTTCTTACGAAGATCGGCGGGGCTTTCCCTCTCACATAAATAAAATGAGTTGTGCCAATATCCCAAGATACCTTTTTTCGGAGTAGCCTGTAAATACTTGCGGAAGTTTCTATTGCTGTCTGTTGGGAAGAATGTCTTACAAGAATCTGAAAATCAGGATTGATTGAGCTTGCTTCCGTTGATACAATCTCGTTTGAATCTGAACCTCCGTAACTTGTCAAGAATATTGCATTATAGGTTGACTCATAGTAGCCGCCAATCTGGATAGGCGTAGACGTCGTGGATGATCCTACCACTCCATATCCCTGAGTCTGAAGATAAGTAGCAATATCAGAAAGGTACGTCTCAAGAGTCAATAGAATCCCTCACTGCTGACTGTATGTTAGCAACTACTTTTTGTTCTTGAAGTCTCATGGGAACTTCTAAATATTTGTATTGAGCAAGCGGAGGGTTATAGTGGTTATAAGGGACTTCATGAACTATTTTAGCGTAATCAGTGTCATAAGACAGTTCTCTCGTATGCTCTGAATCCGAATCTACTACAAGCTCATCTTTTGCTGTGCTCTTGAGAAGTCCGGTATCTACAGGACAGTAAGTTTGAGATGAAATCTTGAGAATTTCGTCTGCGGATTCATCGAGAGCCTGACAAGAAGCTTTCCACATCTTTTCAAGTGCTGCCCGTATTCCGGCTTCGGCATCCATCATAATGAACCCTCGCCTGGACTGACTCTACCAACGTAAACTTCGAGATAGAGAACTTCGCCAGCTTCTTCATCGTAAGCGTCACCAATAGAACCGATGTAAGGATTTGAACCGTCCGGCATTGTAATTTTAGAACTGTAAGTGATAGCGGTATCAGGAGGCAAAGCAAGCCAACCGGAAGTAATAAACTCATTTCCCCTAAAATCCTTAATATTTTTTATGAGATAATCTATGCAAGCGGGAACTGTTACAGCAGTCCCATAACTGCGCTTCCCATAGACATCCTCAGAAGTACAGGGAGCTACCGTTACAGACCGTGTGTAATTCATCTCAAAGAGAGCCAGACAGATCCCCCCATTGAGAAACTTCAGTGGAATCAAGTCCTTTCATGAGAGAATCATTGCGAGCGACACCAGAAGGATACAGAGTAATAGAATTATTTTCTTTGTACTGAGAAATCATTTCTTTTGCTAGATCCATCCAGACTGAAGTGCTAGAGGTACTTTTGACAGCCCACCGTGTATCTTTTACCGTTTTTTCGGTGATCTGCCCTTTGCCTGAACGGTTTTCCCATCTGTCAAGGATTATGTAAGCTTGAAAAAGTAAGAGTTCATCTCCGGTAAACCCTGGATTTAATCTTGTGACCTGTGCAGATGTAAGAGAAGTTAAGAGCGTAAGCTGCGCATTAGAAATGTTATCTGTTGCTGCATCCCCTACTTTATACGTGGATACGGTTTCAATTACATCTGCTAGAGTCAATGAAAATCACCGTTTTTTGGCTGTCAGATTCTTGACAATATCATCTTTCTTCTTGAGTTCCGCAGTCAGTTTTGCAATCTCAGCCGTTTGCACTCGAATGATTTCCTTAAACTTTTCACATTCTTTCTCTTTGATTGCAAGAAGATTATCGGCATCAGTAGGGAGTTTAGCCCCTACGTCACCAACAACAACGTTCTGCTCGATATAGTAAAGAGCTTCGTCGTCTGGAAGCTCAATTACTTCACCCTGTTTATAGACAGTTCCACCATATCCGAACTGACTCTTTAGGACTCTATAACCCATCTAAAAGCCCCATTAGATTCCGGTCAACTGACAGATAGAATTCGGGTGGATTATGTGCGGTGCAATCTTCTCGTAGGTCTTCCCGTACATCGGGCTTGAGAGTGGTTCCCTTGAGTCCCTTCCAACCTCGTTAGTGATATTCTGGCCCACAAGTAGTTCAATATACTGACCGTCAGGATCAGCAGGAGTGAGCATACCAGTGTCAGCCGCCATATATGGATTCATGATGATACGCCCAGGTGCAGGACCGCCTTCCATGTTCAGAAGTTCAAGGATATCGTTCCATTCACGAAGTCCGGTAGTAGTAGACCTGGAAATGCTCAACTGAGTGTACTGAACTTCAGGGAGAACGAGATTGTGATTCACACCGGAAATCTTGTCTGCTCTGATGAGGGATAGACCGTTTCCGACTGTAGTAGTTGCATTCCCTGGAGTTCCGAAGTCAGCACCGGCCTGAGTGTTTCCGGCTCCTGCATACAGACCATTCACACGGACATTTGAGTTATCAGGTTTGTAGGAAACAGTGAGAAGTTCATTTTCTTTTGTGCCTATGACACGAAGCGCAGAATTCATGTTCTCAAGAGGGAGATCAATACCAAGTGTCTCAAATGCTTTCCACTTCTTGTTTGAAATCTGCCATCCTTTAGACAGGTAAATCATCCTGACAGTATCTTGAGTGGTCTTGATCTCATCACGTTCTATGGAGATGCCAGGAAGATCATAGCTGACTACAGCTTCTCCCATATCGGTAATCCTGTCAAACTCCATGATGTCCTTTTCATCCTGTATCGGAGTCTGTTTCAGGAAAAGGCTTCTTGCAGTAAAATTGTAGGTAAGAGGGACGACCATCTTACTGTTGAAGTAGGAAATTGCCCTGTATTCGGTTGAGTATACCATTTTTCAGACCCCCTTAAAGTGTTGCCTCCACGAAGATTCCGACTGCTGCACTTGTAGCGTCTGCTGCTGCTCCGGCTCTCCCCACTGGCACGAAACCAGGACTCTCTATGAAGACATAGATGTCACCTGCTATCGCGTGATTGCTTGGAGTATAGACGAGACTCTTGATTGTACCATCGGTCTTGTATCCGGTTGGCACAGCGAGAGTTACAGCAGTTCCACCGTTTGCTTCTGCTATTTCAAGTTCTTCGAGAAGTGCTCCGAGAGTGATGTTTCCGGCAGTTCCATCTACAAGGTTATGGGATACGAGTCCTGTATTCGTGCATGACTCACCATCGAGAAGCCCGTCTTCGTCACCGTTTTCGCCTGCATTGATAAAACCAACGTCGAGAGTCCCACCGCTTGCTGCTGTACTAACGTTCAGCATACAGTCTGTAATTCTCACAGAACCAGGAATGTCTACTTTAGTATCAACCTGAGTAGTTCCAGAAGTGTTTGTGAAAGGAACTTTCAGAGCATAGCGACCACCGAGAGCTACACCAGGGACAACCTGACCGTTAGCCCATGAGAAAAGGAGATCTCCTTCTACGGCTTTAGTTCCGGCTGCGAGACCCCCGGGCATA
>Ga0116192_1002914_pt1 | contig 11026 bp, 9 predicted proteins | sample AD_UKC113_MetaG_FD_89876 | JGI IMG/M metagenome (GOLD analysis project Ga0116192, IMG submission 89876) | Active sludge microbial communities of municipal wastewater-treating anaerobic digesters from Hong Kong - AD_UKC113_MetaG | ecosystem: Engineered > Bioreactor > Anaerobic > Digestate | place...
CCTGACATGCCCATCATCAGGCTTATCAGCCCCCGAGAGGATATTGAGCAGGGTTGTCTTGCCGGCACCGTTGGGGCCCACAACTCCGACGCGATCCCCAGAGTATAGCTTTAAGGTGACATCACTGAAAATCTTTCTATCACCATAGAATTTGCTGATTTTATCTGCATGAAGCAGTAGCATAAAAAAACCTCCCGTCATTCCGGAAGGCTGTGAACATTGTAATAATTAAGCTGCTTTCTTTGAAAAACAAGGGGCTGGTCGTTTCGCTACGCTCGCCTGGTCGTTTCGCTACGCTCGCCTGGTCGTTTTGCTACGCTCGCCTGGTCGTTTTGCTACGCTCCACTGCTCGGCCATGCAACCAGACTGCTCGGCCATGCAACCGGATTTCCGAATTCCCGCCGGCAATCTATGATTGACCAGGGGGGTGGAGGTTCTTATAAAACAGCAAAAACAGACTTATCGATATGGACAGCCAATTCCGGAAAAATACGCTATTCATGATAGTTCCGAAATTAGCAAATCCTCATTTCGCCACCATGCTGCATCGGGTCCCGAGACCTCGACAGCAAATCCTTTCATCATTTTTACATAAATCATCGTAGCATATCCCCATATAAGCCGTCAAGGAGGCTGAGAAACGTTTTTCGACAGCAATCATATGGAAGGGAAATAGTGGTTGAAAGGGGTTACTATATTTGATAAAATGCAAACTAGGATATGATTATCCAATTTGTATTGGAGGGAAATTTATGGAAGAAAAAAGAGTCTGTTCATCATGCGGAGCTTCCATGCCTGTTGATGCCTTATTCTGCGCTGAGTGCGGACAAAAACAGGAGATTCCAGCACCTCAAGTTCAGCCAGACAATGTTGAGGAAATAAAGACAGATTCAGTCGCTGCTCCTGAGGCAGTCGTTGAAAAGATCCCTGAGACTCCCAGCCAGCCTGCAAGCCAGCCTGTTCCGCCTGCCTATACGGTACAGCAGCCGCCTGTTCAGCCTGCTGCTCAACCGCAGAGCTATCAACAGCCCCAGAGTTATCCCCAATCTCAGAGCTTCCAACAGAGCCAGGGCTATCAGCAGCCTGCTCAGGGTTATCAGCAGCCCCAGAACTATCCTCCGCAGCAAGGCTTTTATCAGCCTCAACCTGCACCAGCAGCCGCACCTGCACCTCAGAAGCCTAAGAAGAAGTTCCCCTGGGTTTTCACTGTTCTGTGGCTTGGTATGCTGGGCTTCGTGGCTTTCTGGACATTCTATATGTTTGCTCCCGGCTATGAACCTGAGATTACCCTTGATACAGTTCGCGTTTTAATCTATGTAGTAACAATCGTGCTGATGGTTTATATCCTGAACCTGAAGCTTGCAACCAAGAAGCTTAAGGTATTACCTACCATTTTCCTGGTGCTTATCCTGTTGGTCAGCCTTTTCCTGTTCTGCTCCTACGAGCTGGTTGATGGCGAGACGCTTCATGACTTGATCAGCCCCATTACCGACAGCTTCCTTCCCGAGTTTTAAATAATCGTGATATATCCATATGATACATTAAACAGGAGGGCAGAGTATGGGCATCGAGAAGTACACAGCATTAGCCCTTGAATTGGGAGCCGACCACGCGGTGGCGTTCACTATCGACCAAATCGTGTTCGATTCCAGAACCATTTTAAAATGCATGTTTGGCTGCTCCGATTGGGGCTTCGGTCACACCTGCCCATCCCGTAAGGGGAGCTTGATGCCTTGGGAGTACAAGCCTATATTTGAAACCTTTAAAAACGGCATTATCATTCATTCTAGCGATAAGAAGGTTTCACAGGATGTCTCCTATGAGATAGAGCGGCAGGCCTTTATGGATGGTTACTATTTTGCATTTTCCATGAGTGATTGCGCCAATTGTGAAAAATGCACCGGTTTTTCCGGCAATAGATGCGCCAATCCCAAAAAGGCAAGACCGGCCTTTCACAGCGTGGGCATTGATGTGTTCAAAACAGTGAGGCAATTCGGCCTTCCTATTGAAACACTCAAAACCAGGGATGAGCCTCAAAACTGGTACTCGGCTGTGTTTATTGAGTAAAACCACATGAATAGATGATGTAAAGATCGTATGAGAAGTCCTGCAAAACAACAGGGCTTCTTTTTTGATTTCTGCGCGTCCAGTAAAGGAAATGGCGAGCAAAGACCCTTGGGCATTCATGTCATATAAGTCTAAATAGCTCAGATGGCTGAAGAGCTCATGATGAGCAAAACAGGGTGAAAGTGGTGTCATTGGCTGTTTTAAATAAGTCCTAGCTGGAGGAATGAAAACATCCACATAAATATAGACAGGATAGAGAATAAGGATGAATACATAACAATCTGTGCCGCAAGCTTGCTGTTTCCGGAGTAAGAGGCGCAGTAAGAATATGTTGCAGTAGCACTTGGTGCTGCAAAAACAATCATAAGGGATGCCAATTCAATTCCTCTGAACCCTACGGCAACAGCAACAGAAATTACAATTCCCGGAATGATGACGCAACGCAATAGCACAGAACCGGTAACCATTTTAGAGTACTTCTTAAAGTCAGAAAATGCAAAGGTTCCTCCCAGGGCAACAAGGCAAAGCGGCGTGGCCATATCCTTTGCCGCCTTAACAGAGGTCATAATAAATGCGGGAATCTGAATGGGAAGTAAATGTGCGATAAGGCCAGCTACAGTGCCAACCAGGAACGGTGAAGTAAGCATATTCTTGAGCAAAACGGACAGCTTAATTTGCTTTCCTATAAGCTTTTCGTGTTCAAAGACCATTAAGGGATTAATAACGGGAGAAGTGCAGGCTACTAAGATCGAGTAAACAGTAATATTGCTCTCCCCGAAAAGGTTAATGATCAGGGGAAGACCAATAACCGCCAGATTTCCGTGGCAAATACCATGGATAATGGTCACTGCATCATCCAGGTTATGTACAATACGTGGGACTATAAAATAGGATAGGACGAATATAATCAGGTATCCGGATACTAAAAACAAAACAAGAGAAAAGTCAAAGCCCTGGGTAAAATCTGCATTGTAGATGTTGTAAAAGAGCATAATGGGAATTGCTATTCTGAAGCAAAGCTTGTCCAATGCTTTAATATCATTGAGAGAAAGAAATTGAATTTGCTTAAGAAAGTATCCCAACAGTATCAGGAGAAGAAGAGGTGTTATGGCATTAAAGCATAGCAATAAGTTTTCCATGAAGTATAACCCTCTTATGAAAATTTAAGTTCATTATATTTGAGTTGTTTCTATTTTGTCAATAAAAAAGGACTAAAGTTGAATAGATTTGAAACATATCAATTTTGAATGAATAAATAACTTGAATTATCATGATATTATGTATTAAAATAAAACAAAAGTGTACATAGGAGGATTGTAAGTGTCCAAGTTAAAGGTTATGGCAATTGCTCCGTATGAGGGCTTGAAGGAAGCAATTATTTCTGCAGCAGAAGCCTATAAGGATCGGATGGAGATTACAGCCGTTGAGGCGAATCTGAATCAAAGTCTTGTATGGGCAGTTGAGGCTGAGAAGCAGGGATATGATGCCATCATTTCTCGAGGCGGTACGGCTGAGTTATTGCTTGAACACACCAAATTGCCCGTGATAAGCATCGATGTTTCGGGTTATGACTACATCCGGACATTGAAGCTGGCTGACAACCTTGAGGGAGAAAAAGCATTTGTCGGCTTTCAGAGCATAACCAAACGAGCTGAAAGCGTCAATGCGATGCTTCAATCCAATATTCGTATATTCACCATTCAGTCCTATAGTGAGCTGGAGCCATTATTATCTGAATTGAACAGAAACGGATACAGCATCATCATCGGAGACGTTGCGGCATGCCGGGTAGCCCGGGATATGGCTATGAATGCCATGCTTCTGTCATCAGGATCAGAAAGTATTATTGATGCACTGGAGCAGACCTTATTAGTACAGCACTTTCTGAATCCGTGGAAGGAGCAGGTATCTGCACTGCTGCAAACAATAGATCAAAGCATGACTGCAGTTGTAATCGTATCAGACAAGGCAAATATCCTGTATAAAAATCATGCCTTTGACTTACTGCACATCACGCAGACAGAGCTGGCGGGCTATTTAGGCAATACGAATGATTTCCGAAAACAGGAGCTTGTGGTACAGCGTGAAAAAGGTTTCTTGCGCATCTCTTCAAGAGAGCTCTCATTAGAGGGCGGAAAGGTGTGCTATGCCTTATATATCAACAAGCATTTATATCAGATGCCTGAGCAAATGCAGGGCATAAAGGTATATAACTTCAAGCATCGCGGTGCTTCGGCAGATACGCTGCTGCGCCAAAGCGGCATATATGATCATCACTGCATCAGTATGGCTGGGTCCTTCAGTAAGGTGGATGCTCCTTTTCTGATTACAGGTGATACCGGTGTGGGAAAGGTAGGCATGGCAATGGCCATCCATCGACTGTCCAGACGGTGGAACCTTCCCTTTATAAAGGTCAACTGTCACCGTGCTGACCCCATTCAGGCCGTGAAGTCCTTATGCCTTGGTTCCAATGACGGTATGGATTTATCAGGCGGCACAGTTTGCTTTGAAGCGCTGGAAGCGATCCCTAGGAACAGCCAGCCGGTTTTGCTGGAGCTGTTAATCTCCTTGGAGGAAAGCGGGTGGCGGTTTGCTGCCACCTCTGTAGATGATCTTGAGCGTTTGTCATCCACTGATAAAATGGATGTGGAGCTGTATAGATATTTTTCGGAATTGAGTCTTTATATTCCCGGAATTAAAGAAACCGGAAGAAATCTTAAAAATATCGTCAATCTATATATCATTGAATCAAACACAAGGTATGGAAAGCAAATTGCCGGCATCACTCCGGATGCCATGGAGTTTATTGCCCATCATCACTGGCAACAGAACTTTAGCAGTCTACGTCAGGCCATCACACAGATGGTAATATCAGCTAAAGGAGACTACATTACCTTAGAAAATGCTCTGAATGTGGTGCGTGCCAGGGAACCCGAGCAATCCAGGAGTATGATTGATTTAAGGGGTACACTGGATGAGATCACAAGGCAAGTCATCCAAAAGGTGCTGGATGAGGAAAACGGCAATCAGTCCAAGACCGCGGCCAGACTCGGTATCAGCAGAAGTACGCTTTGGAGAAAGCTCGGCTGCAATCATAGTGAAGACGAGGATCAGTAAACAGCTGATTTTTGACTATATGAACAACATAAAAAATGTAGAATTTTAAAGATGGTGTTTAAAATGAAAACACCATCTTTTTTTAATGCTATAATTTGGAATAAAATCATTGACTTTTTACATAAAAAGTGTGTTGACTTAGAACAGTTAATTGGTTATAATCCCTATATCAAATGAACGGCATATAAACATGATTCAAAATGAAACATATAGGGGTGCAGATATGAAAGACACGCGACCTGTTCTTGGAATAACCATGGGAGATGTATGCGGTATCGGACCTGAAATTGCTGTTAAGGCCCTCCGCAGCAAGCACACCTATGATATATGCAATCCACTTATTGTAGGCAGTTCAAAAATCGTTGAGAGAGCAGTAAAGGCTGTTGGTGCTTTGGACATGAAGATTAACGCTGTCACAGATGTGGGAGCAGCCCAATTTACATATGGAACAATAGATGTGTATGAAGTACCCCTCGATTGTGACGATGTTAACCAAATTCCTTATGGAAAAGTAACAGTTACTGGCGGAAAAGCTGCCTTTGAAAGTGTTCGCACAGTAATTGAGCTGGCAATGGAAAATAAGATAGATGCCACAATTACCGGGCCTCTCAACAAAGAAGCATTGAACCTTGCAGGCTATCATTACAGCGGTCACACTGAAATATATGCTGACTTTACCGGCACGAAGGATTATGCCATGATGTTGGCCGATGAAAAGCTGAGAGTTGTTCATGTCTCTACACACGTTTCTCTTCGTCAGGCCTGTGATCGGGTTAAAAAGGAACGTGTCTATAAATGCATCCATATTGCCCATGACGCCTGTCGTGCTATTGGCTTAGAGTATCCCAGAATTGCTGTTGCGGGTTTAAATCCGCATGCCGGAGAAAACGGGCTATTTGGTCGTGAGGAAATTGATGAAATTATTCCGGCCATTGATCTTGCCAGGGGGGAAGGGCTTCAGGTCGAGGGCCCGTTTCCTCCGGACACCATATTCAGCAAAGCCATTGGCGGCATGTATGATGTAGTTGTTGTGATGTACCATGACCAAGGGCATATTCCGCTGAAGGTTACCGGATTTGTTTATGATCATAGCAAAAAGCAATTTAAATCTGTTCAGGGCGTTAATATTACGCTGGGACTGCCCATTATCAGGGTTTCGGTTGATCATGGAACCGCCTTTGACAAAGCCGGTGATGGGTCTGCCTCAGCAGACAGCCTATGCAATGCTATTGAATATGGTGTCAAAATGGCTGCAGCAAGATACAACAAAGTTGTGTAGAGGAAAGGACATGTGATTATGAACAAGATAGTGATTTCTCACAGGCTCTATAAGGACGGAATGGATTTACTGGAGGGTAAAGCCGAGCTCATCATTCCAGGCAACGGAGACTCAGATCAGATTATTGAACAGCTGCGGGAAGCTGATGCGTATATCCTTCGGATTGGCAAAATCGATCGAAAAGCGATTGAGCAGTGCCCTAACTTAAAAGTCATTACGCGCCCTGGTGTCGGCTATGACAGCGTGGATGTGGAGGCAGCTACAGAGCGGGGCATACCCGTTGTGCTTTGTCCTTCTGCCAACCATCGTGCTGTGGCTGAGCACACCCTGGCAATGCTCATGGCATGCAGCAAAAACCTGGTGGAAAGTGCTACTGAGACCAAGGCTGACAATTATAACATCAGAAACAAGTACGCAGCTGTTGATGTTTATGGCAAAACGCTGGTGATCCTGGGCTATGGCCGAATAGGAAAAGAACTGGCGAGGATGTGTGCCGGGCTGGATATGAGAATCTGTGTCTATGATCCCTATGTGGACCGTCATGAGGTAGAAGCACTAGGATATCAGTATTTTTCTGATATATTCGCTGCTATAGCCGAGGGCGATTTCATTTCCTTACATATGCCATCAACCAGCAGCACTCGCAAGATGTATTCAGAAGCCCATTTTAAAGCAATGAAGCCCACTGCATTTTTATTAAACGCGGCCAGAGGAGATATCATTGATGAGCCGGTTCTTATTAAATATCTTACTGAGGGTCTGATCGCAGGTGCAGGACTTGACGTATTGGTAGATGATCCTATGCCGGCAGATCACCCCCTTATGAAGCTGAGCAACGTCATTTTGACTCCCCATATGGCTGCACAAACAAAGGAAACAGCCTCTAAGCTGGCAACCATGGCTGCTGAGGGAACATTAAAAGTGCTCAATGGTGAAAAATGGCCATACGTTGCAGATCCAAAGGTATATGAGCATCCCCGTTGGCAAGGCAAATAAGTTCTGTGTTCACTCTCAATTAAATCAAAAAGTTGGTACAGCATATGATTGAATCTATAATTTTGGCTGATGATTTAACCGGAGCATGTGATACTGGCATAAAGTTAAAAAAACTAGGGTATCGGACAAAGGTCATTGCTGACATAGAGACCTATAATAACTTCAATGCCTGTGGCGGAATGGCCTTGTCCATTAATACCAATACTCGGAGCAACCATTACCAAACAGCCTATTTTGTGACCTCACAGTCAATAAAGAAGCTGCAGAATATTGAAGTTGGCGTGTATTATAAAAAAATCGATTCAGTTTTCCGCGGCAATGTAGGTTGTGAGATTGAAGCCTGCCTTGACATTCTTCCCCTTAAATTTGCCCTGATTGCGCCGGCTCTGCCGGGGAATGGGAGGGTCTTGAGGGGTGGAATGCTCATCGTTCGGAACTCAGAGGGACCAACATGGACGGTGGATGCAGCAGAGATCATAGGTAAAACCACCAACAGTAAGGTCGCTGTTATAACCATAGAAGAAATTCGGAAGGGTTCAGAGTCGCTTATCGCGCGAATCAGTACATTAGTGAGCGATGGCTATAAGCATATATTGTTCGATACCATCGAGAATGACGATTTTATTCCCATCACCGAAGCAGCGAAGCACTTTTCAGGAGACTGTCTGTATGTAGGAAGCGCAGGCTGGATCCCTTATTTGTTCCCGGAAAACCCTGTTCAGAAAGAGATGATAAATGAACAGAAAACCTCTGCCGTAACCAATCACGTATTGGTTGTGGTTGGCACGCGTCATCCGGTTACTGTTACCCAGATGATGAAGCTGCGTCTAAATTCTAAGATGAGTGCCTTTTTGCTGCCTACAGACGATATTGATTCCCATGCACTTGATAAATACGTGAAAACAGTTACTGATCAATTTGATGCAGAGCTTGCGCAATCTCATGTCAAGCAGGGCATTATTCTTACCACTGAATCCATTTATCAGGGTGATGCGCTAGAGGAGTCAGGGACTAATAATGTGGCCAATAAAACCATTGTGTCGGCTCTTGCGCAGATTACTGAACACATGGCTCTAAAGGTTCCGGTAGATGCCATTATCATGTCGGGAGGCGATGTTTCGGGCGGTATTATGAAGCAGCTGCAGCTGGACAGCATTGATCTTATGGAAGAGCCGTTTTCGGGTATAGCCACCGGCATCGCAGAAAGAGAGAATCAAAGCCCCTTGCTGGTTATCACAAAGTCTGGCGGGTTCGGCAATGAAGATACTTTAGAAAAATTGTACTGTTATGTTTGCAACGCACGGTTTTAAGTGTGTTCAGGATATTATTTCAGAAATACTGGGGGGATTTTATGTTTGAGCCAAAGGGCATTATTGCCGCTATGTCTACACCGTTTTTCGAGGATGAGTCCATTAATGAGCAAGAGTTGAGAAGCCAAGTGAATCGCTTCATCAAAGCGGGTCTTCATGGTATTTTCACCCTCGGAACCAATGGCGAGAACTATGCCATGTCTTTTGATGAAAAAGTGCGGGTCATGAAAATCGTCATTGATGAAGCAGCCGGAAGGATACCTGTTTATGTGGGAACCGGGTGCGTGACAACCAGGGAAACCATCGAACTGACCAAGATTGCTAAGGAACTTGGCGCTGACTGTGCTTCAATCATTACACCTTATTTCGCGGAGAATTCTCAGAAGGGATTGATTCAGCATTATACCGCAATAGCAAAGGCTGTTGATATGCCCATCTTAATCTACAATATGCCTGCCCGTACCGGTGTAAATGTTGAGCCTGCCACAGCCCATGAGCTGGCCAAGATACCGAATATTGTCGGTATTAAGGATTCCAGTGGTAACTTCGATCAAATGCAGCTTTATCTGGAACCTCTTCGTAACGGAAAGCTGGACGTTAACTTTGCTGTGCTCTCCGGCAATGACGCCTTGATTCTCTGGAATCTGATGGGCGGCGGCGCAGGCGGCATCACCGGTATCTCCAATGTTCTTCCTGAAACCATGGTATCCATTTATAACCTCTGGGAAAAGGGAGACTTCAAAGAGGCTCTCCGCGTTCAGGACAGCATTCGTCCTTTGAGAAACTGCATGAAGCTTGCCAATCCCAACACGGTGGTTAAGGTTGCGGCAGGCCGCGTTGGTCAGAAGCTGGGTCCTGTGCGTGCTCCCTTCAATACCATCAGCGAACAGTTGGATAAGGCCATAGATGCGGCTTTGGCAGAAGTTAAAGCAACAAACGGCGATTTAAGATAAGGATGTAAATTATGCAAAAAACTTATTCACTCAAGGTTCCGGGTACTGTTATAGCAGGCAGTGGATGCATATCGGATTTACATAGCCTTCTCAAGGCAGAGGGGAAGACCAATATTGCGGTTTTCGCCGATCAGGGGCCATTAAAATCAGGCGCACTGGACGAAATTATACAGATGCTTCACAGAAGCTTCACGAAGGTGACGTTTATCAGTGATGTTCCTCCGGAACCCGAGGATCGGCAGGTACGGGACATCTTCGATCGGGTTAGAAACAGCGGTGCTCAGCTCATCGTGGCCATCGGCGGCGGCAGTGTTATCGATACTTCAAAGATCATAGCCGCCATGCTCACCAATCCCGGTTATTATGATGATCTTACCGATACCAGCAAGATTCTGAATCCCGGAGTGCCGTTGTTTGCTGCACCAACCTCAGCCGGTACAGGTGCCGAAGCAACGCCAAATGCCATTATTCTGCTGCCTGAAAGCAAGCTCAAGGTGGGTGTTGTGCATCCCTGGTTCATTCCCTCTAAGGTTCTTTTGGATCCCATGCTTACCATGAGCCTGCCCAAATCAGTCACAGCAGCAACAGGATTGGATGCTTTTTGTCACTGTATCGAAACCTATATATCCAAAAAATCAAATTCATTCGCACGGCTGTTTGCCCTTGAGGGGATCAAGCTGATTTCAAGAAGCCTTCGCAAGGCCTATGATAACGGGAAGGACTTAGCGGCCCGCGAGGACATGCTTGTGGCAGCCTTCTATGGCGGGGTGGCCATAACATCCTCCAGCACGGTTGCGGTTCATGCCTTGAGCTACCCGCTGGGAGGTGCCTATCGGATTCCTCATGGTGTATCCAACGCCATTCTTCTGCCGCATGTAATGGCATTTAATATGGATGCCATTCTGGATGAAGTTGAGCCCATTGCAGCAGCTATGGGGATCAACACCAAAGGCAGGACACCGGAGGAACTAGGCCGGGCTGTTGTGGATGAAATCTACGGGATGACAGAGTACCTGCAGATTCCCAAGACCTTAAAGGACTTTGGTGTGAGCCGAGAGGACATCGATTTTCTGACAGAATCGGCAAGCCAGGTTCGAAGACTCCTTGACCAGAATCCAAAGGTGATGTCCCATGACGATATCAGATCTATTTATAAACGGCTTCTATAAACAAATTAAAATAAGATAGTGTTAACTAACTTATGAAAAATGCAGTTTAAGGAGTATATGGGACAGACTAAACCCAAAATGTCACCTGAAAAACGAGATAGCCCAGAAGAACAGTAAAACAAAACACCTCCAACC
>Ga0116192_1002915_pt1 | contig 11020 bp, 9 predicted proteins | sample AD_UKC113_MetaG_FD_89876 | JGI IMG/M metagenome (GOLD analysis project Ga0116192, IMG submission 89876) | Active sludge microbial communities of municipal wastewater-treating anaerobic digesters from Hong Kong - AD_UKC113_MetaG | ecosystem: Engineered > Bioreactor > Anaerobic > Digestate | place...
AGAAGCGCTTTCCTTTCTTTATGATTATGATGTTATGGTCATTATATCCATCAATTTCCGGACAGGCAATACCGTCAGCTTATTGACATTTTTCATTGGCGAAAACACCATACGCTCCTCATGTTGTGTTTAAAAAGAGTACAACCGGAAAGTCTTATTGCACATACTTTGATGCGGGTGGCTCTCCCGCTCAAGCAAGTGAAACAGGCAACCCTAACAAGAACTGGTCTAAGTGTATTATTTATCTTGCTACGCCATTAAGTGAACCTAATTTTACTATAGTACATGAAATAGGGCATGTATTGGGTCTTTGTCATCCCTATGACGAGACAGAAAAGATATATCAAGGTCAGGAAACCTGTATGATTCCGAGTGATTATACCGGACAATATGAAAGTTCGAGGAAGTCAGAACCAACCCCATTTGATGTCAGTAACTTAAACAGAAGGTATAATTAAATTCAGACTTGATATAACTGACAAAGCAGGGGTTATCTCATATATATTTTATCTTGAGATAACCCCTATTCTCATGAACTCGTTTCAATTATATGTCACGCCATGAACTTATGACTGGCTGCTGTTCTCCTTGATTTGAGAAGGACAGCCACTACAGCTGCTGCAAGCGCTGCAGCCGCTGCAGCCACCCTTCTTGCTCTGTTTGAAAATGCGAACTACTGATAGAATCAATAATGCCGCGATAACAACTCCGACAATAATATCTGCCATAATATCCCCTCCTTTACGGGGCTGCACTATATCCTATGCCTGTGAGCGTGCAGGGTTCACCTTTTTGAACCTGCTGAAGACTCCGATGAACAACACTGCCAGCAGAACCGCACCGAGGACATAGATCATGGGGTTTTGCAGGATGGCAGCACTTGTAATGGCACCTTCGCTTGCCTCCTCCAGCGAGCCGGTTAACTGGATTGGTTCTGCATTGGGGAACAACAGGCTGCCCACCAGGTTGACGATTGCTGCCAAAACATAGGCAACTCCTGTTTGATACCCAAGGGCGATTCCTGTCCACTTCCAGCTTCCCATTTCACGTCTGATGGCCCCGATGGCCGCAAAGCAGGGTGCTGCCAACAGGATGAATACCATATAGGCATAGGCACTGTAGGGTGTGAAGGTAATGGTGGTATGAGCGCTGACCAATGAGAAGGTGGATACCACCAATTCCTTGGCCACAAAGCCTGTAAGTGTCGCCACGCTTGCAGCCCAGTTACCAAAGCCAAGGGGCACGAAGATAGGAGCTAAAAGGCTGCCTATAGCGGCAAGGATGCTTTTATCGATCTGTTCGGGTTCCAGGTACGCAAATGAGGGGCTGAAGGATTGCAGGAACCAGATGACGGCACATGCTGCGAAAATAATGGTTCCGGCCTTAATGATAAAGGATTTTCCTTTTTCCCACATATGTATGGCAACGCCCTTTAATCTGGGCATCTTGTAGTTAGGCAGCTCCATAACGAAGGGTGCCGGCTTGCCCCTGAAAAGTCTGGTCCTCTTCAACACTATTCCTGAGAGGATGACCATGATCATACCGATAAGATACATGGAAGGTCCTACCCAGGTGGCATCCCTGAAGATCAATGCCACAAACATGGCGAAAACCGGAAGCTTTGCACCACAGGGAATGAAGGGCGTAAGCATGATGGTCATTCTTCTGTCATTATCATTTTCAATGGTTCTGGAGGCTGTAACACCGGGAACCGAGCAGCCCGTGCCGATAAGCATGGGTATGAAGGATTTGCCCGACAGGCCAAACTTACGGAAGATTCTGTCCATGATAAAGGCGACTCTGGCCATATAGCCGCAATCCTCAAGGATGGAGATGAAGAAGTACAGGATCATCAGCTGAGGCACAAACACCAGTACTGAACCGATGCCGCCCAGTATGCCGTTTACCACCAGACTGACAAGCCAATCTGATGTACCCCAGCTTACCAACAGACCTTCAACGCCGCCCGAAACCCAGGCGATTAGCTCCTCAACCCAGCCAATGGTCCAGTCGCCTACGGTTTGAATGGCAACAGTATAAACACCCCACATGATCAGGAAAAAGATAGGAAGCGCAAGCCAGCGATTGGTCAATACTCTGTCTATTTTATCGGAAGCAGAAAGCTTCTCCCGGGATGTTTTTTTATAGGCATCCTTCAGAAGATCTGCCACCACCAGATATCTTTCATTTGTGATAAGGCTTTCGGCGTCATCGTCCAAATCGCTCTCTGCCTTGTCAATGATGGCTTCAATACGATTAACGGCCCCATCGGAGATGGTCACTTTACCCTTCAGATCCTGATCGCGCTCAAAGAGCTTTACGGCAAGCCAGCGCAAACCATAGGCGCCAAGCCCATCCTCGTGCTTGATAACATCGCAGATTTGATCAAGGGCTTTCTCTATGCTATCAGAAAACCCGGAGACAGCCGGAAGATCGCTGGGTTTCATGGAAACAGCCTTGTTGACCAACTCATCCAGCCCCTTGGCTCTTGCTGCTGAGATGGGAGCTACCGGGCAGCCCAGGCGCTTTGACAAGGCCTCGCTATCTATTACATCTCCCCGCTTTTCAACGATATCCATCATGTTAAGGGCGACCACCATGGGGATGCCAAGCTCCTGCAATTGCGTGGTAAGGTACAGGTTCCTTTCCAGATTGGAGGCATCCACGATATTGATGATAACTTCGGGCTTCTCCTGAAGCAGGTAATCCCTGGCAATCACTTCTTCCATGGTGTAGGGTGATAACGAATAGACACCGGGAAGGTCCACCACCATAATATCCTTCTTATACCCCTTGAGTCTTCCCTCTTTTTTTTCTACAGTGACACCGGGCCAATTCCCCACATACTGGGTACTTCCGGTGAGCTCGTTGAACAAGGTTGTTTTCCCGCTATTGGGATTGCCGGCCAATGCGATTCTCAGCGGCATAATGCTTCCTCCTTAAATATTGTTAGCCAAGGCTAACCTTTATGCAAAAAAATAGTCACTCGACTATGATTTTTTCTGCGTCTTCCTTTCGGACAGAAAGCTCATACCCTCTGACCGTTATCTCTATGGGATCACCCAGTGGTGCAACCTTTCTAACGGTAACCGAAACCCCTTTTGTAAGGCCCATATCCATGATCCTGCGCTTAACGGCACCCTCGCCCTCCAGCTTCCTGACGGTAACCGTCTTGCCGCAAGATATCTCTTTTAATGTCATCACAACTTCCTCCTAAACCAATATACGATTAGACAACTGGCGATCCAGAGCTACCCGTGTATCCTTGACATTCACGATCAGATTGCCGCCTATGCTGGATACTACAGTAATTTCATGCCCTTCAATCAGACCAAGATTGTTTAGAAACTTAATGGTGTCATCCTTACCGTTTATTTTCTTGATGGTTAGATGTTCTCCGACTCTTGCCATAGTAAGAGGCATATTAGACCCTCCCTGTGTTTTTGTTAGCTTTATCTAACTCCATACATAGTTTACCATGGCTAACATCTGGCGTCAAGCATGTATGCTAAATATTTAGTAATTGATGCCATCAGCGTCCAACCCGAAGCGTCGCCTCGTGGGACAGCTCTTGCTTCCTTCATTTGACAAGACTCCGGAGGATTCTTATAATAAAGATATGTTTGCACCATACCCAAACCTGTTTAAACAAGACCTTTTTCCTGAGATCTTCGTTTTCAGCTATACCTTGATTTTTGGGGCGATGTCATGAAAAAACTGTCCATCTCAATGGAAAACTATCTTGAAGCTGTCTACGAGCTTTCAGGAGAAGAACTGGGTGCTAGAATCACCGATATAGCCGCACGGCTTCAGGTCTCAAAGGCAAGCGCCCATAAGGCCATGTCGGCATTGGCTGAGAAAGGCCTGATCACAAATAAGAAGTATCAGCTCATCAATCTTACCCCTGAAGGGCTTAAGCTGGCCAAGCTGACCTCTCAAAAGCATATCATCATCAAGAATTACCTGATACACATCCTCCAAGTGAATGAGGATACTGCCGATACCGATGCCTGCGCCATTGAGCATGTTATCAGCAACGATTCGGTATATGCCATGTACCGTCAACTGACAAAGGGAAAGTTGAACGATGGGATCAATTTCGATATCGAATAGCGGTATTAGAGATCAATAATACATGAATCCGCCTTTGTCGTTTCTTTCCTTCTTCTTGTACTCTTCAATAAAGACTGCGGTTAAGGTCGTAATGGGTATGGTCACGATGACTCCGATACTGCCTGCCAAGGCCTTTAGTATCTCCGATGCGATCATATCCCAGTTGATGATGCTATTGAAGGGCGTATTATAAGCCATCAGCATCAGCAGCAGATGAAGGGAGCCTCCCACATAAGCGAGAATCAACGTATTAGCCATGGTTGCCATGGTATCCTTCCCCACATTCATGCCTGCCTTTATCAACGCCGAGGTCTTGATATTAGGGCTGTTGACCTTGATTTCATGCATGGCCGAAGCGATGGACATGCCAACATCCATGGTCGCGCCCATGGTACCGATGAGAATCCCTGCAAAGAGAAGCCCGCTGAAGTCAAAATGCACATCCTGAACCAGCATGAGCATTTGGGATTCATCATCCCCAAGGCCTGTCAGCTTGGCAAGAGAACCGATCACCAAAGCAATAACGCCGGCCGATAACACACCCCCAGCCGTCCCGATAATGGCAGACAAGGTTTTCCTGTTAAAGCCGCCTATTATGACCATTGTAACGCTTATCACGCAGATACAGACAAAGACCGATGTGCGAACCGGATCCCACCCTTTTAATATGGCCGGGATGAGTATGTAAACAATCGATAGAGCGGTTATCACCAATGAGACGATAGCCTTCAGCCCCTTCAGGCGTCCAATGACAAGAAGCAGCACCATAAAGACAATGACAAGGTATAGCAGATATTTATCACGAATGAACTCCACAACAACGCCCTGGACCACTTGGCCATTCTCATCCACATCCAGATACAGGAGGATTTCATCGCCCTTGGCCAGGCGTTTGGACTGGTACCTGTCGTCATACCCCAGATTCAGTTCATATCTTGCCTGTACCTTCTCACCCTTGTGCGGACCGCTGGTGACAAGAACCTCAAGCAGCTGATAATTGGACTCCAAAACACCTCCGGAATACTCGGTATCATCCTGGTTTTCGTTGAGAACACTCAGAACCTTACCACTGGCGTAGTCCTCAGAAGCGTTACCTGATGCTTCTTCTGTTGATCCATAGTAGCCGTCGTCCTCGTAATAGCCCCCATCATCGTAGTAATAGCTGTCATCCTCGTAATAGCTGCCGTCCTCATCATAACCTGAATCCTCATCATATCCGGCATCTCCGGAATATCCGGCATCCTCATAGTAGTCTGAATTGGGATCAAATTCGGTGTCTTCGGACTCCGCAAATGCCATCATTGTGGATAACAGCATGGCTGTCAGAAATACACCTATGAAAGCAAAAACTCTCATCGATTTTATCATTTGCTTACTTCATACCCCTTCTATCTTTATGCTGTCCATGATTTCAGTCTCCTTCCCACTCATGATAGGGCTCGACTGAGATAAAACCGTCGGCCTCACTGAGCTTGAAGGTTAGTTCGGCAAAGTCAGTGGCAAAGAGCATGTAATCCTTGTTCACCATAAAGGATCGGAAGGTTCCGTCCTCGGGAATCCTGTAGCTGTGCTCCTTAAGATAGCTGATCACAGCAAGTGTCTGCCCCTGAGACGCCCACTCGACTTCGGCGTATTCATCACCGTCAAACCATGTACTGACTGCACCTGTGGCAGCATTTACATTGAAAGTATCGACAAATTCCGATCCGTCACCCACTGAAAAAATCTGGATGACATAATAGGCCTCATGGTCTGTGATAACCGTATTATACAGAAGAAAGTCCAGGGCTTCCTCCACCACCGTCATATCATCCAAACGCCTCAGTGGGGGCATCCATTCCTTCAGGAGCGTTGTGGCCTCATCCAGAGTCATGTACTGTCTTCTGTCCCCCATCACCCTGCCGATGTCCTTATAGCTGTCCCAAAGCCAGACAGAGCCATAATAGGTGGTTCTGATGCTGTTGGATATACCGGGCCAGCTTAATAGCACATAGATGATATCGTCCTTCTTGCTGTTCTTGGATATCACCTTTCTGGCAGCTTCTATCTGAGGCAAATACTCAGCATCATCCAGAGGCTCTTTATATGTGAGGGTGCAGCTTATGGTGGTTCTATCGGTCATAGCGTCAACGCCTGTATTGATGGCAGCCGTCACATTTTTATGGATGGCTTCCAACTCATGAATAATGGACTGGCCGACCACAAGGATATCCTCCAGGCGTATACCGCGGTATTGCTGGCTTCTTATCATGTATTCCTCACCGTCATTGGGTTTATCGATCAGGCTGACATCCTCAAGCAGAATGGGCGGATATCCCGATAATATCCCTTCTAGGCGGCAATTCCTGATGATGACATCCTGTTGGCCATAAAGGCGGATTGCCTCATCGGTATTATTGATAAAGCTGCAGTTTTCGAATAGCGCTTTAGTGTTGCTGAGCTCCATCACATTGACGGTACAGTTTCTGATCACCGAATTGGAGCAGGTAAGCTCTGTTGCATTTTTAGCCACAATTCCCACAGTCCCGCAGCCGAACATAGTGCACTGATCGATTTGAATATCGGTCGAATCTTGTATAACCAGGACTGCTCCTGAGCAATACGCATATACCGGCAGGGGGTCATGACCTAAGCTCAGATTTTTCAAGATGATATTTTCACAGTTGGAGATGGTTAAAACATCATCGCCGCCATACACCGTAAAGAAGTTCACCTGCTGCGAGCCAAAGCCTTCTATGGTCACATTTCTAAGGTTTTTCAGGCCATATTCGAAATACCGGGGATTGATTGAGGGATCAAGACTATAGAGATCATAGTCTCCTCCCGGCATCAGGATAAAATGTCTGTCTGGTGCCATATGATTGATTAACTCTTTGGCATTATGAACCGTGATGGTCTTGCCATCCTCTGATATGATGGCGCCATCCTGAATTCTTGGTGATTCGGCAGGACTAACAGGTTCTTCGGATGGAGGCGTCAGGGCAGGGGTCTCTGGGGGGCTCTTTGCGGGAGTTGTCACTTCAAGAGGCGTTGGTACGTCCTCCGGCTCTTCCGGATTGCTGCTGCCGGTTTGATATCTTCCGCATGAGGTCAGTATGGTAACCAAAAGCCCTATGTACATCATTCGGAACCGTCTCATAGCAATCTCCCATCATCAATAATGAGTATGCCATATGTATTCTAACAATATCACAACAAAACCGAGATAGTCAAATCCAGATAGTTTTGAACATGTCTGGAAGCCCATAACGGCGTATCGAAATCTTCTTGGTGTTTCCACCCTGTGCTCTATTGATATAAATCAATTTGTACTATATGATGATAATATACGACGTATAAAGTGAGACGGGAGGTCTATCCTGTTGAAAAAAACACTAAAGGTATGGATGATCATTACCTATAACAACAAGGAAATTCCCGCTTTTCTAAAGGTATGCAGGGAAATTGAGGATAATCTTGGCATCATTATCGACACTAAGCTCATATCCTGGAACAGGGCTTATGACAGCTACATTGAAGCCTTCAAGGAAGGGAATCCCCCTGATGTTTTCATGCTTGGCAGCACATGGGTGCACACCTTCTCCCGCTTGGGTTACCTGTCTCCGGTCCCATCAAATATGGTATTTCCGCCCTCTCTGGTAAAATGGATCGATGAATGCGCCACCTATTCGGGCGTTAAATATGCTGTGCCTTGGAATATCAATCCGCAAATATTGACTACGCGAAAAAGCTATCTTGAGAAATACCATATCGCACCGTCGGATATGACCGATTGGGAGAGCTTTTATCATGTCTGTGAGAAGATCTATGAGGGCGAAAGGCTGGAATCCGACAAGCGTATCCCCTTTGCTTTCCCGGTGAAGCCCGATATCAACACCCTGCACTTGTATGTCTCCTTCATGTACAAATCGGGCTGGCATTTCCCTGAGCTCACACCGGGCAATAGTAGCTTATTGGATTACCGCGTGTTTGAGAAGGTTTTTCATTATCTGACGCGGCTCATGAACATCTCAAAAATCGAGTCGACAGACGATTTGCATATTCTGTCCAACCTGCTGTACAACAAGTTCTACTTTGACGATGAATGTGCCTTCTACATCGACTCAGGCTATTACCTTATCGCGCAGACCATCAGTCATCTTCTGGAGAATAAAAAGTACGACGGACCCTTTACATTGGTTCCCATTCCCAGGGACTCATCAGATTACAAGAGCTATGCCGGAGGTGGACTGTTGGTGGTTTCATCCTCCTGCAGCGAGCAAAGGATTGCCTGGGAGATTGTGAAGCAGCTGACTTGTGACAATGTCGTAGATTCCTGTTCTGCCATCAGCGGCAGCCTGCCTGCTTTTGAATGCGCCTTCTGGGAGAAATACTCCCACGAGCCTATCATCAGAATTTTATACGACGAGGTTAAGAATTCCACCTCATACCCCTTTCACCCGTTGTGGCGCAATATCGAATGGATCATCGCCAACGGCATATATGAGTTTTTCTGGCAGTACAACAATCAAAGCCGGAAGAGCATCGAAAATGAGATACGGAACATCGTAGATAAAATGAATCAAGCGATATTCAACCTTCAGCAAATTACATGGGAGAAATAATAAATGGAACCCGGAACAGGCGAACTTTGGTTAAATACCGGCATTACCGCCGCACATATGCTGGCAACTCATCAGGATAAAAGCCTTGTATATGAGCATGTCGGGCAATACCTTCTGACTGTGTTAAGGCAGGCTCAGGTTACTGATCTGTGCCTATTTGTTCGGGATGAGACAAAGGATTTCTTCAGATGCGAGGTTATCTGTGATGACATGAGCATTCGTCAAGGCTTTGACCTCGTCCCTGTGGCTCAGGTGGAAAATACCCTCAGCGGTCAGGATGAGCTTTATCAGATGCCTCTCTATGAATACTATTATTATGTATTGCTGCCTTTAAGGTACGATAGCAGCTTCGTGGGATTTTTAGAGTTTCATTGCTCTCACCCGATCGATGAGGAGGAAAAGCGCTATCTGATGTCCTTCCGTAATGCTCTTGCCATGGGCATTCAGCATTATATTCTTTCCCAGAGAAGCAAACAGGATCAATATGCCATAGACATGGTCACAGAGGTTACAAGGCAGCTGCATCATTTCAGCAGCATAAGAGATATCACCACCTCCTTCGCCCATGTTGTGTTAAAAAGCATGCGCTTTGACCGCGTCACACTGTTTCTCTTTGACGAGAACAAGAAGGTAAATTTCAGCTATTGTGTGGATGCTAACGGAAAGGAATATGAACTTGAGGCCATTCCCGATATACCCGACACAGATGAGCTTCAGCCCCTGGATCAGCTGTCGGGCTACTGGTTTCCTTTGGCCACAAGCACAGCCAAAGTCGGCATGGCACTCTTTGATAATGTCTTTTCCTCATATCCTTTTCCCATTCGGAACCTTGACGTATTAAACTCAATCTGCCATCAGTTTGCCACTGCAGTAGTAAATATCAGCTTGTTTAACAATGTTCAGTTCGTGGCTCAGCACGACAAGCTGACCAACCTCTACAATCGGGCTTATTTTGAGGAGTCCCTTGCAAGGGTTGACTGCAGCCAGTACCTCCCTCTTTCCATCATCAACGGGGATGTTAACGGATTAAAGGCCACCAATGACGTCTTCGGGCATTTCGAGGGAGACCGGCTGCTCCTTCGGATTGCAGGATTGATAAGAGAGGCTTGCCGTCCCGAGGATATCATCGCCCGTTGGGGCGGCGATGAGTTCATTATCCTGCTGCCCAATACCGGTGAGGCTGAGGCCGAGGCCATATGTAAAAAATTAAATGACAGCTTAAGGAGCACCGAGTCTTCCCTTATTCAACTGAGCATGTCTCTGGGCTACGCCACAAAGGTGAATGAAAATGAAGATCTGGTGCAGGTCATGAAAAAGGCCGAGGACATGATGTACGCCAACAAGCAGATTGATCGGGATGTCTTCAAAAAGAATTTCATGACTTCGATCTCAAGGTATCTTAACGATTACTGCCTTGAAACCGAAGAACACCTTCTGGGAATCAAGGACCTGGCGCTGAAATTCAGCATCATACTGGGCCTGTCCGATTACGAGCGGGAAAACCTCCAGCTTGCGGCGCTCTACCATGATGTAGGAAAAATCGCCATCGACCCTGCCATTCTGAACAAGCCAGGCAAGCTGTCTCCCGAGGACTGGGAGGTCATGAAAAAGCACCCTGCAATCGGCGCCAGGATCGCACAGACCTCTCTGGGGCTTCCCAATATCGCACATGAGATACTCAGCCACCATGAACGCTGGGACGGTTCCGGGTATCCTTACGGCAAAAAGGGGTATGATATCCCCAAGCTCTCCAGGATTCTCGCCATCGTTGACGCCTACGATGTTATGACCCATGATAGGCCATATAAAAAAGCCATCAGCCACCAAGAGGCCCTTGCAGCATTAAAAGCCCAGGCAGGGATTCAGTTTGATCCGGCCCTTGTCAATACCTTCTGCATATCCTTTGAGAAAGGCCCGGGCACGCGTGCCTAGGCCTTTGAGGCATTTCGTGAAACGTTACTATTCCCACCGGAAGAAACGCACCGATACGCCGATGCAGATCACTGCTAAAAGCACCATGAACAGGATCGGAAACAGGCTGTCTTCAAGAGGCAGACCCAATGTGGTCGCTTTGAGCAGCTTGATACCCTGGGTGAGGGGCATGACATCGGCTATCCTTTGCAGAACCGGGGGCATAACCTCATAGGGCAGTGTCGCACCCGAAAAAATCAGCATCGGGAAGTAGAGCACGACGCACAGCAGATTGGCTGTCTTGACATTCGGTGCAACACCGGCTACCATCAGGCCCAGGCTATAGATGGAAAGCATCACCAGAAAATAGGCTCCCAGAAAGCTTAAGGCAG
>Ga0116192_1002916_pt1 | contig 11020 bp, 8 predicted proteins | sample AD_UKC113_MetaG_FD_89876 | JGI IMG/M metagenome (GOLD analysis project Ga0116192, IMG submission 89876) | Active sludge microbial communities of municipal wastewater-treating anaerobic digesters from Hong Kong - AD_UKC113_MetaG | ecosystem: Engineered > Bioreactor > Anaerobic > Digestate | place...
CCCCTCGACCCCGCTCGAACCCCTGCTTCTCTGAAACACCTGAAAAATCTTCTCGGTATCCTCCCGGCTGACGCCGCGGCCGTCGTCACTCACCGAAAAGACATGGAACTGCTCCGATTCCTCATATCCGATCCTGACTTCGGTCAAACGGTTGCCGCCGTACTTGAGGGCATTGTCGATGAAATTCCTGAACATCCTCAAGAGGGAGAGCCTGTCGGCCCTTACCTCGACGTCCCTTTCGGGCTGGACCCAGCGGATGGCGCGAGCGCTGAACCGCGAGGAAAACTCGTCCCTGAGAGTACCCAGGAGCTCCCCCAGGGAAACCGTCTCGATGGACAACGGGGTCTCCTTTGTGGCCATGTAGACATTGATCTTTTCGGCAAGCTCGACCACGTGCTCGGAAGCCTTCATGATCTGGTCGCAGTAGTGCGTGCCTTTTTCATCGAGGACGTCCCCGTATTGCTTCCAGAGGAGTTTTGTGAGTCCGTAGGCGCCAATGGCCGGACTCCTCAGATCATGCACCACAGAGGCCGCAAAGGACTTCAGCGTCTCGGCGCTCTGGCGCAGCTCCTCGTTTGCCCGGGCAAGGGCTTCGGTCCTTTGGGCCACCCGAATCTCGAGCTCTTTGTGCGCCTCCACCAGTTCCTCTTCGGATCTTTTCTGCTCGGTGATGTCCGTCATGACCCCCTGGATGAACAGGGGCTCCCCCGCCTTGTCCAGCACCACGGCGGCCTCGTCCCGGATCCACTTCACCAGGCCGTGGTAAGTCAGCATGCGGTATTCGCAGATGAAAAGATCGTTCTCCTTTCTACAACGCGACGACTCCCGCAGGACCCTTTCCCGGTCGTCCGGGTGGAGCCTTTTTCGCCAGGTATCCCGATCTTCGTAGAAATCACCCTCATCGAACCCGAGGAGACATTCCACCTGGGGGCTGATGAAAAGGATGGTGCGCGCTTCATCCAGGGCCGCCGTGTATGTGACGACGGGGATCTGTTCCACCAAGGCGCGATACCGCTCTTCGGACCTGCGAAGGGCAGCCTCCATCTCGTCCCGCTCGAGGCCCTTTCTCTCCAAGGATTCCGCCATGGCGTCCAGAGCGGTCCCCAGCTGTTCCAGTTCGCTGTTTCCCGATGACATGCCGGTTCGGGCCCCCAGTTCCCCCCGCCCGATTCGATCGGTGGCCCGGACCAGGGCGTTCACCCGGCGCATGACCACCAAATGTCCCAGCACATGGGCCACGATTAGCGCCAGGATCGTAACGATGCCCAAGGTGATGAGGTTGCGGGTCAAGGCCCGGTTGGCCTCGGCAAAAACCGTGCTCGTCGGAATGCCCGTGTACAGGATGACGGGCTGCGCAAAGTCGCCCAAAACGTTGAAGGCGTAAAGGCGATTCACACCGTCCACCCCAACCGCTTCCATCGTGCCTTTGCCTTGTTCCAGGGCTGTCTTGACGATGGCTTTGTTCGAAACGACTTTGCCGACCCATCGCTCGGGATCCGGGTATCGAACGATGACGGTACCATCCCGATCCGTCAAGGCAAGGGTTGCCCCTTCGGGAAAACCCAGATACGCCGCAAGATCACTCAACCAGGCCAGGTCTACCGCGGCAAAGGCCACGCCTCTCACGCCGTATGCCGAATCATGGACCGGGTATCCCAGTTCGAACGAGGCCTTCCCCGAATCGTCCCGAGAATGGGCACTCCCGATGACAAGGCCTTCATTCTCAAGGGCGTGGCGAAAAAAGTCCTCGTTGGGCAGGGGCATACGGCTTTCCACGGGAAGCGCACTGCACAGGACCCTGCCGTCCGTTCCCAGGACGCCGATATTGAGGTAGTGAGGATGCCACGAGATTACATCCAGGAGGTATGCGGAACACTGTTCCGCATCCGACGAGTACAAATGCGGGCTTTCCGAGAGGGTCAGGAGCAGGCGGTAGGCTTCGTCAATGAAGCGTGCTTGCTGAATGGAGGCCAGTTCGGCCAGCCTCCTGGTATTCGTCCGGGCATGTAGAGCGGCGTTTCTTCGCTCCTCGAACCCGGAATAGAGGATCAGTGCAATGGCAGGCAGCACCGACAGCAGCACAATGGCAATGAGCTGAAATCGCAAACTCGAAAACAGCCGGGGCATGATCCGGGGTCTCATTGCGCCATTGATTCCTTATACGGCACCGGACCCCGGACCCACGGGCCCGGCATCCCAAATCTGCCGTGTGCGGTGCGCCAAGATGGATTTTTGTCTGTTGCGGAGTCCCCGCGCCCTCGTCTCCGGGTCCCGGTTTCCGCCGGCAGGTTCCTCTTTCACCGGTTGGCCTTGAGTGCCAAAGCCGGGCATGTTGAGCCCCAAAGACCCGAATTCACGCTCAGCTCCCCAAACCATCGGCTGGAAGCTGCGAGAGAAAAACCTTTGCGCCGATTGTCATACCAAATCAACAAAACCCGGGAAGGTCCGTTCCGGTGAAGTGCGGCTCCACCCGATTGCCGCCGCTCCGGTGCATACCGCTCCCGTTCGGGGGCCCGCCCCTTGCCCGGCGTCCGGGGCACCGGTTGTCACGCCGGTGTGGCAAGCTTGAGACCAAGGATGCCGGCGAGGATGAGCCCAACGCTGATGAGCCGAGCCGCGTTCACCGGTTCGCCGAGGAGCACGTTTCCGAGGATCACCGTGCCGACGGATCCTACCCCAACCCACACACTGTATGCGGTACTAACCGGAAGCGACTTCATCGCAATGCCGAGCAGCCAAAGACTGAGGACCATGGCCGGCACGGTCCACATCGTAGGCCACAGGCGCGTAAAGCCCTCCGTGTACTTCATTCCGATTGCCCAACCGACCTCGAACAGCCCCGCAACAATAAGAATCACCCAAGCCATCCGTGTTCCTTTCAGAATCGCGGGGTCGTCCCCGATCGATATTGGGGCCCTGATGTCGTCCCCACTTCCGGTCAACAGGCCGACAACCCGATATGGTACACCCTGCTCGACTTCGGGGCAATCTACTTCTCCGATGGCTCCGGTCTTGAACCTGGACAACCTTGACGTTGCCGTGTCCGGTGGCCATGAGCCCCTCGCGGGACCGGGCGTTTGGCGAAACGAATGCCCCCTTTCCCGATCATTGCAGCGGGGATCGTGTCCGGACCTTTTCCTGGAGGCGCTTCAAGAGGGCATCAAAGGATTCGTTGGTGAGGATGGAGGCGAACTGCTCCCGGTAGTTGCCGACCAGGCTGATTCCCTCGATGACGACATCGTATACCTTCCACTGCCCGCCCGAGAGAAGAAGCCGGTAGTCGATCTGGAAGTCCGGCCGGCCGGCATTGGTGACCCATGTCTTCACCACCGCATACCGGCCTTCGACGGATTGTCGGTCGTAACGAATGCCGGTGTCCGGCCTGGCTGTGGCTTCAATGCGGCTTACATACGTGTCGAAGAGGAGCTCTTTGAAAAGCCGGACGAATTCCTGCCGTTTCTCCGGAGCGAGGTCCTTCCACGGTCTGCCCAGGGCCCGTTTGGCGATTTCGTCAAAGTCGAAGTATTCCTCGACAATTCTCAGGATTTCGTCCCTGCGCTGTTGGAGACCGGGACCTCCTTCAAACAAGGAGCTCTTGATGATCCGCAATCCTCGATCGGAACCGGACCGGACGAGCTCGAAGGGCGAAGAGGAATCCGCCCGGGCGGACGGGACAAACCCCGGAACAGCCGTCAGCAGAAAGAGACCCACAACCATACAAACCATCCGTTTGTCCCGGTGCAACCGGGTCCCTTTCTCCTGCCGTCGTTTTTCGGGACGGCACCTCGATCGTTGGTCCGCTGGGAATCCATGTCGCGAAGACACTTCTCCGGCCGCCTCGTCGAGCCCGGCCTTGGTATCCTCGTTTCTTCTCGGGTTGCCTACCATAAGGACCTCCAAGAATCACACCCAAACACGGGTTTGGAATATCGGCTTCCTACCTTCGTTCGGTTTTCTCAAGCAGCCCTTCCCCCCGTTTCCCGGTCTCGGGATCGGGTTCCGAACTCCTCGAATCAGGTCCGGGAGAAGATCGAGTCCCGAAGGAGGCGAAAAGAGACCGTCGGACGGGCTATCCGCCTCAATTTCCCCTCGCATCGGAGAGCCCGGGATCGGGTCCGGGGCGGGCGCAGGGATGAAAACCTATCCCGGGGATTCGGGCTATCGCCCTTCGGGGTCCGCTTCTCCGTCTTCCGGGGGATGCCGGGCGACCGGCTACCGGGTCTCAAAATCCACGGCCAAAACGCTCTGACTCAGTTGTCGAACCTTCGCCACAACCCTTTGGTGTTCGGGATGAACCTGGTAGCGGTTCATGGCATCCAGGTCCGCAAAGGTGGAAACCAGGGCGAAATCGTAGGACCGTTCCGAGCGAACGAGGTCCCGGCCGAACTCGAAGCCCTGTATTTCCGGAACGACGCCGGGCAGTTTTCCCAGGCTCCCCGCCAGGTCCCCAATTTCCTCTTCCGTCACTCCCGGCTTGAACTTCATGAAGACAACGTGTTTGAGCATGAATGCGTCCTTCGCTTTTCCCCTTTCAGGTTGAATTCTCAGCCCCCGGCCCGGCTTTCCCTCAGCCTCCGGACGTCGCCGATCCGGATGGTGATCTTCTGGGAGTCGAAATACTCGAGCAGTGGAATCGTGTACTTGCGGCTGGCCTGGGTCATGTCCTTGAACTGGGGCGTTGAAATCTCCCCGTGCTCCCGCAGAAACGATACCAGCCGATCCTGAAGCTCCTTCAGGGCCGATGCGTGAAAATAGAGATCTTCCTTGGTTTTGACCAGGGTCCCCCGGGCAAACATCCACTCGAGGACGTCCTGGTGCCGGCGGGAATTGCCCGGCAAGGTCCCCGCCACTTCCTTGAAGAAAGGCGGTTGCAGCCCCGCATCCTTGTAGGCTTTTTCAATCTTCTCTCGGATACTTTCCTCTTCCTTGCTCAGATCCGTCTTGTGGGAACTCAGGCGCACCCATTCCATCTCCTGCACGACGAGGTCCTGCTCCGCAAGTTGCCGCAGGATGAAGTTGTAGAGCCTCGTGTCCACGGACCGGGGGAGGCGTGCGGACAACTCCTCCTTGGCCATCCCCGTCTTGAGGGGGAACTGGGTGTGGAACTCGGTGAGGGCCTCAAGGACCGTCCCTTTGAGCTCCTGCAGCACGTCGGGGTGAATCAGTCTACGGTTGTCCTTGTCCACCACGATGACCCGCTTTTGACTCGTAAACTGCTGCAGAATTTTGTCCAGCGACTTGGGAGGGATGTTGGCCCGGACCCGCAATTCCTCCTCGGTGATCCCCCCCGGGCCGCTATGGAGGACATGCCAGAGGGCGGCGTCGGGTTCGTTGGCCAGAAGCAGCTCCTTGAGCGCCACGGCAGCCTTGCGCTTTTCCTGCCTCTTGTGCTTGCCGGGAAAAGGATGAAGGATCGTTCCGCCTCCGATGGTTCGAACGGGCGAGTAGGATCTCAACACAAACCGATCTCCCCTCAGGGCGGCAATGGGTGTGTCCAAGCGAATCTGGGCGAAGGTTTCCCCGCCCGGCGCCAGTTCCTCCTGCTCGAGGAGAACCAGAACGGCAAGGTGCTCGGCCGTCCCTGTGTGGAAGCGGACTTTTGCGCGATTTTTCAAAGGGCGGGGCGAGCTCGAGAGGAGGTCCAGGTGAACGTCCACCATGTGAGTGGCCACCAGGGCTCCCGGACTGGCGATGACTTCCCCTCGCCGGATCAGCCCCCTTTCGATGCTCTGGAGGTTGATGGCGGTCCGTTGGCCGGGAAGCACCTCCTCTACGTCTTCGCCGTGGACCTGGATGCCCCGGACCTTGGTCTTGTGCAGGGACGGATAGACGGTGACCGGGTCTCCCACCCGCAATCTTCCCGAAAGGCTGGTCCCCGTGACCACCGTCCCAAAACCCCTCATGGTGAACACCCGGTCCACGGAAAGCCGAAAGGGACCCTCGGGGCTGCGCGGTTCCACCTCCCGGTACAACACGGCGAGCTGTTCCTTGAGCTCGTCCATCCCCGTCCCCCGGACTGCGGACACGGGGATGACGGGAGCTCCGTCCAGAAAGGTCCCTTTAAGGAAGTCCGCCACGTCCTCTTTCACCATTTCGATCCACTCGGGATCTTCCACCAGGTCGGTCTTAGTGAGGACCACCAGGCCTTTCTTTACCCGGAGAAGATCGCAGATCTCCATGTGTTCCCGGGTTTGAGGCATGACCCCTTCGTCGGCCGCAATGACCAGGGCCACCAGGTCGATGCCGGCGGCTCCCGCCACCATATGCCGGACGAAGCGCTCATGCCCCGGCACATCCACGATCCCCATGCGTTCTCCGCCGGGCAGATCCAGGTAGGCAAAACCCAGTTCGATGGTAATGCCCCTGAGCTTTTCTTCCTTGAGACGGTCCGTATCGATGCCCGTCAAGGCGCGAATCAGGGAGGTCTTTCCGTGATCGATGTGCCCTGCAGTCCCCAAGATGACTTGCTTCATAGGTTTGTGCCTTCAAAAATGAGGAACCGCCGTTTGCCCGCGACTCGAATCGTTTGGAAAATTAACAGAATTTTTGCCGGGAATTCAAGGCATTTCGCCCACGGAACCTCCAGGGGAACCCGGCCGGAAGGGTCCCCCCCGGCGCTTTCATCGAGGGCCGGGAAGGGGCCGGAGTCCGGGACCTTGCTCAGAAAAGATTTTGACATCCCTGCATCTCTACGATATCGTTCGATGATTTAATTTACAGGAGGGTCAGCCATGAGTTTCAAGATTGCCGAACGAAGCCGGATCCATCGTCTGCCGCCCTATGTCTTCGCCCAGGTGAACGCCTTGAAAATGGAGCGTCGAAGGGCCGGGGAGGACATCATCGACCTGGGGATGGGAAATCCGGACCTGGCAACCCCGAAGCACATCATCGACAAGCTGGTGGAAGCCGTGGCGAAGCCTCACAATCACCGGTATTCGGCTTCCCGCGGGATTACCAAGCTTCGGGAAGCCATCGCCCGGCGCTACAAAGAACGTTACGACGTGGACATCGATCCCGAGTCGGAAGCGGTGGTGACCATCGGCGCCAAGGAAGGGCTTTCCCATCTCGTGCTCGTGCTCATCAGTCCGGGGGACGTGGTGTTTTCGCCCAACCCCACCTACCCCATCCATCCATATTCGGCCATCATTGCCGGGGGGGACGTGCGATCCATTCCCATCAGTCCGGACAGCAATTTCCTGGAAGACCTGGAGAAGGCAACCAAACAGACCTGGCCCCGGCCCCGGCTCCTGATCATCTCCTTTCCCCACAATCCTACCACGGCCGTGGTGGACTTGGAATTCTTCCGAAAGATCGTGGATTTCGCCAAGGAAAACCGAATCATGGTCATCCATGACCTGGCGTATGCGGACCTCACCTTCGACGGATACCGGGCCCCCAGCTTTCTGCAGGTCCCCGGAGCCAAGGAGGTGGGGGTCGAGTTCTTTTCCATGTCCAAGAGCTTCAGCATGGCCGGGTGGCGTGTGGGGTTCTGCGTGGGCAACTCGGAAATGATTTCCGCCCTGACTCGAATCAAGAGCTACCTGGACTACGGGGTTTTCCAACCCATCCAGATCGCTGCCATCATCGCCCTGAACGGAAATCAGTCCTGCGTGCGGGAGATTTCGGAAGTGTACCGGGTTCGGCGCGACGTCCTGGTGGACGGCCTCAACCGAATCGGGTGGCACATCGAAAAGCCCCGGGGAACCATGTTCGTTTGGGCACGCATTCCGGAGCGGTTTCGAGACATGGGTTCGGTGGGATTCTCCAAGTATCTCATCGAGGAAGCCAAGGTGGCGGTCTCCCCCGGGCTGGGATTCGGGGAATACGGCGACGAATACGTGCGCTTTGCCCTGGTGGAGAATGAAAAACGAACCCGCCAGGCCATCCGGGGAATGCGCAAGGCGCTTCAAGAAAAGTAGTCGTTCATTGTCTGTTTGAGATTACCGGTCGCCGGGGACCTTCCACGATCCCCCTTTTCCGGGAAGCCGATTCGTCTCCGTCTTGCCGGGGAAACGAGGGGGCGGCGACGGGGATGGGCATAAGACTTCGTTCATGCGGATTGGGGGGAAGATGCGTTCCATTGGAATCGGCCTGATTGGATGGGGGACCGTCGGCTGCGGTCTCATTCGGATTCTCCGGGAAAACGCCGCACTCATGGAAAATCGGCTGGGAACCCGGCTCGAGCTGCGCCGGGTGGCGGACCTGGACTTGAATCGTCCCAGGCCCGTCCAGGCGGACCCGAAAATTCTGACCACTCGTGCGGACGATATTCTCGAGGATCCCGACATCGACGTCGTGGTCGAATTGATGGGGGGAATCGGGGCGGCAAAGCAGATCATCTCCCGGGCCCTACAAAACAGGAAGCACGTCGTCACCGCCAACAAGGCCCTACTGGCTCACGCAGGAAACGAGCTTTTCGCCCTGGCCCGGGAAATGGGTCGATCCATCCAGTTCGAAGCCTCCGTTGCGGGGGGGATCCCTTTCATCAAGTCCTTGCGGGAGGGCCTCGCAGCCAACCGGATCCAAACCATCTTCGGAATCCTGAACGGCACGGCCAACTACATCCTCACCCGCATGACGGACGAAGGGCTCTCCTTTCAGGACGCCCTGAAAGAAGCCCAAGCTCGGGGGTACGCCGAAGCGGATCCCAGCCTGGACATCGAGGGAACGGACACGGCCCACAAACTGAGCATCGCGGGGGCCATCGCCTTTGGGACTCCGATCCAGTTTGACCAGGTCTATATCGAGGGGATTTCCAAGATCGATCCGGTGGACATTCGGTTTGGGGAAGAATTCGGCTACCAGCTCAAACTGCTTGCCATCGCACGAAACACCGACGATGGGATCGAAATGAGGGTCCATCCGACTCTCATCCCCAACCAGCACGTGCTGGCCAGCGTCAAGGGCGCCTACAACGCCGTTCACATTCACGGCAACGCGGTGGGAAACATCATGCTGTACGGCTTGGGTGCGGGCATGATGCCGACGGGAAGCGCCGTCGCCGCGGACCTCATGGACCTGGCCCGGGATATCCAACTGGGGGTCCCCACCCGGATTCCTCCCCTGGCCTTCCCGGAAGACAGAATAAGCCCGGTGCCCGTCAAACCCATGGCGGACGTGGTCACCTGCTATTATTTTCGATTTGCCGCGGTGGACCGTCCTGGAGTGCTCTCCAAGATTTCGGGAATCCTGGGACAACACGACATCAGCATCGCCGCGGTGATCCAGAAAGGCCGCCAGGCGGAGGAGACGGTCCCCATCGTGATGCTCACCCACGAAGCCCGGGAAGCCGATGTGCGCAACGCCCTGGAAGAGATCGACCGGCTGGAGGTGGTCCACGCCCCCACCCAATTCATTCGCATCGAGAACCAAGAAACCGACCAGGTGGCTTGAGAGACCTCATGAAGGTAGCGTTGGAAGACTGGAGAACCATCATCCTGGTGGGGGACGGGATGGGGGACTACCCCCTCGAGGAACTCCGGGGGAAAACCCCCCTGGAAGCGGCGCACACTCCCACCATGGATGGACTTGCGGCCCGGGGACTCATGGGATTGGCCCGGACCATTCCCGCGTCCATGGAACCGGGCAGCGACATCGCCAATATGAGCCTCCTGGGCTACGATCCCCTTCGGTACCATACGGGGAGGGCCCCCCTCGAGGCGGCCAGCATGGGCATTCGCCTGGGTCCCGACGAGGTGGCCTTTCGCTGCAACTTGGTAAACCTCGAAGAAGCTCCTTCCGGGATGCGGATGGGGGACTATTCTGCGGGACACATCTCCACTCCCGAAGCCCGTGAATTGATCCGGGCCCTCCAAGAAGAGGCCGTCCTTGGTCCGCTCCGGCTCTATCCCGGGGTCAGCTATCGGCATCTTCTGGTCTGGGCGGGAGGAAACCCGGATCTCCGGACCACCCCTCCCCACGATATTCCGGGAGAGCCCGTCGGGCCCTATGGGGAGGTGTACCGGAGAGAACCCGTCCTGGATTCTTTCATCCAACGGGCCGCCCAGGTTCTGGCCAATCACCCCGTGAATCAACGACGGCAGGAGGCGGGGAAGAGGACCGCCAACGGCGTCTGGCTGTGGGGACAGGGGAAAGCCCCGTCCATGCCGACCCTTCGAGAGAAATTCGGCATTGTCGGGACGATGATCTCCGCCGTGGACCTGCTAAAGGGCCTGGGGGTCTACGCAGGCCTGGATCCCGTCCCGGTGCCGGGAGCCACGGGATATCTGGACACCAATTACCGGGGAAAGGTGCAGGCCGCCCTCGAGGCCATGGAGGCCGGACACCTGGTCTACGTCCATATCGAGGCCCCCGATGAAGCCGGCCACGAGGGGAGTGTAGCCAAGAAGATCCAAGCCATCGAAGACTTCGACGAAAAGGTGGTGGGACCCGTCGTCCGAGGGATGGAGAAATTCCCGCGGGTCCGGCTGCTGGTGGTGACGGATCATCTCACCCCGGTGCACAAGCGGACCCATGTTTCGGACCCGGTGCCCTTTCTTCTCGTATCCCATTTGAACGACGGGAAGGAAAGTACCGGGCCTCCTGCAACCTTCTGTGAGAAATCCGCCGCTCGGACGGGGATCAAAGTGGCCAGCGGCGAGGAGCTCTTTGGGCTCCTCATGCAGCCGACCTCGAGCGCCCCCCCGGAGCAGGCCAAGAATCGGCGAGGCTTCTTTCCGCCGGGGAAACCGGCCCCGTAAGGACCCCTTTTGAAACCCACCTTCATGAGAGAACAGAGCAAACCGGACATGGCCGGCAAAGTCGATCCCGACATCCGGGCTTCGGAAAGCAGGGAAGTGCATCCGCAGATCTCCGAGGCATCCCCCGCCGCCCAGGCAACCATACGGGTCTTGTACGGGGACACCGATGCCATGGGCCAGGCCTACTACGGCAATTACCTGAAATGGTTCGAGGTCGGCCGGGCCGAATGGTTTCGCAGCCGGGGAATGACCTATCGGGAACTGGAAGGCGGGGGGATCTTTCTCCCCGTGGTGGAAGCCCATTGCTCCTATCACAAGCC
>Ga0116192_1002920_pt1 | contig 11013 bp, 7 predicted proteins | sample AD_UKC113_MetaG_FD_89876 | JGI IMG/M metagenome (GOLD analysis project Ga0116192, IMG submission 89876) | Active sludge microbial communities of municipal wastewater-treating anaerobic digesters from Hong Kong - AD_UKC113_MetaG | ecosystem: Engineered > Bioreactor > Anaerobic > Digestate | place...
CGCGCCCCCGCCTCGCCGCGCAGCTGCTTCCAGATTTCCACCACCTGCCCGGCGCCGGACGCGCCCACCGGATGCCCTTTGGATTTCAGCCCGCCGGAGGTGTTGATGGGACGGTCGCCCGTGCGCGCCGTGCGTCCCTCGATGGCGGCCCGCCAGCCCTCGCCCGGCGCGAAGAAGCCCAGGTCTTCCGTCGCCATGATTTCTGCGATGGTGAAGCAGTCGTGGACTTCGGCCAGCTGGATGTCAGCGGAGGTGACGCCGGCCATCGCGTAAGCCAGTTGCGCCGCGCGCTGCGCCGCCGGAATGCCCGTGAGGGTCGGGCGATCGTGCGTCGCGCCGTCGCTGGCCTGTCCGCTCCCGATCACGTAGAGGGGCGCATCGGTGAAGCGCCGCGCCAGCTCCTCGCTCACCAGCAACAGCGCCGCAGCGCCGTCGGAGATCGGCGAGCAATCGTAGAGCCGTAGCGGCCAGGCGATGACGGGGTTAGCGCGCTCGTCGTTGAGGAAGGCCAGCTCATCGGCCCAGGTGGGGATGGGCTTGCCCTTCTTCGCCGCGCTGGCTTTGCGCGCCTCGATGATGTCGGCGATGCGCTGGCCGAACTGCGCCTTGGGATTGAGCGCGCCGTTCTCGTGATTCTTGAGGCCCACCTTGAGGAACGCTTCCGGCGTCGCGCCATAAGCGTGCAGGTAGGCCGTCGCCATCGAGGCGTACAGGCCGGGAAAGGTGAAGCCCGCCGGCGTCTCGTAGGTCACATCGGCGGCGGTCGCCAGGGTGTCGGTGACGCGCGCGGTGGGGAGGTCCGTCATCTTCTCGATGCCGCCAACGAGCACGATGTCGTACAGGCCCGAGGCGACGGCGATCAACCCCTCGCGGAATGCGACGCCGCTGCTGGCGCAGGCATCCTCCACGCGGGTCGCCGGACGCGGGGTCAGCCCCACCCAATCGGCCATGATCGGCGCGGTGTGCGCCTGTCCCTCGAAGAGGTCGCTGCTGAAGTTGCCGATGTAGAGCGCCTCAATGTCCCGCGCGTCGAAGCCCTTGTCCACGGAAGCGAGCAGCTCGCGGAACGCCTCCACGAACAGATCGCGTGTGGCCAGACCGGGGAACGCGCCGAACTTGCTCATCCCCGCCCCGACGACGGCGACTCCACGGCCAGGTTTGCGTTGTTGCATAAAATTTCCTCCTACTAAAGCGTTTGCTTGTTTAGATGATTTCTTCGTACATAACGTACTGCGTACTTCGTAATGCGTAAGGATTTTCCGGTTACGCAGTACGCATTACGCATTATGACTGCAATGCTAGCCAGCCTAACAGAGCTGCATTCCACGCGCCCGGCGTTTCGATGCAGCAGGCGTGACCGGCGTTGCCCAGCACCAGCAGTTGCGCGCCGGGGATGTGCTCTACGAGCAGGCGGCTATAGGGCGCGAGCGGCTTGAGCGTATCCAGCTCGCCCACCGCCACCAGCGTCGGCGCGGTGATGCGCTGGAGCTCGGCGGTCCAATCAATCTCCAGGAAGGCGCGACAGAGATTCAGGACCGCGTCGAAATCCAGCTGCTCGTAGCGCGGGATGGAGGCTTCTGCCCAGCCCGGATGCGCCGCCAGCCAGAGTTCGCTAAAATTATCGGTGACTGACACGCGATACAGCATCGCCCCATCGCGCCGCTCCGTCGCCGCCATCCACGCCGCGATTTTGGCGCGCAGCAGCGGGCGCACCTCGCTCACGGTGGAGGAGAGAAAGAGCGAGCGGACTTTCTCCGGGTAGTGCAGCCCCATCAACTGCGCGATCTCGCCGCCGTAGGAGATGCCCGCGATGTGCGCCGCTTCGATGTCCAGCGCATCCAGCAGCGCGGCGAGATCGTCCGCGTGCTGGCGCATCGAGTACGGCCCGGCGGGATGCTCCGATTGCCCCTGTCCCCGGCAATCGTGCAGCAGCACGCGATACCGCCGCGCCAGCATCGGCGTCTGATACACCCAGCTCGCCGTGCTCATCAGCACGCCGTTGACCAGCGCGACGACGGGGACATCGGCAGGGCCGTGGAGCTCGTAGTAGATGTTTACGCCGTTCAGGTTTATAGTTGGCATAACTTCTCCCCGCCTGATAGCTCGTGAAACGTGATGCATAAAACGTGAAGAATTCTCTGGTCACGTTTCACGTTTCACGCTTCATTTTGCCGTGTGTTTCTCCAAAAACGAGTGGAATAACAGGCCAAACGCCCCCGGCTTCTCGATGTGCGGACTGTGCGCCGCGTCGGCGATGACGTGTTCCTCAAAGGGACCGTATTGCTCCAGGACGGCGCGGGTCTGGCCGATCATCGGTTGCGGCGGGTAGACCTCATCGCCGGGCCAGCCGGGGACGAAGCCGAGCTTTCCCAGCCCGCCAAAGTCAAACAGGGAGACATCGGCCACGATGCTATCGCTGTCGCCGCGCACCCACAGAATCGGCACTTTCGGCTCGGCGGCGATGAAGGCGGGCACGTCCTTGAGCACGTACTTGGGCGACCAGGCGTTCACCGGCCCCAGCACACCCGGCGCGACGTTGGGCCAGTTAGGCGAAGGGACGAAGTCGCCAGGATAGCGGTCGTCGCCGGTCTTCTCCATCAGCGCCGCGGTGAGGAAATCCTCCTCGCGAGGGGACTGGAACGGCGGCTTGTAGTAGAAGGCGTTGATCACGTTACGCGGCGAGTTGGGGTCAGCGGCGCTGCGATCCCCTTCCTTGATGAGCTGGACGAAAGTGGGGTTCACCGTCCCGCCCCCCGACCCGGCGAAGTCATCGTAGCAGGGTGTTCCCTGCACGTCCCGGGTGCCGCCGAAGCCGTAGGGCGAGACCGGGCAGATGAGCGTCGCCGAGAGGAACCGCGCCGGCGCGTCAGCGAGCAGCTGATAGATAATCCCGCCGCCCATGGACCAGCCCACGACGTGCGTCCGCTCGAGGCCCAGGACCTCCAGCAGGGCCAGCACATCCTCACTCCAGTCACGCATCCCCCGCGTGGCATCAATCAGCCGATCCTCAGTCCAGCCGTAGCCGCGCAAATCGGGAGCAATGCCGCGAAAACCTTCCGGCAGCGCGAGCATCGTCTCCTCCCAGTACAGCGCCGCCGAGAAATTGCCATGCAGGAACAGCACGGGCACCCCGTCCGCCGGGCCGGAAAAATAGACGTGCTGCGTCAGACGCGGTGTCTCCACTATTTGCGTCGTAATACCGGCTAAAGGTTGCGGTTTATTCATATTGCTGCCTCCTTGTTGAAAGGTAATGGGTGAGGGGCAATGAGGTTTTCCCCATCACTCGTTACCCGATACGTTGATAGATCCGCGTATTTTGGGGGGTGAACTCCACGGGACGCGCTTCGCCCGGATTGTTGAGCGCCAGCCTCAACGTATCCCCCTCGATGGCGTAGATGCCCTCGAACTTGCCCAACCACCCCAGCGTGTGCTCAGTCTGATCCATGTCAATCTTGCCCTCAGCGGCGACATACGTCCCGCCGGAGAGAATGCCCATGGAAGCCAGCTCCGCCTGGTAGGTCCCGTCCCCCTTGAACTCAAACCAGAGGCCCGGAAAGGGTTGCCCCTCCGGTTGTTCCCATTTGCCGAGCAGATCGGTCATTGTTTGCTCCTTCCAAGCAGGTAATGAGTAATGGGTGAGGGGTACTCATGCCTTCATTACCCATTACTCACCCATTACTTGTGACTCATCTCTAAATGCCTAGCCGCCGCACTTCTTCCCACAGCCAGGGACGGAAATCCGGGTGGGCGATAGCGATGAGGGCGGCGATACGGTCCTTCAGACAGCGCCCCCGCAGCTCGGCGACGCCGAACTCGGTCACGATGGTGTCCGCATCCTGCGAGGGCACAGTCACTTCCGCGCCTGGGGTGAGCTGCGGCACGATGGTAGAAATGGTGCCGCCCTTCGCCGTTGACCGCAGCGCCACGATGCCCCGTCCGCCCGGCGACATCTGCGCGCCGCGATGCGTGTCCAGCTGCCCGCCCGTGCCGCTAAAATGCCGGCTGCCGATACTCTGCGAGCAGACCTGTCCCAGCACGTCCACCTCCACCGCCGTGTTGATGCTCACCATCTGGGTGTTGCGGGCAATCACGTAGGGGTCATTGGTCACCTTGCCCTGCTGGAACTCCACGGCGACGTTGTTATGGAGGAAGTCGTAGAGCTTCTGCGTGCCGAGCGCAAAGGCGCCCACCAGCTTGTTGGGCCACAGGGTCTTCTTCCGCCCGGTAATCACGCCCGCCTCAAACAAATCCACCATGCCGTCGGTGAACATCTCCGTGTGGACGCCCAGATCGTGTTTATCATAGAGGCTTTGGGCGATGGCGTTGGGAATCCCGCCGATGCCCAGCTGGATGGTGGAGCCATCCTCAATCAGATCGGCGATGTACTGTCCGATGGTCGTCTCCACCTCCGCCGGCTCGATGGAAGGCAGGGAGACCAACGGCGTCTCGTATTCCACGACGTAATCCACATCCCGCAGGCTGATCTGCGTGTCGCCGAGCGTCCACGGCAGGTTGGGATTGACCTCCAGGACGACGAGATCCGCCGCATCGAGCAATTGCCGTTCGAAGACCAGCGAGGTCGAGAGCGACATGATGCCCCGGCCGTTGGGCGGGGTCGCCGTGCCCCAGAAGACATTCAACCCTCCCGCGTGGATCCGGTCGCTACCCGCGCGGTGCAGATTGTTGGGAACATACGAAACCATCCCCAGCGGGTGCGCCTTACGGTCGGGCACGCCGTAAAACCAGTTTTCAAGGAAGAAATGCCCCAGCATCTCCGGCTTCGTGTAGAAGCCGTACTGACGCATCGGCAGGCACATGAAAACGTGGACGTCCTCCAGCTGCCCGGCGTGATGCTCCAGTTCGCTGAGCAAGCCCACCGGCTCCGAGGCGCACATCGCGGCCACCACCCGCTGCCCGGAGCGCAACAGTCCCACAGCGTCAGGAATGGAGAGCCGTTTTTCGGCGTACATGGATTTGAAGTTCATAGAGCCTCTCTCGTTTGCTGTGTAATGGGCATTGCGTAAGCAGAGTCGTTACGCAGTACGAATCACGCCTTACGGCATCACAAACGCCGCGCCCGCCTGGTTGTAACCCACGCCGGAACCGATGAAGAGTACCAGATCGCCGGATTTGATCCGGCCCTGCTTGCGGGCATCGTCAAAGGCCATCGGCAGGCAGGCCGAGCCGGTGTAGCCCCACTTGTCCATGATCCAGTGCGCCTTGCTCAGCGGCAGCCCCAGGTCGGCCATCACCAGTTCGATGCTGTTGTAGCGCACCTGCGTGAAGATGATCATGTCCACATCTTCGAGCGCAAAACCGCCGTTGGCCACCAGTTCGCGCACGCGGGCCGGCCAGCCCTCATTGTTCACTTCAGCCGGGAACGCCTGCAACAGCCGCACCTTCGTGCGGCCGGCCTGCAGGCTTTCCACCGTCGCCGGCTCAAAGGTGCCGCCGGAATAAATGCCCCAGTGCTTGTGATAGGAGCCATCGGCAAAGAAGGTGGAAGTGACAAAACCGGGTTTGTCGGCGGCGGTCAACACCGCCGCGCCGGCGCCATCGCCGTAGAAGAACGCCATCACATCATGTTGCCAGTCGGCGAGCTTGTGCATCATATACGCGCCGATGACCAGCACATACTTCATGTGGGGATTGGTCGCCAGCAGGCCGGCGGCGATGTTCAAGCCGGTAGGGAACGAGGCGCAAGCGCAGCCCACATCAAACGTTCCCGCCTTCGTCGCGCCGAGTTTGTGCTGGACCACCACGGAGGTCGCCGGGGTGATGTAATCCGGGCTATCCGTCCCCAGGATGATCAGATCGAGGTCCTCAGGCCCGATGCCCGCGTCCGCGAGCGCGTCCTTCGCCGCTTCCACCGCCAGATCGGAGGTCGCCCAATCGTCGGGCGCATAAAAGCGCGTCTTGATGTTGCTGCTCGCCTCGAACTTGCCGACCACCTCGGCGAGTTTGGGGTTCACCTGCCCCATCAATTCCGCAAACTTCGCGTTAGACATCTCATTTTCCGGGACATGGCGCCCGGTGCCGATAATGGTTGCGTAACGGGTCATAGTCTGCTCCTTATGTCAATGAGAAAAAAATAGGTGATAGGTGATGAGTAATGTAATGGGTAATGGAGGATGAAAGCGGAGCCATGGAAATAGAGCTGCCCACCCATCACCCATTTCTCATTACCCGACCTACGTTCCAATCACAATCCCGCCGTCCACGCTGATGGTCGCACCATGGACGAAAGAGGCTTCGTCGCTAGCGAGCCACAAGAAGGCATGGGCAATGTCCTCCGGCTGGCCCAGTCGTCCCAGGGGAGTTTTGGCCCTCATGTCTTCCAGGACCTTTTCCGGCATCTTCTGCACCATGTCGGTGAGAATAAAGCCCGGCGCGACGGCGTTGACGCGGACCCCATAACGGCCCAGCTCGCGCGCCCAGACCTTGGTCATGCCGATGACGCCCGCCTTGGTCGCCACATAGTTGGTCTGCCCCAGGTTGCCGTACAGGCCCACTACCGAAGCCATGTTGAGGATCACGCCGCTGCCCTGCTTGATCATGTACGGCGCCACGGCCTGCGCGCAGTTGAACACGCCCTTGAGATTGATGTCCACCACCAGATCAAAGGCAGCTTCCTCCATCTGCTTGACCAGCTCCCCATCCTTCACTTTGACGAAGAGCCCATCGCGGGTGACGCCGGCGTTATTGACGAGCACATCCACCCGCCCATAGCGCGCGACCACATCATCTACCCACGCCTGCACCGCTTGCCGATCCGCGACATTGACCTTGTAAAAGGTCGCATCGTTGCCGAGCTGTGCGACCAGCGCCTTGCCGGCTTCCTCGTTCACGTCACAGATGACGACTTTCGCGCCCTCGCGGGCAAAGAGCTCGGCCGTGGCCTTGCCGATGCCAGAAGCGCCGCCGGTAATGAGAGTGACTTTGTCCTTCAAACGCATGGGGTACCTCCTTGCAAGTAATGGATCAGTAAGAAACAGCGAATGGCGAGTCGCGAGTAATAAGTAATGGGTGATGCAGAATGAACAGGCCAGGTCTTCACGGCTCTCTTCGCACTACTTGCAGATCATACCAAAAAGGGGTTACCAGGGAGTTACACCGGGGTTACAGCCGCATTCGAGGCCCAGACAGCGTCGGAAATTAGCGTGCGCCGCCGTCACAGGGGGGAATTGACCCTGGGAAGCGCGGAGATGCGTAGAAAATTCCGCGCTCTCCGCCCCGCCGTGATGAAGCAAAAATAGAAAATGTCACCAAGAAGCGTCGGCGCCCTCCGAGACCACGCTGGCATACACCCGCCGCGTCTCCTCCGAAGGCTCCACATCCAGTTCCGCGAGCAACGCCTCCACACAACGCTGATAGGTGCGCAGCGCCTGAGAACGGTTCCCCAAACGCGCCTGCGCCGTCATCAACAGGCGGTAGGCCTCTTCCCAGCAATTGTCGCGCGCCAGCATCGCCTCGCAGACCTCAACGACTTCCGCCCACGCGCCGCGATCTGCCAGCGCCCGCGCCACGCGCTCCGCTGCGCGCAAGTACAATCCCCGCAGCCGCTCGCGCTCCTCGGAACACCATTCCGCATAAGGATATTCCTGGAGATACTCCCCTTGATACAGGCTCAGGGCCGTCTGATACTGTGTCACCGCGGCCCCGGCGTCGCGCCCCCAGAGCGCATCTCCGGCCGCGACCGCTCGCTCGAAGTGCTCCACATCCAGCACCACGTCCGCCTCCCCGCGCAAGCCGTAAAGTGTCCCCTCGCGCAGGATGAAGGCCGAGGGAGCGTTGGCCTTCCGCTCCGGCTCCAGCACTTTGAACAGCGTGCTCAAAGCCACCTTGAAATCGCGAACGGCAATCTCTGGATCCTGACCGGGCCACAACAATTCGAGGATCTGATCGCGCTCCAACAGCTGCCGGCGATAGGTGAGCAGCAGTTGAAAAAGCCGGCGGGCGCTCTCCCGTCGCCATTCCTGCGCGGGCACTTCCTCGAGGCCGCGCCAGACGCGGAACGCGCCCAGCGTCTGCACCCGCAATTGAAAACCCGGGTGCAGCGTGAGGCCGGCGACGCCCCATTGAGCCAGCAACTGTTCGGTGAAGGCGCGTTCGATGTTGGCCTCCCGCGCGTAGAGCAAGAGGGGAATCACCCGCCGCGGGTCGCGCGGCCCCAACAACGTCTGCCGGGTCAACAACATCTCGTAATGCTGCTCCTGGAGCAGCTCCAGAAACCCTTCCAGGCCGCGCTTCAGGCGCGCGGTCTCCGTCAACTCCAACCACAGCAAACACTGCCACAGGCGCGTGACCGCCTGTCCATACATGTCGGCGCATTCATGGAAGGTGCCCAACGCCTGCGCCAGCCACTCCGTCGCCAGGTCCTTCTTCCGCGCCAACACATACGTGGCCCCCAACGAGACGCGAATCAGCCCCGCAATCCAGGCATCGCCCGCCTGTTCGGCGAGAGAAATGCCCTGCGCGGCCGCCCGTTCGGCGCCATCGAGCAGCCCCTGAAAACCGTGCGCCCGCGTCAGACCCCAATACGCCTCCACCTGCAAGCGCGGCACGGCCAGCATCTCGCTCCAACGGATGGCTTCCCGATACCCCTGGCAGGCTTCGTCGTAACTGTGCGGATCATTGAGGAGCAGCCAGGCGTGCCCCTGCCGGATGTAGCCGACGGCGGTGACGAAGGGGGAGTGCAACGCGCGCCCCCGTTCCGTGCCCTCCACGGCATACCGGTAGGCCGCTTCCCCCTCGCCCTGGAGCGACAAGATCAGCGACAGCAGCAGCAGCGATTCCCGATGCGCCCGCGGACGCTGGACGGGCTGCTGACGTTCATTCTTGACTTGCTGCTCCAGGACCTGCCGCGCCTGCGCCAATCGCCCCGTGCGCAGCATCACCCGCACCGCCAGCTCCGCCTCATCGGGACCTTCCTCGCGCAAAGCCCGCGCCTGCGCCTGCAAGGCCTGAGCTTCCTCAGGCCGTCCCAGATTCAGGCGATTTTCGGCCAGCAGCTCCAGCAAATTGGCGCGCGCTTCACGGTCTCCCTGTCCATCGGAGAAGCGCAGCGCCTCTTGCAGGATGCTCTCCGCCTGGCTGGGATTCACCGTGTCGAGGTACACGCGCGCTTGCCCGCGCAATGCCTGCCCGACAGCGCCGGCGTCACCCAGCTGGCGCGCTCGCTGCTCCGCCTGCCGATACCAGCCCAGGGCCTCGTTGAACCGGCTGCGCAAGCGGGCCACGTCCCCCCAATACGCCAGCAGGCGCGGATGGAGTTCCAACAGGGCCGGCGGCAGCGCGTTGAGCCATTCCAGGAGCATGTCCAGCCGCCCGGCGCGCACCAACGTATATCCCAACGTGTCGAGCGCCGTCGCCGCCTCTTCATACGCCGCCGCCGCCAGCAGATGCTCGACCGCCTGCTCCAGGTCGCCGTTCTGGCGGAAGCACGCCGCCGCCTGGCGGTGATAGGCCTGCACCTCCGGCTTTTCCAGCCGCTGCAAGAGAAATTCGCGGAAGAGATGGTGATAGCGGTACTGCCCGTCCCCCAGGTCCACCACCAGCAAGTTATTCTCCAACAACACGCGCAACAACTGCGCGCTATCGTTCGCGCCGCGGAGACAGTCGCAGATCGGCGCACTCATCACCCGCAACACCGCCGTCATGCGCAGGAAGGCCCGCAATTCGGCGGGCTGCTGCTCCAAAATCTCCTGCGCCAGATAGGCAAAGAGCTGTTGATCCGGTCCCGAAAGTCGCGCCAGCGCCTGCGGCAGAGCGGTGACGGCGCCACTGCGCAATCCCTGCCACAGCAATTGCAAAGCGATCGCCCAGCCCTCGGTCTTGGCGAGGATGGCCTCCAGCACTTCTGGTGGCAGCTGCTGGTCGTACTTTTCACGGAACAGCGCCGCGATCTCCTCCGCCGTGAACGCGAGCTCCGCCTGCCCGAGCTCCAACACCTCGCCCTTGACGCGCCACGCGAGCAAGGAAGGCAATTCCGGCGGATAGCGCGTGGAGAGGATCACGTGCAAACGCGCCGGCGCATAGGCAATGAGGCGATCCAGCACCGCCAGCAGGCCTCGCGCCTCGTGCAACCGATGCGCATCATCGAGCACCAGCACGACCGGCGTGCGTCCCTCTTCGACGAGGGCATTGAGCAGCACATCTACAAATGCCGCGCCGGCGTCCAAAGTGCGCCCCTCGAAGCCCTCCAACACGGCCAGGGGCGTGTCGGCGAGGTTGGGAAGCGCTTCACGGAAGCTGTAGAAGAGGCGCGGCAAGAACACCGAGGGATCGGCGTCCTCACGTTCGAGGTGATACCAGGCGAGGGTCATCCCCGTCTGCGCCAGCCCGGCCAGGGCCGTGCTCTTGCCATACCCCGTCCCCGCCTGCACAATGGTCAGGCGGTAATCGAGCGCTTCACGCAGCCGATTCAAAACGCGCGGACGCTCCAAAATGCGCCGATGCAGCAATGGCGGTATGAGTTTGGTGCGGACAATCAAATCACGTGACACGCGGCAGTCCTTCAATCGCTTTCCCCCTGATTGTAATCAATTTGTCCCCCTGGACAAATTGCGCCCGCCTGCCCACACTTGAAAAACCGACAAAACCTTTATAATGTATAGAGGGACTTGCCTGAGGCTGCAATCCGCCTGCGAGCCGGTACCCAACAAACAAGGCGTTGGAGTCATGGAGTCTTTTTTAAACTAAGGAGACATTATGATCACACAAGAAAATCACAAAAAACTAGCCATCATCGTCGGCGGTGGCCCCGCTCCCGGTATCAATGGAGTCATTCATTCCGTGACCATCGAGGCCATCAACGAGGGGCTCGAAGTGTTCGGCATCCTCGATGGGTATACGCATCTGGTAAAAGGCGAACTCAAGGCCCTGCCCTTGACCATTCAAGACGTCAGCCGGATCCATCTGCGCGGCGGCTCGATCCTCCACACCGCCCGCACCAATCCCACCGCCTCGCCCGAAGCCATGCGCAATACCGTCCAAACCCTGCTTGATGCCGGC
>Ga0116192_1002924_pt1 | contig 11004 bp, 10 predicted proteins | sample AD_UKC113_MetaG_FD_89876 | JGI IMG/M metagenome (GOLD analysis project Ga0116192, IMG submission 89876) | Active sludge microbial communities of municipal wastewater-treating anaerobic digesters from Hong Kong - AD_UKC113_MetaG | ecosystem: Engineered > Bioreactor > Anaerobic > Digestate...
CTCCGAAAGACCATCCAGAATCAGAACATCAGGGCGGAGATATGCAAAAGCGTCAGCCACGGTGGCCTCCGGTCGGTAACGTCGATAGTAGACCAGCTCTTCCCAAGAATCATAATCATGCTCGTACAGGCCAAACCAGTAAGTCTGCGGGCCGATGATGCTTTCTCCCGGCGCGATAACCGCATTGATGCGCTGTTGCACGTTCTGATAATCCTGATCATACGGATACTGCACGGCCACACATACTCTGACCAAAGAGGCCAACACCAATCCCCAAACCAATATCCGCCGCGCATAAAATCCCACCTGCCGGCGCCAGGGACGAGAAATCTCGTCAAGGACCACGCCGGCAACGGCAACGTCAAAAATGGGGGTGAGCACAATCGGATAATACGGCATTTTGTTGCGCACCCACAACGTATAGCCCAACGCCAGGCTCAACACGGCGGCAATCAACTGACGGCTTTCCACTGAGGGGCTGCGCCACAAGGAGAATATACCCAACACGACCAGGGGGCTCAGGGGATAAACCTCGAGGAACATGGAGATTGCCATGTTGCGGAAGGCTTCAAGGATGACTCCTGGATCGAGCGTCAACAAAGGCGGAGTATGCGTCGCGGAGAAAAAGAGACGCTGGAAGGTGAAATAGGTAGCGGGATAACGCAGGATATGCAGCGCCGCATAGAACACAATCCCCAGCGCTCCGCCGGCCACAATGCCCCAGAAATCCCGTCGTTTCCACACCCCCCACCCATGAGTGGCCCATGAAAGCGCCACCAGCGCCGGTCCAAAAATTGCAGCATTAGGGTGTGCTTCAAAAGCCAATCCCACCATAAGACCTGCTATCAGACTCGTCCAGAAACGCGGCGTCTTCGGTGCAAGATATAAAGCGATTGCCCCATACCCCAATGCAGCTGCCGTGATATCAGCACGCGCCCAATGAGCCGAGATGCAAAAAGGCCACGAGAAGGCAACCAGCAGTAAGCTGACCACGGCATGACGTTGGCCTAGCAAGCGCCGCGCTATCCAGTAAATACAACCCAACAGAACAAGTCCCCAGAAAAACGACACTAAACGTACTGCCAGTAATGAAGGTACGGCCAAAAATTGTAACACGCCGGCCTGAGCCAGCACCGACAACAGCGGGAAATACGTCCAGTAGCCGGGAAATTCCGTCATGAAGTCACTATCCAATGTGCCAAAGACCCGTCCTGTTTGCAGGAAACTCCATGCCCGATTAGCAGCCCAGGCTTCATCCACAAAGGGCTGCGGAAAACGCATCAGGGACCAACCATGAAAGATGAGGATCACGATGAACACCAGCAGAATTCCTACCCACGGCCGTCCACGGTACAAAGTGCGAGATTTCTCAAGGAATTGTTCCATGATTTTGCTCATTGGCCCATCCCTATCCGCGTCAGATGACGCAAGTTCCACCCTTCACGCCAGAGACACACTCCCCCCAGCAATATGATAGCCGCAATGTTCAAAGCGTGGGTCAGCAAAGCATAGCTTATCACTTGATTCTTATCCCTTACCCAAATCGAAAGTGCCAGCCAGACCAGATAGTGGTACACGCCGATAAAGCCGGGGGAAGAAGGAATGGCCGCGCCAAGGTTGACGACGGCAAGAACGGCCCAGCCGGCATACCAGGGAACAGGTAATTTGAAAGCATGAATGTAGCTCATCGTTCCCAACCCTGCCGTCAACCAGGCCACTCCGGAAATCCAGATCGCACGCCACAAGGGTTTCGCATCACCCAATGCCTGTAATCCGCCGACGAAACTAGCAAGCAGGGCCGTTCCTCTCTCCCGCCACGATAGGGGGATGAAAGAGAAACGCTGTAGCCACAACTTCAGGCGTGCCGGGGGCACACGGATCAACAAAACGAGCACGCCCAATCCCAACAACGCCCCGCCGGCGAACACGAGCGCACCGATTCTGACGGCCTCAGGCAACGGAGCAAAAAACGAAAGGAGCAACGTGATCCAAAGCACCCAACCCACGTCAAGCAAACGCTCCACCGTTACAGTGCCCAATACCGACATCGCGCTGAGGGCATGTCGGCGCCCTAACAATACCGCGCGCACGATATCCCCCAGCCGTAAAGGCAAAATCGTGTTTGCCAGATAGCCAATCATGATATAGGAAAATGCGTCCAATGTATTGACGCTTACAGCAGGTGAGAGCAACACTTGCCAACGCAGAGCGAACAAGCCATAAACCAGGCTCCCCATCCCTACTCCAATCAACAGCCACAAAAGCGATGCCTCTTGCGCCGTAAGCCACACCAGACGCCAATCCACCTGGCGCACTGCCAGCCAAAGGAATATCAGACTAATGACAATTCCTAGCCAGAATCGCCGCCAAGCGGAGCGGGAGTGCACGGTTTCAGATTGAGCGGGAATAGACTTCATGAAACTGAACTCAAAGATAGCGCCGCAAAGATAACACTTGGCTGAAATTGGCCCAAATGGTGCGCCAGTTGTTGACTTTGGAGGTGCCGCTCAGGCGAGGACGCACATTTGTCGGAACACTACGCACTTTATATCCGCCTCTACTCACTTTGATAACAAACTCCATCACAATGCCCCAACCTCGTCCAGTACAATAGAGTGGGATTGCATCAAGCAGGCTACGTTTGAACATCATAATGCTCTGGAATCTCGGTAATGGCCCTATTACCAGACGATAGAGTAGACGCTCAAGAGTAGAAAGCACTCTCGTCAACAACGTGCGGCGATTCTCTGGCAAATAGCCCAGGATCATATCCACTTCATCCATCAACGGCAAGAATTGTCTGATAATGTCTGCCGCATATTGGCCATCTGCTGGAAAGAAAGTAAGATACTCTCCGCGCGCGTAGCGGAAACCTGTCCGGTATGCTTCTCCTAGCCCCAAGTTAGTGGGGTGATGCAACACACGGATCGAGGCATATGTTTGGGCCAAATCATCTGCAAGTGCGCCAGTCCCATCTGTGCTCCCATCATCAATAATCAAGATCTCATATGCACACTCTGATCCAAACGAACTTATATCAGCGAGCTTTACACTGTCTGCGCTCTCGCTGATAAGAGGCAAGACTGACTCGTTAAAAACTACCGCATCCAATACAGACAAAATCTCACTAACTGTGGAGGCTAATGTATGTACTTCATTGTAAGCCATTATAACAACAGAAATAGCCAAAAATCTTTCTTCTTGCGCTACATCTAACATTCCATTTACTCATTTGCTCATGTGATTATTAGCGAAGGTCTTCAGACCAATCTTCAATCAGATGAACTCGCATATTGGGGATCTTTGTCTCAAGCTCAGCCTTCAATTGACGACCAAATGTTCGAGACATGATCAACAAATCCGAAACTGGATGTGCTAACAATTGAGAACGTGACTCGACTGGCAATCTAAAAGGGGGATAATACTTGCCTTGTATTCTAGTGCCTCGTTAAGTTAGATTTTGCTCTTTTATAACTGGATAGAGTCGCCTGAGCTTGATTCGGGCATCGGCGGTAGTGAACTGCCACACCACTTTCGCACCGGCCTTATTGCGGCGATCTTCCCAAGCGGTGACTGCGCGGGTCAGCGTCTCCTTGTCTGGAATGCGTTGAGCCAGGCACTGCGCGGCCAGCACCGATAGTTCACACTCGGCAATGTTGAGCCAACTGCCGTGTTCCGGTGTGTAGTGCCATTCAAAGCGGGCCGCCAGGCGATGGGCTTCTTCCGGCTCAAAGGTCTCATAGAGCGCACCCGGGCCATGAGTGTTCAGATTGTCAGTCACCAGTACAATGACGTCCGCGTCAGGATAGTCTTCATCCGCCAGCAGGCGCAGTTCTTCAGCGAAATCACGCTTGGTGCGCCGCTCCGTGATCCGCACCGTGCGCCGACCCCGCAAAGGTTCGATCGCCAGGAAGAGATTCGCTACACCGTGCCGTTCATACTCGTAGTCTTCTCGAATAGGTTTGCCCGGCTCAAGCGCCAAGCTGCCCCGCGGGGTGTCATGGAGCTCTTTGCTGGCCTCGTCCAGACAGACGACCGGGCGCTTGGGGTCGTAAGGCCGCTGGTACACGTCCAGCACGTCTTCCATCTTGGCGACGTAGGTGCCAGACGGCTGGCCGATACACCAGGACTTCACCCGCCACGGCTTGAGTGCGTTTTTTTTTAACAACTCCCCTACCGTGACGTGGCTAATGGAGTCCACATAGCCCAGTTCGATCATGTGCTCGGCCAGCAAACGCAGCGTCCAGCGGGCGGCACCAGCAGGGGCTTCACTGCACGCCAGCATCGTCAGCTTCGCCTCGACCTCGCCGGTGAACTTTGGCTTGGCGCCCGGCCAGCCCTTGTCGTACAGCGCAGCGTGCAATCCACTGGCCAGAAAACGCCGGCGCACGTTGATCACCGTGCTCTTGCTGCAGATGGCGGCCTCGGCAACTTCCTGATCCGTGCGCTTCTGGTCTTGACTGCGATCGCTCAGAAGCAGGATACGCGCTCTGGTGTTGGTACGGGCCGGAGCGTCGCCGGTGCGAATCAATTGCTCAAGCTCTGTTCGTTGTTCTACGGTCAGTTCGACGTGTGTATGTTTGCCCATGCCGCACAGTTTAGCAGCATGGGTCAGAAATGTAAAATCTAGCCTTACGCGGCACTAGGATCATCATCAAAAAACCTATATAAGCCACTTGTCTGTACCACTGTAAGTAAATTGATCGCGCGCGCAGGGACAAAAATGCCTAAGGGATTTCCTGCCATTTTCTCCAAGCGCTGCCCTGCCCGTTCAATATTGCGATGGACTCGTCCCGCAAAGGTGGATAAGCTTTCAAATGATGTTGGTGATAATCTGGATGCAACTTCACCCCTACCCAACATAGCATACACTAAATTACCATACTTAGAAGGTTCTGACCGAAGTAGTTTTAGTCCAGCCATCGAAGCAAGCGCATTTAAAGAGCTCGGTGTAAAATAGCTCCAATGTTCGTGAACAAACATTGAGATATCACCAGTATCAATATAATCCTGACAGTTAGGCACAGCTACGAAAATAAGTCCTTCATCCTTCAAGCAATGGCTTTGGATTTTCAGAAATTCCAGAGGGTCTGCAACGTGTTCTAGAACCGCATAATGGACAATGATATCGTAATATCGTGACTCTATTGCAATATTACTACCAGGGAATACATCCTGCAAAATCTTAACCCCATAACGTTTTGCGCCTGCCTGTCCTTCACTCCCGGGCTCAATTCCAATAACATCGGCTCCGAGTCGTTGAAATCGGTGCAATAAATATCCTGTTCCACAACCAATTTCCAATAAACGCGAATTATTGAGGTTAGATTTCCCCAAACAATGCATAATAAAATCAAGGAAATCTTCAGTATAACGGCGTCCAAACCCGTCTTCTGCCATCGGGGTGCCAATAATTGAACCACGGTGATATGCGGTCTCCAAACACTCGGCCACATACCGGTTAGGCATCTGAACAAGTAAACCTGTCTCAGGATGTATTCCGACTGCAAAAGGTAGTGAATCAGGTAAAGCACCATTCGAAGGCGTGTCCATCACACCAATATGAAAGGGCAAAGCACCCAAATCTAAGAGTAGCTCACTCCCTCCAAACATCATGCCACAACCTCCTGAACGCGAGATATATCAACAAAACTTTCACGAAGCCCTCGAAGGATCATGCCATGCCTGTATGGAAAGTGTTGAGTTATCGTTTCACCCAACAGATGTTTACGAATTAATACATCCGGCTCATTGTATCCAACCATAGCCCGCAAAGAAGTTGTACCAGAATAACGAGGATTGATCTCAAAAACGAAAGCTTTTTCCCCCACCAAGCGGCACTGGATATTAACTGCACTACGACATCCCAAAGCGATAGCGATATCTTCACACTGTTTGGTCACCTGAGGAAAAGAACCAATTTCACCTTGAGATACACCACTGCTGAGGGCTAACAACGGCCCCAAGTCGGTGCGCCCAGTACGGTTTGAAACTTTAATCCGATTGCTCAACCCACTCATGATATGACGCTTAAGAGCAATCGAATTCAATAACGCCCCATCCATATCAAGTAACACGCCGACTGTAAACTCCATATCAGGAGTTCCGATGTATTCCTGTACAATGAACTCAGGATAGAGCGATAACAAGTACTCGCCGAAGAGCATAAGCTCACGTCTCGTCTGAGCCAAGAACAGATTGGCAGACCCACCTCCACCCACCGAAGGTTTGAGCACAGCTGGCAAAACTGGAAATGCTTCAAGATCAGAAAGAGCCTTTATGGAACGGTAAATAGGCACACAAAAACCTAGAGAGCTCAAGACGTCACATGTCTTAACCTTATCCGTACACAGCGCAATCACTTCGTTAGGATTTATAGGAACAAATATACCGTGCGCCTCAATAACAGCGCGCGAGTCACTCATGACGCGCAGCTCCGGCTCCGAACCAGGAAAAACAGCGGCAACTTTGTGATGCTTACACACTGTAAGCAACGCTTCTATATAATGCTCCGATCTGGCTGGAGGAAGTATATACGCAGCATCCACCTCTGCCAAACCCATGCTTTGGGCTGACATATCACAGCCAACAATAAAGTAGTGTGTATCCGCCAGGCGTAAAGCCTTGATGATTTGCTCTCCTAAGCCGGCACCACCAACTCCAGTTACAAGGACATTCAGCTCCGGCATAATCTCACCTCTTGCTTAATCAATTAGCTTTCCTATAAGGGGGAAGGTTGAATGATGCCCAAACAATCTCAGCACTTCGTCAGCCACTTGATCTGGAGCAAAAGCGGCGAGAATTTGTGTTATGTCCAGCTGCACTCTGTAAATCTCACAACAATGCACCTCCGTATCATATAAAGCAAAAGCGGCCAAATCACCCTGATCTCGAGGTAAGCCACAAGAACCAACATTGACAATTATCTTGCCATGACGTTCAACGACAAACGGACGATGGGTATGCCCCATAATGATAGCGTCATAATCAAGCTCATCAAACATACTAAAATCAGCATCAGAATAGATGTAATGACGCAAACAATCCACCGGCGAACCATGAACCAACAATAGACGCCTTGCATCAATCTCGAGCACCCGCTGCTCTGGCCACGTCTTTAGCAATGCATAGTCATCTGTCGTAATCCTTTGATGCACCTGTTGTAAACGGTAAAGCTGTTCCTGTCCGACTGGAACGGGCAAATCTCCTAACAACATTGCTTCATGGTTACCTTTCTGACATTTCACCGATGCCGATCTTAATAATTGCAATACCTCCTGTTCACCAGGCAAATAACCTATTGCATCACCCAGAAAATAAAGCCAGTCGACATGAAATCTTTCTAGTGAGTGAAGACAAGCTCGCAAACCATGAGCATTGCCATGAGCATCAGAGAGAAACCCGATGATAGACATGGATATTCCTTATATGCGAGCCGCCACCATCGCGCGAATGCCCGATTCGAGTGAGATTTGTGGTTGCCAGCCAAGCTCAAATTGCGCTTTGCGGATATCGTAAAAAGCTGTTACACCCTCTTGAGGATCTTCCTGCCCGGAAGGAGCTACTACACTCTTACAGCCGGGAACAACACTTACCACTAGTTCTGCAAGCTGGCGCATCGTTACCGGTAAACCACTAGCAATATTATAAATTCCACTATAGCCATGGGTAATAGCCATCAAGCACGCGCGACTGATATCCACTACATGTATGAAATCTTGTTGTCGGCTTCCTGTGCCGTGAAACAACAACGGCAATCCTGACATGGCGCGATCCACAAAGGTATTCAATACAGTTCTGGCATGGTGATTAGGACCATAAGGAGCGCTAATTCGCAAAGCAACAAAGGCTAGATCCCGGTTTTTCAGCCATTCTCGTCCACGCTCCTCGCTGATCACTTTTGCCTCGCCATAAGGCCCACAAGGATTCAATAAGGATGACTCTGTCTTCACATCGCCCCGTCCAAAACCATAAACACTTGCGCTAGAAGCATAAACGATTCCCGCACGCCACTCCAAACAAGCCTTGAATACATTTTGATCTATCAATTGATTTTCAATTGCCGCACGCTTTGCTTCAGCACCTTCAAAAGTTGGGGGAATTACAGCAGCCAGATGTATTACCCAATCAGGAGCACCGGTAGATTGTACGGCATGTTCTAGAGCTCTCTCTTCCCGTAAATCAATACTCAAGGCTAAAGGAGCAGATTCTCTAAAAGACCTGCTAACACGGATTATCTCATATCCCCAGTCGCTAAAAATATGGCATACAGACTGCCCGATAAATCCATTAGCCCCTGTAACTAAAACCCGCATAACTACACTCCCATCCCCCATAACAGGTTCTCAACCACCTGTGCCTGCTCCTCCTCCGTCAGCGTCTCATGCAGCGGCAAGGTCAACGCGCGGGCAAAGACAGCATCTGTCGCCGGAAAGTCGCCGGGACGATAACCGTACCGTGTCCGGTAGTAAGCGGTCAGCGGAATATGCCAGGTGCCGATAGTCGTCTCAATCCCCTGCACTTTGAGCGTTTGGATCAGTTCTGCACGATGCGCCGCCAGCTCCGGCGGCAACAGCACGACATAAGATTGATACACAGGCTCATGCCCTGGCGCAACAACCGGCACAGAAAAGGGGGTATCGGCTAACAATGCCGCATAGCGCGCCGCACGTTCCCTCCGCGCCGCAATGATCCGCTCAAGCTTCGCAAGCTGCGTAAGCCCCAAAGCGCCCTGAAATTCCGTCAGGCGATAGTTGAAACCGGGGGTCAAAAACTCCGGCGTTACAGCCTCCGGGTCCAGGCCGTGATTGCGCAACATCTTGACCTGACGCGCCAGCGCCGGATCGTCCGTTGTGACCATCCCCCCCTCGCCGGTAGTGATGGCCTTGCGAGGATGAAAACTAAAACAGCCCATGGCGCCCCACGCGCCGGCCTGCCGCCCTTCCAGCGCCGCGCCCAGCGCACATGCCGCATCCTCTACCAGTGGAAGGCCATAATGTGTGGCCAGTTCCAGAATTGCCGGCATATCGGCCAGCTGCCCAAAAGCATGGACCGGCAGAATTACCCTTACCCGTCGCGCCGTTTCAGAATTTGCCATCAGCCGCTCCAGAACGATCGCCAACGCCTCTGGATCCATATTGAAAGTATCCGGGCGAATATCCACAAACACCGGTTGCGCGCCACACAGTTCCACGACATTCGCTGTCGCCGGCCAGGAGTACGCCGTCGTCACCACCAAATCGCCAGGCCGCACGTCCAGCGCCAGCAGCGACAAGTGCAACGCTGCCGTACCATTGCTCACGGCCACCGCGTATTTCACGCCCACATACCCGGCCACCGCCCGCTCGAAAGCAGCCACCTGCGCACCCTGAACCAAGAATCCAGTTTGTAAAACACTGGCTACCGCCTCAAGATCGTCTTGTGCCATAGAGGGTACCGTCAAGCGGATCATAAATGCCTCCGATAGTATTCTGCCGTGCGTAAAATGCCCGTTTCCAGATCCACCTGGGCTTCAAATCCCAGGAGTTCGCGCGCTTTACGCACCGACGGGATGCGCAATTCCACGTCCACATAATCTTTCCGCACAAACACGATTGGCGATTTGGAACCCAACACGCGCACAATAGTATTTGCCAGGCCATAGATCGTGGTAACGGCCCGTTGATTGCCGATGTTGAACGATTCCCCCACTGCTTTGGGATGCAGCATTGCCGTCAGCACCCCCTCCACCATGTCATCCACGTAACACCAGGCGCGGATCTGCGTTCCATCTCCGTGAATCTCCAAGGGCTCATCGCGCAAAGCCCGCTGCACAAAAGTTCTGATGGCGCCTTCTCCCACCTGTCCCGGTCCATAAACGTTAAACGGGCGAAGTACCGTCGTCGGCAGCCATTTTTCCTGGTAATAAGCAATCGCCAGGTGCTCCTCCGCAAGCTTGCTGACGGCATACGTCCAACGCGCCTCACCCACCTGGCCTAACACTGTGTTATCGGTCTCAACCGAACGAAACGCCTGCTGTCCGAAAACCTCGCTGGTGGAAAAACAGACCACCCGCTCGCAACGCGGCAGCTGTGCCGCCGCTTCCAGCACGTTTGCCGAGCCGATCATGTTAACGCGCATCGTCGTCACCGGGCTTTTGATCACCGTATCAATGCCAGCAATCGCAGCGCAATGCACAATAATATCCACCCCCCGCATGGCTTGCTGTAAAGCGGGGAAATCCAATACGTCGCCCTGAATCAGGGTAAGATGAGGATGCGTGAAACAGGCCTTGTCCTTCAACGAATCGCGCGTCAGGTTATCATAGGCGATCAGACGATTGTTTTCAACTAAGCGCTCAATGATCGCAGAGCCAATGAACCCGGCGCCGCCCGTGATGAAAATAGTTTTGTTCTTTATCTCAGTCATAACGCCCCTTGTCTCAGCTTTCTCAACTCACAGAGGTTGCCCCTAACCGATGCGGGATTTGGCGCACTTCCTCTCCCCCTGGCCGCCGGTGCCTGTCACAATATACGCCGGGCTTGAGATGCTCCCCATGTTTTAGGCCACAACCGTCTGGCACAAATGGAGACAAGTCATGAACATTTCCGCCAGGTCAGCCCCATGCTGATCTGTGGCTATCTGGCCTGGCTGAAAGATGCGAGCCAGTACCCCTGGATTGGCCTGCTCCTGCCTTCTTGCCTGGGAGGGTAAAAACCATTTTACACACAAGGCAGGGCCAGTCAACTCGCTATTTCCGGGCATACTCCCTCTCTCCTCGCATGTCAATTTATGCGCCTTTAAAAAAATGGGAAGTTTCTACAGAATCGTCCCAGGTTTTTCACCGGCAAGGCCTCCATCTACAACAAGCAGTTCATCCTCTCTGCAACCAATCCCGTGTCCTGCACAATCCGTCGGCCAGCGTCACCTGAGGTACCCAGCGTAAGATCCGCCGGATTTTCTCAATATTGACCACCCTTCTACGAATATTGTCAATGTCGCGGCGATCAATATGCGCCGGTGATA
>Ga0116192_1002927_pt1 | contig 10998 bp, 9 predicted proteins | sample AD_UKC113_MetaG_FD_89876 | JGI IMG/M metagenome (GOLD analysis project Ga0116192, IMG submission 89876) | Active sludge microbial communities of municipal wastewater-treating anaerobic digesters from Hong Kong - AD_UKC113_MetaG | ecosystem: Engineered > Bioreactor > Anaerobic > Digestate | place...
CTTCAGATCGGCGCAGAAATCGAGATACTCGTTTACGGTCATGTCAAGATAGAGCGGAGGTAACTCAGGCAGGTAGCCGATGTGCTTTTTGACCTCCACAGGGTTTTCCAACACATCATAGCCTGCAACCTTAACAGTGCCTGAGGTGGATGAGATAAAGCCTGTGAGGATGTTCATGGTAGTTGATTTGCCGGCGCCGTTTGGGCCCAGAAAGCCCACGATCTCGCCTTTTTCAACGGTAAAGCTGATATCGTCTACTGCTTTAATCTTACCGTATTGCTTGGTGAGGTTTTGAATTTCAATCATGCTGTTCCTCCTTATCTATTTGTTATAAACAAAAAGATCAAAGCATTAAAATAATGCGGGCTATGCCACTATTCATTTATATCAGCAAAAACCCGCAGGATCAAGAACAATATCATTATGCACTTAATTCATGAACAGATTATGAACAATTTGTAACAAAAAAACCCATTACAACCCTACATTATTATAGCCGCAGTCGATATAGATGACCTCGCCGGTAAGACCGGAGGAGAGCCCGCTTAAAAGATAAACGGCTGTGCCTCCAAGATCCTCAAGGGTGACATTGCGCTTCAAAGGAGACCGTTCTTCAACCACCGAAAGGATATCGCTGAAGTTCTGAACACCCTTGCCCGACATAGTCTTGATAGGTCCGGCTGAAAGGGCGTTAACACGGATATTTTTCGGCCCCATCTCCAGAGCCATGTAGCGTACACTGGCTTCAAGAGCAGCCTTTGCGACGCCCATGACATTGTAGCCCTGCATTGCCTTCACAGAGCCGCGATAGGTCAGGGTAACAATGCTCCCGCCCTCGGTCATAAGAGGAAGTGCCCTGCGGGATACAGCCACCAGTGAGTAACAGCTTACATCCATGGCCAACATGAAGCCATCTCTTGAGGTATTAAGGAAGGAATCCTGGAGATCCTCACTTTTGGCATAGGCGATGGCATGAACCAGGCCATGAAGGACACCGTGCTTCTCCTTGATATTGGAAAACAAAAGGTCTATAGCCTCATCATTGGTTACATCGCAAGGATATGCCTCTATCTCTCCCATTCCGGCAGTCACCTTCAAGAGGGATTCCTTTTCCCTATCACCCTGATAGGTAAAAATCAGATTGGCACCTTCACGCCAGGCCGCCTCGGCGATACCCCGCGCAATGCTCCATTTGTTTCTGACACCCATGATCAGAATATTCTTACCTTTTAAAAGATCACTCATGCATTTCATTCCTTTCGGCAGTATGATGTTGTGAAGCGATATACCTATAAGCTATTCTTAATAGCTACTAATAATATACACCAGGCCCCGGTGGGATTCAAGGTATTTTCTGGGTAAGGATCCACGCTTCCTTTTGGTTTTCTTGACCGAAACAATACTGCCAAATTCAGGGTGTTGAACTATATCAAATCTTGACGAAGAATGTCGGAAATCAAGTCGTAGTGCAGTTTTTGTTTGACTTATCTCCTATAATGTGATAGGATTTTCACAGCAAAAATCAATACCTTATTATTTGTTTCCTGGGGGGGAATACGAATGAAAAATATTGAGAGGTTACGCGGCTACCTTAATAAGGCCATCGAATCTGGCTGCAGCAAGGAAGACATTTTGAGCATCAGCAGAGAGCTTGACATACTTATCGTCAAACAGATGATGATACAAAATAAACATCACATGAAGAGGCAGGTTTCATAACCCGCCTCTTTTATTGTCTTCGCCGGTAATCTGCAATTGCGTGCCGGACGGGGTTCTTATGATGATATAACAAGGCCCCCGCCGGTAATCTGTGATTGCGTGACGGGGGCTCTGTCGCAAATTTAAATTAAGTACATTAAGACCGCTATTGTCCTCTGACCCTTTCGACAAAGCGCTTGATACGTACCAGTGCTTCTCGAATATTGTCGATAGAGGTTGCGTAGGTGGCTCTGACAAAGCCTTCTCCGCAGGCACCGAAGGCATTCCCGGGGACTGTGAGCACCTTTTCCTCAGTCAGGAGCCGTTCACAGAATGCATCGGAGCTAAGGCCTGTGGATCGGATATCGGGGAAGCAGTAGAAGGCACCGAAGGGTTCAAAACAGCTGAGCCCCATCTTATTGAAGCCATCGGTCATCACCCGTCTGCGCCTGTTGTATTCATCCACCATCCTGCGCATCTCACCCTCTCCGTTTTTCAGGGCCTCGATGGCGGCATACTGGGCCATGGTGGGGCTGCACATGATGGCATACTGATGAATTTTTTTCATCTGCTCAAGCGCATCCTTTGGACCGCAGGCAAAGCCGATGCGCCATCCGGTCATGGCAAAGGCCTTGGAAAATCCGTTGATGACAATGGTTTTATCCTTCATTTCGGGGAACTGGGCAATGGAAACATGGCTGCCCTTGTAGTTGAGCTCGGCATAAAGCTCGTCGGACAGCACGATGATATCCTTGTCCTTAAGTACCTCCACAATGGCCACATAGTCCTCGTAGTCCATGGTGGCACCTGTGGGATTATTGGGATACCCGATAACAATGGCCTTGGTTCTTTCGGTAATGGCTTCAAGGATCTGATCGGGCTGCAGCTTGAAACGGTGCTCGGCCTTCAATTCCACAGGCACAGGGGTGGCGCCGGTAAACATGACGCAGCCCTTGTAGGCCACAAAAGAGGGTTCGGGTACGATGACCTCATCGCCGGGACCCACAAAGGTTCTCAAGGCGATGTCGATGGCCTCGCTGCCGCCCACCGTTACCAGAATCTCAGAGGTGGGATCATAGCTGAGCTTAAACCGATTCTCCATGTAACGGGCGATTTCGTTCCTCAGCTCAATAAATCCGGCATTTGATGAATAAAAGGTCTTTCCCTTTTCCAATGAATAGATGCCTTCTTCCCGGATACACCAGGGTGTTTCAAAATCCGGCTCGCCGATTCCGAGCGAAATAGCATCCTTCATCTCGTTGATCAGGTCAAAGTACTTGCGAATGCCCGATGGTGGTGTATTCACAATATAGGGCTTGATCATATCCTTTATGTTCATAAGACAACAGCCTCTCTCTCATCCTTGCAGGGCTTATTGAAAATCACCCCGTTATCCTTATACTTCTTAAGCACGAAATGGGTGGCGCAGCTAAGCACATACTCGATGGGCGCAAGCTTTTCTGCCACAAAGAGGGCCACCTCCTTCATGGTCTTGCCCTCCACTACCACAAAGAGGTCAAACCCGCCCGACATCAGGCTACAGGCAACCACCTGAGGGTACTGATAGATCCTTTCGGCAACCCGGTCGAAGCCCTGTCCGCGCTGGGGTGTCACCTTAACCTCAATATAGGCGGTAACGATGTCACACTCGGCTTTTTCCCAATCGATAACGGTATTGTATGCGATAATAATGCCTTTCTCCTCAAGGTCCGCTATGGCCGCCTTAATGTCCTGGGCCTCCCGGTTCAGCATGACCGCCAGCTCCTCAACCGTTATCCTGCTGTTTTTCTTCAAGACTTCGAGAATTTCCTTCTGCATGTGACATACTCCTTTCAATATCCTCTTGGATAAAAGCCCGGGGGTTTTCAATTTCCTCATCGGGCACTTTTGAATGCCTAATAAATAAGCCCTGCTTGTAAAGCAGGGCTATGGCTTGATTGATGTTAAGCTAGCCGCATATACAAATCCATCAGCGGCCTTGCCTGCAAGATCAGCAAGCTTCGGTCTCCTCACCGCCTGGTACAGTATATTCCTGCTCCTTCGCTTCTATGTAAGACTCCGCCTCATTGATCTGACTCTGGAAGCTTGTCAGAATCTCGGCAACCTGAGCTTTTATAGTCTTGATATCTCTCTTCATATCAATAATCTTCTCACGCTCAGCCTCAAGGGCGGCTTCAAGTCTTTCCTTTTCGGCGGCGGCACTCGCTCGTGCATCCTCCATAATGGCATCAGCTTTTTCCTGTGCCTTAATAAGTGCACTGGCTATTCTTTCCTTTTCCTTCAAAAGTGCTTCGGAGTCATTGCTGGCCGAGTCGTAACGAGCCTTCATTTCTCTGATTTGGAGCTTCAGGCTGGAGATCTCATCATCCTTTTCCTTAAGGCGCTGATCAAACTCATGAATAATCTTCTCGATATAAGCATTGACGTCTGATTTGTTGAAACCAAAAGCAGCAGATCCGAACTTCTTTTCACCTGACATATCCATTCCCTCCCAAATCATGAATGACTATTGGCGCAATAGATTTATAGATACTTATCCAAAATCAGCTTCAGGTCGGCTTTCCCACGGGCGCCTACGACTCTTTCGGCTTCTTTTCCATCCTTCAAAACAACCATTGTCGGAATACTCATGACATTAAAGCTCTGCGCAAGGGGCATATTTTCATCAACATCACATTTGCCGATAATAAATCTTCCTGCATACTCATCGGCCAACTCATCAATGATTGGTGCTATAGCCTTGCACGGGCCACACCATTCGGCCCAGAAATCAATGAGAACAGGCTTGTCCTGATTTTGAACCAGGGCATCGAAGTTTTCCTTATTAATGATTGCAACATTTTCGGAAGCCATTTTATCGAATCCTTTCAAGCGTAAAAAAAGCAAATTGATTCTGTTGACTTATAGTTTATAGTAAAACTCGCCAATTTACAACAGGTTATTTGCGCTACTCTTAAGTGACATTGTTCCTATTGACAAATCCGTTAAGGAAATTTGTGCAAAACGTCGGATAAAACCCGTTGGGCATGTTCGGTTCTGTTTCCATTTCCTGTTGCACTTTTTTCGACCACCCAGTATTATTAAAATAATATTCAGGGTATATATAATCCTATAAAAGAGCATGGAGGTTGTTTAATGTATAAAATCGGCAAAATAAAGGTCACAACGGTCATCCCGGAGGAATTGTCCGGCTTGAAGGAGCTGGCTCATAACCTCTGGTGGTCCTGGAATAATGAGGCAATTGATCTTTACCGGGAGATTGACCTGGCCCTTTGGGAAAGGCTTAACAAGAATCCCGTCCGCTTCCTTCAGGAGGTAAGCTTGAAGAGGCTGGAGGAAAAGCTGGCCGATCCTGAGTTCATGGCACGCTATCACGATGTCATGAATGCCTTCAATCAATATATGGCCAATACGAATACCTGGTTCAGCGAGCATTTTCCTGAGTATAAAGACGAGCGTATCATCTATTTCTCTGCAGAGTATGGGCTTCACGAGGTGCTTCCGGTTTATTCGGGAGGACTTGGCGTTTTGTCCGGCGACCACTGCAAATCAGCCAGCGATTTAGGCATACCCTTTACAGCCATCGGCCTGTTCTACAAGCAGGGATATTTTGAGCAGCATATCAATGCTGAAGGCTGGCAGGAAACCCGCTTTACCACCTTGAACTATTCCCAGCTTCCCGTTACACCGGTATTTGATGCCGCCAACCGCCCCTTAACCATCCATGTGGAGCTTCTCGGGCGTATCGTTTATGCACGTATTTGGCGCATCGATATTGGAAGAGTGAAGCTGTATCTTTTAGATACCGACGTTCCCGAGAACAACACCTACGACCGGGGCTTGACCGAGAGGCTCTATGGCGGTAACAGGGAAACCAGAATTCAGCAGGAGATCATTCTGGGTATCGGCGGCATACGCGCACTGGATTCCCTTGGGATAAAGGGCACCGTGTACCACATGAACGAGGGGCATTCAGCCTTTATGAGCCTTGAGCTGGCCCGCAAGCTTGTTGTGGAGAAGAACATGCCTTTCCGCGAGGCCAGGGAGGTTGTCTACTCGTCATCGGTTTTCACCACCCACACCCCCGTCCCTGCCGGAAACGATGTCTTCCCTCTTGAAATGATAGATCGCTATTTCAGCCAGTATTGGATTCAGCTTGGTCTTCAGCGCCATGAGTTTATCTCACTTGGGCAGAAGCCCGGCGATCCCTATAACTTCAATATGACGGTTCTGGCTCTTAATATGTCGGGCAGAAGAAATGGCGTCAGTGAGCTTCACGGTGCTGTTTCCAGAAACATCTTCAACAGTGTCTGGCCCGATTTCCCTGAGGATGAAGTGCCCATCAGCCACATCACAAATGGTATACATACCATGACATGGTTGGCTCCCAGCTTCAAGTACCTCTTTGACAAGCATCTGCCCTCCGACTGGAAGAACAGGATGTATGAGGAAGCAGTCTGGAACGGCGTCGACGCTATCCCTGACGAGGATCTCTGGAAAACCCACAATGTCCTGAAGACCAAGATGATACGCTTCATCCGTGATAAACTGAAAAAGCAGTACCTCTCCAACGGCGTCTCCCTCCATGAGGTAAACGACCTGGATAATCAGCTGGATCCCGCTGCACTGACCATAGGCTTTGCCAGAAGATTTGCCACCTATAAGCGGGCCAACCTGATCTTCCGTGATCTGGCCAGGATTGAGAAGATCCTCAACCATAAGTCCATGCCCGTCCAGATCATCTTTGCGGGCAAGGCCCACCCGGCTGATCGTCCCGCCCATGAGATCATCAAGCATATTCAGGACATCGCCAGAAGAGAAGGCTTCAAGGGGAAGGTCTTCCTTGTTGAGAACTATAATATGACCCTGGCCCGCAACCTGGTTCAGGGCGTGGATATCTGGATGAACAACCCCAGAAGGCCTCTGGAGGCCAGCGGCACCAGCGGCCAGAAGGCCTGCATCAACGGCGTCCTGAATTTCAGCGTCATGGACGGTTGGTGGTGCGAGGGCTATAATGGCCAAAACGGATGGGTCATCGGGGATGACACCCCCTATGATAATGAGCAGCATCAGGATGATGCCGACAGCAAATCCCTCTACGAGGCACTGGAACGGGATATCATTCCGCTGTATTACAACAGGGATGAAAGGGGCATTCCCACCAGATGGATCAAGAGGATGAAGGAGTCCATCAAATCCCTGACGCCTGTTTACGGCACCCACAGGATGCTCATGGAGTATACAGATAAGATGTATCTGCCCTGTATCCGGCGGAATGTCAGCATCCGGGAATCCAACTACAATCTCATCAGAACCCTGGCCAACTGGAAGCAGCATGTGGAAAAGGCATGGCCTCAGGTGACCATCATGGCCAATGAGGATATCCATGGGCTCTCAGAACGGGATGCCAAGTCAGGAGAGGAGATCACCCTCAATGCAACCGTTCAGCTCGGCATGCTTACGCCTGAGGATGTCACAGTAGAGGTTTATTACGGCCCCGTCCGGAATAATGGCATTATCCAGGGACAATCCATTCCCATGCAGGTGATGCATCAAACCGACGCCTCCACCTTCTTTTATGAGGCTAAGATCAGTCTTTCTGACGGCGGTGAATATGGCTACTCCTTCCGGGTTATCCCCAATCACCCCAGCCAGATGAACAAGTTTGATCTGCCTCTCATCAAATGGGTAAGCGCTTGATCTAATCATTTTATACCGAACCAATTAGATTTATGGTAGGCCATGATGTTCAAATCTTCTTGCTGTCCTCGTTCGCAGGAAGTTGTACATAATGGCCTATCTACTCATAACAAACCTGCCAGGCATTTCATGACTCATATGTTACAGTTCGAATACATTTTCAGGGTATATATTGCATGGTCACAGGGGAAATAACTAAAATAGTGTTTGAAGCCTAAGCTCAGTTTTGTCATTTCATCAAATGGATATCGCTTTTTCATATGGTATAATTTCTCTGTCCCGAGCAAATGCTTCAAGGGTTAAGGAAGAACAGCCTATGAGTAAATGCCAAGCTTTACCAAGAATAAAATCCATCCTGCTGACAGCCGTGATATTGGTATCGACCCTCTTTGCCTCCATGGTGGGGGTGAAGATCAAGGTGTTCGCTGAAAATGAGGGCCCCCAGGTGCAGAGCTTTTCTGCGTTGCTGGTGGATGCCAGAAGAGGCCAGGTGATCTATGCCAAGGCTCATGATGAGCCCATTAAGACACCTGTGGTCAACAAGCTCATGACAGCCCTTATCGCCATTGAAAAAACAGAGCGTACTGCCATGGTAACCGCCAGTAAGGAAGCCATCAATGTAGAAGGTGCCGCATTATCTCTCAGCGTTGGTGAGAAGTATTCGGTGAGGGATCTGATATATGCCGTAATGCTTACCGGTGCTAATGACGCAGTCACCGCCATCTCTGAATATGTGGGAGGCAGTGAGGCGGGTTTTGTCCGGTTGATGAATGAGTATGCTGCCAAGCTCGGTATGACACAGACCAAATTTACCAATGTCATAGGAACCTTTGATGAGAAACAGTACACAACGGTTAATGATATTGCCATTCTTTTGCGCTATGCCATATCCAATTCCGAATTCAACAAGATCTTTTCAACTCAGGCCAAGCCCTGGTATGACGATGCCAAAACCATGCTTCTGACCAATGCCAACAACATGTTTTGGGATTATGATGGTACAGACGGCGGCACCATCTGGGGAACTGAGGATGAGCTTCAGACCATTATCACCACCGCCACCAAGAACAATATGCGCTTGATCTGCATCCTCAGCGATTCGCCTTATGAGAGCACCTATGCTGATTCCATTGCACTTTTCAATTACGGCTTCGATAACTACCGCTACGGCACTCTGGTTGCAGCAGGCAGCGTACAGGAGACAGTGATGGTTGAGGGAGAAACGTTAAATCTGGTTCCTACAGCCGACGTACATTACATCTATCCCAGAGGTCAGAACTATATCAAGAACTATGCCATCAGTATTGACCAGGATAAGCTCAAGCCGCCTGTATCAAAGAACTCCATAGTAGGTATCATCACCTTTACCCTGATGGACGATACGGTTATCACCGTAGAGCTCTACCCTGACAAGGAGATCCTTCCGAAAAAGACCAACTCCCAGATTCTCAAGGAAAGGCTGGATGAAAGCCGGGAGCTGATTTATGTCATCATCGGCCTGGTTATCCTGGAGATCATCCTGCTTTTTTCCAAGATCGTTACTACCATCAGGAAGCGGATGATCAAACGTAATGCCAGAAGACCCAGGCTCCATTAATTAATTGCACAATGCACACCTATGAGGGCATCAAGCCCTCTTTTTTTGCTCTTTTTCTGCGGTCTTATCCCTCCCGCACACCTCAAAAATCCAATGAGCAGTCATGGCCGGCAGATCTGCTGCATAAGTCTTAAGAAAAAGCAAGGGAGGATCGTCATGAAAGCAAAACTACAAGGGAAAAAGGCCTTGCTTCTTTTGCTAATGCCAGCCCTTGCCGGTATCCTATTGGGCGTTTCGTGCCTGTCTGTTCCGAAGCCTTATTCGGGTAGTGATCTCACACAGTTCTCTGCCGAAAGTGCTGCTCGGTACATCGGGAGAATAGCCCAAAAACCCCATTCGGTATTTGACACCGAAGAACATGAAGCAGTTCTGTGTTATCTCGTGTCCGAGCTTGAGGCATTAGGGGTGGAGGTCAACACCAGAGAATATACCATTCATTATGCTGACGAAGAATCCCAAGTCCTAAACGTCACCAACATCCATGGTCGGATTGACGGCATATCCGATGACGCCATTTTGCTGGTGGCGCATTATGACTCTGTCATGAACTTTGATAGAAACACCTGGAAGCCTCTGCCGGGCATCTCCTGCGGTGCAGCAGACGATGGCTATGGCGTGGGTGTGATAATGGAAATCGTTCGGGCCATTCATGCACAGGGGCTTCCCCTATCCAATGATCTTATGATATTATTTACCGACGCCGAGGAGATGGGCATGGCTGGTGCTGAAGAGGAGATGAAGCATAATCTCAATGCCTTTCGCAATGTCAGGCTGGTCATCAATGTGGAAGCCAGGGGTGTCAAGGGTCCTGCGGTGATGTTCGAAACCGGAAGCGGCAACGCAGCTGTTATAGATTTCTATCGGGCCAATGCTAAAAATCCTTTCTCCTTCTCCTTCGCTACCGATGTTTACCGGAACATGCCCAATGCTACCGATCTTACCGAATTTCTTTCCAAAGGCTTTACTGGCTTAAATTTCTCAGTGCTGGACAGCCTGGATTATTATCATAACGAGAAGGATAATCTCCGGAATATCAATCTCTCCTCCATTCAGCATTATGGCGATCAGATCCATGCCATGGTCATTGCCTTTGTACATACACCTCAGGGTAAGCTCCCCGAGTTCAAGGCAGATCATAACAAGATCTTCTTCAATGTTCCGCCGGGAGTTCTGGTAAGCTATAGCGGCGGGTTTGCATTTATTCAGCTCCTATTTGCAGCAGCTCTGTTAATTTCGGCTCTGATAGCCGGACTTAAACGGAAAGAGATAGCTTTATCAGGTGTTCTCAAATCTTTAGTGTTTCTCCTGGCAAGTATCCTTGGTGCCGGGCTTTTCGGCACTCTTGTGGTCTATGCTTCTGCTTTAATCTCGGGCAGAACCTTTAGATTAGTCAACTTGAGGAGTATACCGGGCGACGGCATCATATTAATAGGCGTGATCCTCCTCTCAGCCTTATTCCAGTTCTCTGTGCTCAGAAGGCTTAATAAGAAGTCTCCTGCCGGAATAGAGGCTGCAGCGGGTGTCACACTTATGAATCTCGTGCTGGGCTGCCTTTCCTATGACCTCCTTCCTGGTGCCTCCTATCTTCTTACCATTCCGACGTGCCTTACAGCTGCTTATACCCTGGCTAAGGTGTGCCTGAAGAGAGGCTTTGCCGCTTACACAGCCTATACCCTGACTGCACTTGCTATTCCGGTCCTCTTCATCGCACCGCTTAAGCTTATGCATCTGTCCTTGACCATAGGCTCAGCCGGCATCGTGGCCGCTTTAGCCATGGCAGGCCTGGCCTCCATCACGCCGCTTCTTTTGAGCGAGCTTAAGCCGCATGAGGGATAGATTTAGCTCATAAGGAAGCTGAAATAGCTGTCTATGTATACTAAAATGGATTGTAGCCATATCGCAGCAAGATCGCTAATGGATAAAACTTTTCGACAGAAAAAAAGACTGCCCTTCCTTCAGAGCAGATTGCTGGCGGGGACCCGGGAACCTTGTTATTTCATAAA
>Ga0116192_1002929_pt1 | contig 10989 bp, 8 predicted proteins | sample AD_UKC113_MetaG_FD_89876 | JGI IMG/M metagenome (GOLD analysis project Ga0116192, IMG submission 89876) | Active sludge microbial communities of municipal wastewater-treating anaerobic digesters from Hong Kong - AD_UKC113_MetaG | ecosystem: Engineered > Bioreactor > Anaerobic > Digestate | place...
ATGCGTTTTTTCATAATCACCGTTTCTTCTCTTTTTCTAAGCATACCATAGATAGCCACCAGCATAATACCCAGGGTATTGATCTTAATACCCCCGGCCGTGGAGCCCGAAGCGCCTCCTATGGTCATCATAAGCGAGAGAAAGGCTTTGGTGACAGGGTGTACCGTATTTATATCTATGGAGGTGTACCCACCTGAGCGCGTATTGACTGAAAGAAAAACAGATGCATTCATCTTTTCAGAAACGCTCAGATGATTTAAGGCATTATCATATTCGACAAAGAATATAAACAGAGTTCATGCAGCAAGGAGAAAGGCTGAGAGACACATCACCATTTTAGTGTGTATCAGAAGCTTCTTGTTTTTGCGATAGTCCAGTAAATCCTTCCAAACAATAAAGCCCAAACCGCCCACAATAACCAAAAAGTTAATGGTAAAAAGAATCAGGGGCATTCTGTTGTAATCATACAGGCTCTTGGAGCCGCCCATAAGGTCAAATCCTGCATTGCAAAATGCTGATATGGAATGAAAAACACCATAATAAATGCCTTTGAGACCGAACCTGGGAAGGAATTCAATGGAAAGAAGTATCGCACCAATAAACTCTATGGCAACAACCAGAATCAGAATCTGCCGTATCAACGGCACGGTTTCTTGAAGATTAAAGCTAGGAATAGACTCCTGGGCTAACATCATACTCTTGAGACTTGTCTTTTTCCTTGCCATGGACAGGAAAAAAGTGGCCAGCGTAATAAAACCCAGACCACCTATTTGAATCATTAAGAGAATGACAATCTCACCAAAGGTGCTCCAGTTATCAGCAGTGTCTACGACAGTTAAGCCAGTAATGCACGTGGCAGAGGTCGCTGTAAAAAAGCAATCAATATAGGGGGTGGGCTTGCCGTCTTCACTGGCTATGGGTAAAGCTAGGAGGGTTGACCCAATGAGGATTATAAAAAGGAAGCTTAAAACAATAACGGCGGTTGGTTTTGAAAGGAGCGATTTGAATACACGTCTTATTGGCTCTGCTAAAATGTTGACCACGGGCTCATACACCTCTTTGAGTATAGTGTCAGTTTATTTATTAAATAATAGGAATGATCATCAGAATTTTCAGCCCTCTAAATAACCAGCACAAAATTGATTATATCATTACCTTTACCCAACGAATTATATAATACTACTAAATATGATGAAAAGTGTGAATAAACTTTTAGGTGTCTATACGAAATATCCATAAAATGCATGAAACTGCCTTTATTCAAGCCATTTTACCCAACGATTTCATTGACACTGGCTGAAAGAATCAGTAGAATAATGCAGGACATTTTTATGAAGGAAAGCTGTAAAAAGGTTCTTATGGACCAAATCTAAACAGCAGGTGATTTAGTGGAAAATACAAGAAACGATATAAGAAATATAGCCATTATCGCCCATGTTGACCATGGAAAAACCACTTTGGTGGATGCCATGCTCAGACAGAGCGGTATATTCAGAAGCAATGAAAAGGTTGTCGAACGGGTCATGGACTCCAATGATTTGGAGCGTGAAAAGGGCATCACCATCATGTCTAAAAACACCGCGGTGCTCTATAACGGTACCCGGATAAACATTGTGGACACACCCGGCCATGCCGATTTCGGCGGCGAAGTGGAGCGCATTCTTAAAATGGTGGACGGGGTGCTGCTCTTAGTGGACGCCTATGAAGGCGCCATGCCCCAAACCCGATTTGTCCTCAGAAAAGCTCTGGGCCTGCACTTAAAGCCCATTGTGGTCATTAATAAAATCGACAGGAAGGAAGCACGCCCCAATGAGGTCATTGACGAGATTCTGGATCTCTTTATTGAACTGGGCGCCGATGAGGATCTTCTGGATTTTCCTGTGGTTTATGCCTCAGCCAGAAATGGTTATGCCAAGCTGAGCCTGTCCGATCAGTCCGATAATCTGGAACCTCTGTTTGCCACCATTTTGGAGCATATACCAGCCCCCATGGGCAAAATGGAGGCTCCTCTCCAGTTCCTGGTATCCAGCCTTGATTATGATGACTATATTGGACGTATAGCCATTGGCCGTGTAGAGCGGGGAACCATTCGCCGGGATCAACAGGCCGTCATATGCAAGCGGGACGGGAAAGTGGTCCCCGTCAAGATTTCATCCCTGCAGAATTTCCAGGGTCTGAAGCGGGCCGATATTGATTCGGCCTCCATTGGTGAAATCATTGCCGTTTCAGGGATATCCGACATCACCATTGGAGAAACCATTTGTGACAAGGAATGCCCTGAACCCATACCCTTTGTGGATATTGATGAGCCCACCATATCCATGTTCTTTATGGTCAACAACAGCCCCTTTGCAGGCCGGGAAGGCACCTATGTAACCTCCCGTCATCTCCGTGAAAGGCTGTTTAAAGAAATGGAAACCAATGTGAGTCTCAGAGTGGAGGAGACCGATTCTCCTGACTGCTTTAAGGTATCAGGCCGTGGTGAGCTTCATCTGGCCATTCTCATTGAAACCATGAGAAGACAAGGCTATGAGTTTCAGGTTTCCAAGCCCGAGGTCATCACCATTGAGCAGAATGGTCAGATCTATGAGCCTATCGAGTATCTGGTGGTCGATGTTCCCGAGGAATCCATGGGAAGCGTCATGGAGAAGCTGGGCATGCGCAAGGCCGAAATGGTCAACATGCACAGCCCTGCTCAGGGCTATGTCCGTCTGGACTTCAAAATACCTGCAAGAGGCCTCATTGGCTATCGTTCCGAGTTTTTGACGGATACCAGGGGAAATGGTATAATGAATCATGTCTTCCATGGCTATGAACCCTATAAGGGAGAGATTAAAGGACGCCTTCGCGGCGCTCTGGTTGCTTGGGAAACAGGAGAATCGGTAACCTACGGTCTTTATAATGCTCAGGAGCGCGGGAGCCTTTTCATTGGTCCCAATGTGCCTGTGTATGAAGGAATGATTGTAGGGGAGTGCTCAAGAAACGAGGACATTGTCATTAATGTATGCAAGAAAAAGCATGTGACCAACATGCGTGCATCGGGCTCCGATGAAGCACTCAGGCTGGTTCCTCCCATGAATATGAGCCTTGAACAGAGTCTTGAATTTATTGAGGATGATGAGCTGGTGGAAATTACACCCCTCTCCATTCGATTAAGAAAGAAGATTCTGAATTCTGAGCAGAGGGCAAAGGTGAAAAGTGGTGCAAGGAAATAGTTCAGTTAAGAAACCTAAGGAAAATGACGGTTTAGGCAAAACGACTTCCAAGACGAAGGTCAAGAAGAAGAAAAAGAAGCGCTATATTTTTCTCAAAATCCTGATCCTGATTGTCATATGCATGATTGCCTTTATGTTGAGCGCGCTGTACGGGTATCGCTATATTGTTGCAGGCACCCAGCAGGCCGCCCAGGAGCTTACCGAGGAATCGGGCATTGTCTTCAAAATCCCGTCGGGGGCGAGAACCGTCAATATTGCCGACTCACTGAAGGCACAGGGCTTTATTAACAACACGACCATTTACCGGCTCATGTCCAAGATCATGGGTTTTGACAATGCCTATAAGGCAGGAAATTACCTTATTTCCAAGGATATGAACTACTATGCCCTCATGGTGAGGCTGGCCGGAGAGCCTTTGAAGAACCCCACCAAGGATATCATGATTCCTGAAGGCAAAACCCTGATAGAAACCGTTGAGATTCTGGCAGGGCAGGGCTATGTGGACCAGGAAAAATTCCTGAAGATCTGTGAGGAAAAGATGGATAAGTATCCCTTCCTTAAGGATCTTGAGGTATCCGAAGCACGGAAATATCCTCTGGAAGGCTATCTGTATCCTGACACCTACAGGATGGACGAAGGCTGGACCGAGGAAGAACTTATCACCCGTATGCTGGATGAATTCAACCGTGTCTTCACCAAGGAGTTCTATGACAGAGCAGAGGAATTGGGCATGACGGTGGACGAGGTCATCACACTGGCCTCCCTCATTGAAACCGAGGCCCTGTATCCCGCTGACTTTAAGAAGATATCCAGTGTCTTCCACAATCGTTTAAAGAGCAAGGATTTAAGGCTCCTGCAGTCCGATGCCACCGTCCAGTACGCCCGCATCTATGCAGGTCTGGGACGCACCAGCTCGGTATTGTACAAGGATTTGGAAATAGACAGCCCCTACAATACCTATCGGATAGAAGGGCTTCCTCCGGGGCCTATATGCTCACCCAGAATTGAAGCCATTGAGGCTGCCCTTTATCCCGAGAAGACCAATTACTATTTCTTCTTTGCAACGCCTGACGGAACCAATATCTATAACGAAACCTTCGAGGGCCATCAGAGGGATCAAAAGAAATACGGTGTAAGCGGACAATAGTCCTTAAAGAAGGCGGCGCATAAGCCGCCTTTTTCAACCATTAAGCCAGAGAACAACGAAAGGGGGAAGAGGCTCCATGGAAGAGCAACTGCGCTATCCCGAGGTGGACAGCTTTCTGCGTTCGGTCCTTCAGCGGGAGACCGGCTATCTGAAAGAAATGGAGCAGTATGCCCAAAGCCATTATGTGCCCATCATTCTTCCTGAAACCGCCTCGTTGTTAAAAGTTCTTATTGGTCTCTTAAAGCCCCTGAGAATTCTGGAGGCAGGGACAGCCATTGGCTATTCGGCATCCATCATGGCCATGGCCATGCCTGAGGCGGGTATCATTGATACCATTGAGCTGGACGAGGATATGGCGCAAAGAGCCCGGGAGAATATCAGAAACCTGGGTTTGGAAGGCAGGATCCGGGTGTTGCAGGGCGATGCCCTTGAGGTGATGCAATGCCTTTCCACACCCTATGATATGATCTTTTTGGATGCTGCCAAAGGGCAATACCTTGAGTATTTCCCCGAGGCCATGAGACTTTTGAAAAAAGGTGGTCTTCTGGTTTCCGACAATGTGCTGTATAAGGGTTTGGTGACCTGCACTCAGCCCTTGCCCCATAAACACAGAACCATTGCCGTCAAGCTGCGGACATATCTTAACAACCTGTGCACGGATGACCGGCTTGTTACATCCATTCTTCCCATTGGGGATGGAATGGCATTGAGCCTGAAGAAAGGTGGACCCCATGAATAAAGTTGAATTGCTTGCGCCTGCAGGCAATGCTGAAAAGCTGAAAATGGCTGTTCTCTATGGTGCCGATGCTGTTTACCTGGCAGGAAAGAGCTTCGGACTGCGTACAGCCACCGATAATTTTTCCATTGAGGAAATGAAATGGGGCGTGGATTTTGCCCATGAAAGAGGGAAGAAGGTCTATCTGACCATGAATATCATCCCTCATAACGAGGATATGGATAAGGCCGGAGACTTCCTGCTGGAAGCGGCAAAAACCGGAATCGATGCGGTCATTGTTTCAGATCCTGGCATGTTCAGTCTGGTGAGGACCTTAACGCCAAATTTAAGCATTCACATCAGCACCCAGGCCAACACCACAAACACACACAGCGTTCAGTTCTGGAAGGCCCAGGGCGCAAGCCGGGTGGTGCTGGCCCGGGAACTGTCCCTGAAAGAAATCCGGGAAATCTATCAAACCGATCCGGAGGGTATCGAGCTTGAGGTCTTTGTCCACGGGGCTATGTGCATGTCCTATTCCGGCCGATGTCTTCTTTCCAATTATCTGACTGGCCGAAGCGCCAACCATGGGGATTGCGCCCATCCCTGCCGCTATAAGTACCAGCTTGTTGAAGAAAAGCGACCCGGGGAATATTTCCCCATTGAAGAAGACAGCCGGGGGACCTATATCTTTAACTCCAAAGACCTATGCATGATCCGCCATATCCCTGAACTGATTGAAAGCGGCGTCAAAAGCCTGAAAATCGAGGGACGCGTCAAAAGCTCCTTCTATGTGGCCACCGTTGTGAGGGCCTATAGACAGGCCATAGACGCCTATTATGAACAAAAACCCTATGTCTTAAAGGAAGAGTGGTTTGAAGAGGTTGCCAAGGTCAGCAACCGGGACTTTACCACGGGATTTTTCTTTCATAAGCCCGGCAGCGCCGATCATAATTATGGTACCAGCTCCTATATCAGAGGCTATGATTTTATTGGCGTGGTAAAGGGCTATGATCATGAGAAGCAGCAGGTGATTGTTGAGCAGCGTAATCGGTTTGCGCTGGGTGACAGGGTGGAGGTTCTGCCGCCCCAGGGCCCTGTTTACCAGTTCACCCTCAACGAAATGTATGATAATGAGGGAAATAGTATTGAATCAGCCCCCCATGCCCAGATGGAGGTGCGTATTCCTCACAGCCCGCTGCCCATGGATGCACTGCTGCGCAGAAAAAGCCTGTAGCGCTTATCAAGCTTAAGACTTAATTAAAACCATTAGAAATTTTTAATGTTATGGGCTGGTAACCTGTGGTATGATATTAATGTGATCGGGCATAGCTGTATTGTATATACAGTCCCAAGATTCATAACCTTAAAGGAGGTCTTTTAAAAATGGCATTTTTTGATGATGTGAAGAAATTTGGTAAGAACATTACCGAAAAGGGTAAGGATGTTATTGAAATTACCAAGCTGAATTCTCAGATTAGTACTGAGAAGGACAAGATTAAAGATTTTTATGTGAAGATCGGTGAGCAGGTTTACAAGGCATATAAGGCCGGTGAAAGCTCCGTTTACGATGAAACTTGCGCACAGATTAAGGAAATCGAGCTTAAGATCGAAGAGCTCAGCAACAAGGTTCTTGAGCTGAAGAATGCTTCCAAGTGCTCCAACTGCGGTGCAGAGGTAACCAAGGACACCGCATTCTGCCCCAAGTGCGGCAACAAGATCATCAACGGTTAATCCATAATAAGATAAGAGCGGTCTTTTATCAAGGCCGCTTTTTTCATGCCCAAAATCCAAGAAACGTGCACCCGTGATTACATTATCATGGATGACATACTGTCCATTGTGCTCGGCTTTATGTTGCAGCCAGTCCGTGATACAATGAATAGTAAGTTTACGAAAGCAGGTGTATCATGGATAAAGCAGAACTCCGGTTACAGATGCTCAATCAAAGGAACACACTTTCCGCCCTGGAGATCCTGGATGGCTCAAAAGCCCTATGTCAGTTACTAATACAGCTCCCGGTTTACAAGAAGAGCCGGGTGATTCTTTCCTATATGCCCTATGGCAAGGAAGCCAATGTGATGCCCATTAACCAAAGAATCCTGGAAGATGGCAAGACCTTGCTCATCCCGAGAGTAAAGAATGCCACCGAAATGGATGCCGTACCCATTGATGCTTTGGATTCGGGGCTGGTGGAAGGTGCTTACGGAATTCGTGAGCCAGATCCCGGCCTCAAAGCCATCAGCCCCAAGGACATTGAGCTGGTTCTTGTGCCGGGTCTTGCCTTTGACAAAAAGGGCAACCGGTTGGGACACGGCAAGGGCTATTATGATCGCTTTCTTGAGCAATGCTCGCCACAAGCCTTTTTCATAGGCATTGCCCATGCCTTTCAGGTTTTTGACACCATCCCGTCCGAGGTTTATGATAAAAAGGTCCACGGACTTCTTACCGAAAAGGAGTTCATCCTCCTCTGAATAACGATTTGAACAGGAGTTTCCCATGCGAAAAATATCCATTAAGCTTTTAATTCTTGCATTGGTCATCATGTTGTCAGGATGCTCATCGGAGCCTGCATTGTCCGATGCCGTCACACCAACAGCCTCCCAGCAGATCAGCGATACAGAATTATCGTATATTGAAGAGCTCTACCAAGACTATCAAAAGGATCCCAAAAACCGTGATAACCTTTTAAAGCTCATCAATGCCTATCAGGACAGAGGCGATGATTTTAGCACTGTTGCCGCTTATAAGCAATACCTTGAGTTCTTTCCCAATGATGCGGAGATTTTGGTCAATCTGGCCTATGCCTATATGAATCTTGGAAATTATGATGAAGCTCAGAAGGTCTGTGAAAGGGCCATCGCGTCGGACAACACCTATGCATCGGCCTATAATGCCCTGGGCAATCTTTTGGGGGATAAAACCGAATACAACAGAGCCATTGAGAATTATCGCAGGGCCATAGAAATTAACAAGGATTATGGGCCTGCGCGCACCAATATTCTCTGGGCCTTATACCATGGCGCACAATATGATAAGTGCATTGAAGAGGTGAATCAGCAGATTAAGCAAGGCTATGAAAGCTATGATCACTATTATTATCTGGGCGCCTGCTATGAAGCCATTCATGAGCCTTCAGATGCGCTGAGAGCCTTCAGAAGGGCCATGGATTTCAACTTTGACGACCATTCAACGACCCTATATCGGTTAGGATGGCTGGCCTATCTTGAAGAAGACTATGAATCGGCCCTTGAGTACGCTCAAACAGCCTTGAAAATCAATCCGCAGAATCAGGACATATTATGGCTCATGGACGAGCTGGAGGCACTTGAAAAGCCCCTGGCGTCACGATTGGCCCGGTTTATGAAGGACGATTATCTCTATCCCCATGATGCTTTCCAGGAAAGTCTTGCGGCTTTGGAAAGCTTCAAGGCTTCCTCCATACAGGAGATTTCAAATCATGTGGAGGAGAGCCTGCATCCCAATGATCCCTACAGCTTCATCCTATGGGGGCGGGATTATGATGATTTCATGATGGCTCAGGAGGACGAAACGGTGGTTCATGCCACCCGCGTGCTGGACGACCTGAGCTATGAGCTGTTCACCATTGAAACCTTCAATCGTAAAACGGGCCTTGAGTTTATCCGGCTGGCCGAAGCCCTTCAGGGCAAGGAGCAAAAGGTTCTTGTCTTTGATGTTCGGGGCAACACCGGCGGAGATATGAAGGCCTGTACCGAAATCCTCGATTATCTTCTGGGGGAATGCGCCGTCGTCAACTATATAGATGCCAGGGGGTATGTGAACAGCTATTACTCCTCGGCCGACAAGGCTTCCTTTAAGCAGATTGTTGTGCTTACAGACCAAAGAACGGCCAGTGCCGCCGAACTTTTGGCGCTGGGTTTAAAGGTATATATACCCGAGACAGTGATTATCGGAGATACCACCTATGGCAAGGGCGTCAGCCAGAAGGTCTTTGACTCACCCACGGATAAGGTGGTCATGCTCATGGCCAATACCTATTGGAATGTCAGGGAGATTAATATTGACGGCTATGGGATTACCCCCGATATTAAAGCCCTTGATGAAAAAGAAATCGAAATTGCACTGAAAGATGTCATCCGTCAGGTACATATGGTACAATAAAAGAAAGAATGTTCGTTTATGAGGTAAAACCTTGAAAGATTTTGTTCATTTGCATTTACATACCGAATACAGCCTATTGGACGGCGCCTGCCGCATCCCGGCCCTTGTGAAGCGGGCCAAGGAGCTGGGCATGCATAGCTTGGCCATTACTGACCATGGGGTCATGTACGGCGTCATTGATTTTTACAAGGCCTGCAGGAAAGAGGGGATCAAGCCCATTCTCGGCTGTGAGGTCTATACCGCTCAGCGCTCCTACAAAGACAAGGAGGTCCGCCAGGATGCCGAACAGGGCCATTTAATCCTGTTGGCCAAAGACAATACCGGTTACCGCAATCTCATGAAGCTGGTATCCTTAGGCTTCACCGAGGGCTTTTACTATAAGCCCAGAATTGACTATACCCTGCTGGAAACCTACCATGAGGGTCTCATATGCTTAAGCGCCTGCCTGGGCGGAGATATACCCCAAAAGATACTGGCCGGGGAGTACGAGGATGCCAAAAAACTCGCCATCAGGCTTGACAGCATGATGGGAAGGGGCAACTTTTACCTGGAGCTTCAGTATAACAGTCTTGAAGAGCAAAAACAGGTCAATGAGGCACTCATCCGCATGTCAGAGGAGACGGGAATTCCGCTGATTGCCACCAATGACGTACATTATATCCACCGTAACGATGCCAAGGCGCAGGAAATCCTGATCTGCATCCAAACCGGCAAGACCATCGAGGACACCGACCGCCTCATGTTTGAAACCGATGAATTTTACTTAAAGAGTATCGATGAGATGTGGGAGCATTTCAAGGCCTATCCCGAAGCCCTGCTCAACACGGTCAGGGTGGCCGAGGCCTGTCAGGTGGATATTGAGTTTGGGCATCTTCATCTTCCCAAGTATGAGGTTCCCGCAGAAACAACCCCCTTTGATTACTTGAAGGCCCAATGTTATGAAGGCTTTAAAGCACGTTATGGTGAGAACGAGGAATTAAAGCAGCGTCTGGAATATGAGCTTAACACCATCCATCAAATGGGATATGTGGACTACTTCCTCATTGTCTGGGATTTTATTAAGTATGCCCGGGACAATGGAATTATGGTAGGCCCGGGAAGAGGATCGGCTGCCGGAAGCATGGTGGCCTACTGTCTGGGTATTACCAATGTGGATCCCATAAAATATCAACTGCTCTTTGAGCGGTTCTTGAACCCCGAGCGCATCTCCATGCCCGATATTGATATTGACTTCTGCTATGAACGCCGGCAGGAGGTCATCGACTATGTGGTCCGAAAATATGGGGAGGACAGGGTGGCCCAAATCATCACCTTTGGAACCATGGCTGCCCGTGCCGCCGTCCGGGATGTGGGCCGTGCTTTGGCCATCCCCTATAACGAGGTGGACAAGGTGGCCAAGCTCATTCCCATGATGCCCGGCAAACATCTGACCATTGCCGATGCCCTGGAAATGAATCCGGAGCTCAAGCGCCTTTATGCCTCCGAGCCCCGTATCCATGAGCTTTTGGAAACGGCCATGACCCTGGAGGGAATGCCCCGCCATGCTTCCACCCATGCAGCAGGGGTAGTTATTTCCAGTGAGCCCATTACCAATTTCGTACCCCTGTACCGCAACGAGGAGCTTATATCCACGCAGTTCCCCATGACCACTCTTGAGGAGCTGGGGCTGCTTAAGATGGATTTCCTCGGCCTAAGAACCATCACCGTCATCCGGGATTGCGTGGATATGGTTAAAAGGGGAAGGGGCATCACCATTGATATTGACAGGA
>Ga0116192_1002932_pt1 | contig 10987 bp, 8 predicted proteins | sample AD_UKC113_MetaG_FD_89876 | JGI IMG/M metagenome (GOLD analysis project Ga0116192, IMG submission 89876) | Active sludge microbial communities of municipal wastewater-treating anaerobic digesters from Hong Kong - AD_UKC113_MetaG | ecosystem: Engineered > Bioreactor > Anaerobic > Digestate | place...
AGACTCAGTAAAGTGAGTACTCTTGAGCCCAGCTCACTTCTATAATCCATAATTTTTATTCAGATGTTTCCTGCCTTTTATTCAAAGACTTCAGTATTTTCCTTTGACCATCCAGGCTGGTTTATGGCAAGGAATTTGAGGGTCCTGTTTCCGGTGTTGTATGTGGTTTGAATAGCGCCTGCAGGGATGTATACTATCTGGTCCTGACGCAGTTCGACCGGGATCCCGTCGATATATAGGATACCTTCCCCTTCAAGGATATATTGCACTTCGGGGTTTTTCATCATGTGAGGGGCAATATTTTCTCCGGGCTCTATAATTGAGTGGGTTACACTGTAGTTCAGGTCAATGCCTCTATCAATGTTCTCAGGATTCAGCAGTTCCGCAACAAGGATATTTCCAGATTCTTCGGAAGAAGTACAGTCGCTGAGCTTCCTGCATATTATGTGATCATCCACATAGAAGCTTGACCCTACGATGTAAGACTTTTCTCCATAAGTGGCTTTCCTGACGAAAGTAAGCATGCGGGAGGGTTCGGAACTTCCTGATTCCTGCCAGTTGTAGTCTATCCAGCCCTCTCCGCTTACACTTTTAGCTGCTTCTATGAAGAGCTCCCCTATGGGTTTGCCGTCAGCGTCCAGAAGTCCTTTCATGTCCTTTCCCTCATTCTTCCTGTCCTGAGGGCAGACCAGTTGAGTCCCGTTTATTGTCCAGACAAAAACATTGAAGTCACTGCTATTCCAGGGAGATTCCGGTTCTACTAATTTGGGAAAATACCCTTCTCCCTGTGCTTCAAGCAGCCTGACTGTAGCTCTTACCTTATTTTCGATCTCTCTCCTTTCAGTTGCCATTTCACTCCCCCCTTTTGCAAGAACCGTGGAGTTCGGAGGTGCAGGTTTCAGGGCAACCTGTTCTGTGGTTGTATTTTTTACTTCCGCCATAGCTTCTTCATTTTCTACTTCAGCCATAGCTTCTTCATTTTCTACTTCAGCCATAGCTTCTTCATTTTCTACTTCAGCCATAGCTTCTCCGGTAACTCCTGAAGCAGAGTCCCTTACTGTTTTATCATCGGGTTCTTCTGCAAGGGGTGCCCTGTCGTCCTGGGCTCCGCAGGTAAGGATGCCCAGAAAAAGGGCAACTGCAAGCATTCCACATATAATTTTTATTAAATCCATATGACTTCCTTATTTTATTGGATTATTATTCGATGTTTGAAGAGCTATTGTCAGAATATCCTGAAATATATAGTTGTAATAATTATGCGAAGTATTATTTTATTTTTTCACTATGTTCATGCCGGAAGTTGTTTTAAGAAACTTATATTTCCCAAACTCCTGATGTTTTTTTGAATTCGGATGTCTTGTATACGTATGGTTTACGAACCAATAACTTCTTTATAAATCCATTACTTTTTAAACTCTAAACCCTATATTCGAACCTGAATAACTTTATATCGATTTTGTCCTGAAAATCCCGGGAAAACTGGATAAAGTAAATAAGAAACAAAGGATGCAAAAAGGGGTAAAAATGCCGGAGCATTATAACCTTATTTCCTGGAACGTAAACGGCCTCAGGGCTGCTGTCAAAAAAGGCTTTCTTGACCTTTTGCTTGGGTATGATTTTGATATCGTTTGTGTGCAGGAGACAAAAGCTTCTCAGGATAAGCTCCCGCGTGAAGTCAAGAATATTCAGGGTTACTATAATTATTTTGTTTCTGCAGAGCGGAATGGCTACAGCGGGGTCGGAACATTCTCAAAGAAAAAACCCCTGAACCTCGAAAAAGGTATGGGTATCGAGACCTTTGACAGAGAAGGCCGCTTTCTCAGAGCCGACTTCGAAGATTTCATCCTGATGAACATCTACTTCCCTAACGGCAAAGCCTCGCAGGAACGCCTGGAATATAAAATGGCTTTTTATGACGCTTTTCTGGATTACGCAAACGCCCTGAAAGCCGAAGGCAAAAAGCTTGTCATCTGCGGGGATGTGAATACTGCCCATAAAGAGATTGACCTTGCCCACCCAAAGCAAAATGAAACAATATCCGGATTTCTCCCTGAAGAGAGGGCGTGGATGGACAAATTCCTTGCAGCCGGATACCTTGATACTTTCCGCATGTTCAATCAGGAAGGCGGAAATTATTCGTGGTGGTCGATGCGAACCCGGGCTCGAGAAAGAAATGTTGGCTGGCGTCTGGATTACTTCTTCGTCAGCGAAAACCTCAGGGAAAACTTGAAGTCTGCCCTTATTTATCCTGACATTATGGGTTCGGACCACTGTCCGGTAGGGCTTGAGCTTGAATTTTAAGTTCACTGTTTAACAAATCCTTCAAATTACCCCATAAATAAAAAATGAGATTTTAGAACACAATAAACTGTGATGTCATGCACAAAACCTTCAGAGAATTTAACGGCAAAATGTATATGCTCGACGAGATGAGCTATTTCGGGCTTGATAAACCAGATGCCGAGAAAAGAAAAGCCATGATAAAAAAGAGCGGGCTAGGAGCCAGATGCGTAAAGAAAGCAAACGGCAAATACGTAGTATACCGCGAATATACCGGCGATATAAATGAAGAAGACGGCTCGTCGCTGTTTCGAGTGGGATGAAAACAATTGCTTACTTACAATTTCCAGGTAAAAAAATAAATATATAGCTAGTGTCATGAAAATTTAATTAATGGGCGTTAATACTTATACAATACTTCATCCGTAGTCTCTTTCTTAATTCTGAGGACTCAGAACTAAATTTTCTAGACACAAGAATCTGATTTTCAGCGACAAAGTTAAGCCGCTTACAGTTAAATGTTGTGCAAAGTTACTATCAGGTAATTCGAGTAATTAGAGTAAATCGAGAGCCTGTTTTTCCATTATCACTTAATTCCAAATAGTCTGAGTTCCAATTTGTTTCCATGTCCAGACAAGCTGAGGATTTACTGGTTAGGACTTTAAAGGATGCATCTTCTCTATTTGAAAAGGAGAGGTACAAAAAACCCTCGAAAAACTTGATAAAGCCGAAAGAATGGCGGAAAAAGCAAAGAGGACGGACATCCTGTGCCGGGTCCTGCTGCAAAAAGGAGCAGTAATGAATTCCATGGGTAAGTCGGAAGAGGGTCAGGACCTGTATCTTCTTTTTTTCGAGACAGGCCGCTCTCTTTCGTCTCTCTATTTTTCATCGCAGAACAGGTTTGAGCCAGGAAAACTTCGCAAGCTCTTTCTCAAGCTGGGAGCGTACCTCCTTCCATTCTTCTTCTTTATCATCCAGCGGGCCGAGAGCAAAAACTGCAACTGGCAGATTTGTAAGGGCTTCACGGTGCCAGGAAAGAAATTTATGTGCGTCTTTGTGCCAGTGGACCATGTAGAGTGGTGCACCAAGAACAACAGCGGTGTATTCTTCCAGGGATTTTAATTCCCTCATGGGCTCAAGATCTGCCGAAAGCCCATTTTCGCGCAAAGTATCTGCAATTGCCTCCGCTACTTCCTGCGTTGAACCATATTTGGAAGCATAAGCCACAAGAACTCTGGTCTGCATCTGTATCAATTCCCCCATTAATTATTATTCTCACCCCTATTACTTGTCATCTTTGGATGCGCCCCGATCGATGTCTTTTTATGCCTGAACTTCCTCACACTCCCTGAGCTTTTGCCCTGTTTCTTTCCTTCTAAAGCTCTTAAAAAATATAGACAATCAGGTCTTTCGGAACTCGTGATTCCTTCTCAGTTTTTTTTCTTTTTTCGGATTAAAGTTTCATATGAGCTTAAATCTTCAACTTTTGATTATTATTGTGAGTATTCTTTTTCCCACGGCTTTAACATGATTTTTTCCGGAAATAAAATAAGCTATTTATCTAAATTTTTATGAGAGATCTCGGGATAATTTCTCTCTATTTTTATTTTTAAGGCATTAATATTCTATATTTAAGATTTAAACTCCAATAACAGGTTTTCAGAGTATAATCCCTTGTTAAAATAAGGTTTTGAGGGTTAAAAGAGATGTACAAAGAGTATTTATCTTAATAAGATAATAATGTAATTAATTTAATCTACATAATAAACTAATTAATTGATCTTTGTAAATTTAAGTCTTAAAAAGTATGGGAGGAATTATATTGGGTCTTATTGGCGAATTTAAAGAATTTCTTTATGAATACAAGGTAATTCCACTGGCAATTGCTTTGATTATGGGTATCGCATCCACAGCTTTCATAAAATCTTTTGTGGACAATATCGTTATGCCTATCATAACACCTTTTATTCCTGGAGGGGCATGGAAGACAGCGACGCTTGAAATAGGGCCGATTGTACTCGGATGGGGTGCTTTTCTTGGTGAACTGATAAATTTCATCATTATTGCATTTGTGGTCTTTTTGATCGCCAAAAAGGTACTGAAAGAGGAAAAGGTGGCTAAAAGGTAACTGAAAGATCCGTATCTGTTTAATAACTTTTAATTTTGCTTTTTTGATCATAATACTGTTATTTTTCTTTTTCTTTATATGGCAGGGCATTTTATGATAATTGTTTCCGCTTTTATCACGTTTCATCCTCGGAGTGCATCTAAACATACCTCTTAAGAGGTTAATATCGTTTTAGGAGTCAAAATTTTGTTTTTTAACTTCCTTTACTCGACCCTTGAGATTTGTAACCTTTCTTCTACGCTGAAGGTGATTCTGAATTCCGTTCCATGCTCCCGTATAAGCTCTATTTTTCCATTAAGCTGATCAACAAGAGTGTTTACCAGGTTCATTCCCAGCGATTCAAAATTTCTTAATTCTACGTCTTTCGGAATTCCTATTCCATTATCTGAAACTATCAGGCTGAAAAGGGATGTATTTGCTTCATTTTGCTCCTTTTCCTTTCGAAGCTGGATTCTAATTTCTCCTTCCAGGTCAGGAAATGCGTGTTTGAGAGAATTGGAAACAAGCTCATTGACAATTATACCAAGCGGAACTGCAGTGTCCATATCAAAAAATGCACTTTTTTCCAGATCCATAGACAGACGTATATTTCTTCTACTCAGACTGTAAGTCTTAAAAAGTCTCTCAGCTAGCTTTTGAAGGTATGCAGAAAAGTTCAGGGTATCTGCTCCACCTCCTTTATAGAGTTCTTCATGGATAAGAGACATTGAGATTACGCGGTTCTGGCTTTCTTTGAAAGCTTCAAGTACATCTTTATCCCTGAACTTTTCAGCCTGCAGATCCAGCAGAGAATATATTACCTGCAGATTGTTTTTTATTCTGTGGTGAATTTCTTTTATGCGGATCTTTTCAATTTCAGCCAGGGCTTTTTCTGCTTTTTTTCTTTCAGTAATATCTATTGCAAAAGCTATGCCTTCACAGCGATCGCGGTCGAAGGTAGCTGCTCCAATCATGACAGGTACTCGTGAACCATCTTTGCGTATGTATTCCTTCTCACGGGGTTCAGTCAAACCTCCTGTGGTTTTCAGTTCCTTGATGCTTTGCTCGTCCAGAAAACGGTACTCAGGTGGAGTAATCCTGTCCCAGTTAACCTGTCCGGCCTGCAGGTCTTCGCGCGTGTAACCGACTATTTCCAGAAACTTATCATTGGCGTCGGTAATCGAACCGTCCAGATTGTAATAAATAACGCCGAACATATCTGACTCATAAAAACGGCGCAGGCGCGCCTCGCTTTCCCTTAATGTTTTCTCCTCGCGTTTACGCTCAGTAACATCCCTTACAATAGCTGAGATCGCTACAAGCTCTCCATATGAGTTAAGTATCGGGGAAAGAGTTACTGAAATATTTATAATACTGCCATCTTTTTTTAGCCGCAAAGTTTCATAATGATGGACCTTTTTTCCCTTTTTGATCATTTCAGAAAAATATTTTATTTCCCCTTTAATGTTATCCGGTTCAAGTATCGATACGTTTTTTCCCACAATTTCCTCAGCTGAATAACCGTAAATCTGCTCTGCTGCCTTATTCCAGCTGGTAATAATACCGTCAAGAGATTCGGTTACAATAGCATCATTAGATGATTCTACAGCATTTGCCAGGGTCAGGATTTTTTCTTCAGCCCTCTTAAGATCAGTAATGTCCTGAAATGTTCCTCTCATTCGAACAGGATTATTCTTTACATCATAAACAATTTCAGTTTGCGCATGGAACGCTCGCTCTTCTCCATTAGCTGAGATAATCCTGCCGCCAATGCTGCCAGACCCCTCCTTTAAAGCTTTTTTAACGGCATTTTTAACATAGTCTCTATCATCTGGGTGTATATAGTTTAGAATTTCATCGTAAGGTACATTGGATTTTTGAGGATCAAGTCCGAAAATATGATACATTTCATCAGACAGGTATGTTTTTTTGGTAGCAAGATCCCACTCCCAGTTTCCAATGTGGGCCATACTTTGAGCTTCGGAAAGTTTTCTTTCGCTTTCTTTCAAAGATTTATAGGCGTTTTCAAGTTCTGCAGTGCGTTCTTCAACCAGTTCTTCTAAATTATCGAGTATTTCTTTAAGCTTGAATTCTGTTTCTTTTATATCCGTAATATCACGGGAAATGGCAAGAACAGAGACAACTTTGCCATTTACGAACTCCGGTACAATTCGTGTGTTAAAATAGTGTTTTTTTCCCTGAGGTATTACATAACTGAATTCTATTGTTTCGGGTTTTCCTGTGTTAAAAACTTTCTGGCCGTATTCGTTCCAGAACTTTGCCTTTTCAGGGTCCAGACCAAGTTCGGCATGAGTTTTGCCAATGATTTCTTTATAAGAATAACCGTAAATTTCCGCAGTTGCAGGATTAACGTATATATGGCGATCCTGCCTATCAAAGCGGGAAATCAAATCTGGAGAATTTTCAGCCAGTGTACGGAATTCATTTTCGCTCCTGATAAGTGCTTCTTCTGCTTCTTTGCGCCTGGTGATATCAGTGAGCATGCTTATGGAGCCCGTAAACCTTTTTTCCTTATTAAAAAATGCTTTAGCACTTATGAATGCCCATAACGGTGATCCGTCCTTACATTTCAGCTTCATTTCGTAGCTTTCACTGGTGCTCAGCGGTCTCTTTATTATATTCTTTTTTAAGATGTCTTTATTTTCTTCATCAGCGAAGTCCCATGCAAATCTGCCAGCAAATTCTTCTCTTTCATATCCTAACATCTCAGCAATTTTTTTATTAACGTAAGTAATTCTGGCTTCGGAGTCTACAACGCAGATTCCTTCATTTGCAGTCTCTACAATAGTACGGTACTTTTCTTCACTCTCCTGCAATGCCTCTTCAACTTTTTTGCGTTCTGTGATGTCGCGGGCAACGTGTACGCACCCGGCAACTTTTCCATCCGAATCGTATACCGGTGAGATACTTAATTCGAAATCCTCACCCAGAATATCTTCGTGAACTTCTGTAATGTATTCATGTCTATTCTCAATCGCATGCCTGTGAGGGCAGGATGAGTGCGGTTCATTCGTCCCGTGCATAACATTATAACATTTTAATCCCGCGCACTCTTCTGGTGTTGTTCCCAGCTTTGCTGCCATGGCTCTGTTTGCATGAACAATCCTGTATTCATTGTCAATTATGGCTACGAGGTCTGGCAAACTGTTAAAAGCTTGTTTCCAATCATTTACAGCCTTAAAAACAGCATTTTCTACTTTTTTCCTCCCGGAATTTTCTATTAGCTCCCAGTTTCCTGCCTTTTTGATAAGGGAAAACTGATGGCTAAAAGCTATTTCAAGAATTTCAGCTGCACTGCATATCTCAAGATTATACGGGCACAGAGCCATTATCTGGCGTTTTTCAATAAAAGAATCTATTTTATTCTCATAAGTAACAAATCCATTCAAGCCTTCTTTATCCAGCCAGCCGGTATTTCCTGTTATCCTCAGACCTTCATAGCCACTTTCAAGAGCCCGATTTAGTTTTTCCCCCCATCCAGCGATTTCAGAGTCTAAAATACCCTCATTTATGCAGCAGTGGGTTTCAGGAACAATTTCTATCTGTCCTCTCTCCAGATAAGTCTCAAAACCAGGAACAGCCTTTTTCAGGCCTTCTTTTGCTTCCTCTACTTCCAGAGTCTGTGAAGTAACCCATATGCAAAATTCGTTATTTTCCAGCCCTGCTTTAAAATAAGGGACAAGAATACCCATCAAGTCTTCTTTTGTCCGGTAAAATTGGCAGAAGTGAGCTCCCCATGGAACCTTTCCAATAATATCAATACCAGAATTTCTCAATATTTTTCCCATTCCACCCTTCTCCAATTATCAAAAGCAGATTTGAAAACTTACATTTATGATATGTAAGACTATTATTTATGAAACTTATGAAATTTATGAAATTCAACTTCTCTGAGATTTCTGTCATTTTATTCAGAGTATTAATTCCATGTCTCATCCCCATGTTTATTAAGGAAGAAAGATAATCGGTCTTCCCCCCGCAGTTTTTAGAATCCTTAAAATATATATAATTAACTCCATAATTAGCAGACATAATATGCCATTTGAAGTGATAATTTTCATAAAAGCTTTAAAAAGAACCTTGAGGCTTGAACGAAAAATTTTTAAGCCTTCCCCATTTACTTTGCAGTTTTTTGCGGCTTATTTTTGTTTTCATATTCTTGTTTTTCTTCTTTTGTATTCAGGGACAGGCTGCTCTCTTTTATTGAGTTTGATGAGGATGATTCAGCAAAAATAAGGTTTTGCAAGTTAGAAAATATATCCTGTGTCCAAAAAGAGCTTTTAAATTCCTCTGGTATTGGAAATCCCGCCAGCTTGTCTGGCGTCTTTTCCAAAAAACGGGAAAAAAGTTAAAGAAAGCACGAAAAGTTAAAGGAAAAATAAAAAGGAGAGTAACAGGAAAAATCAGAAAGAATTGGTTAAGAAGAAACTCAGAGGCGTTTGATCCGTACTGTATCCCCCAATACAGCTTCTTCAAATCTTGTCTATGCCTCCTGCAGACAAATTGATTCGAAGAAAGGATCGCGGCCCCCAGGTGATTTTTTTATTTGGTAGACGTTACCCCGCCTAACTCCCAAACTCCTATATATAATTTGAAGCTAAATTATTTTAAATTATTTATACAAAAAATTGTTTTCAAAGGAAAAATAATTTGGCGCAAAATATTTCAAATTTACTATATCTTTTTTATCATACAGTTTTTATTACACTGTTTCGATTATACAGTTTTTATTAGTTTCATTAACATTAATAATTTTAAAGAAATATTTTTAAATAATTATATTAATATTTAAAAATATAAACTATTTTTTCTATCAAATATAATATATATTACCTGATCTTTATAGATGTGCAGATTAAGAGCAACAGGGTTTACTCTTAATCTTTGGGTTGGATCGCAGGTAGAGACTGAGAATAGGGACTCGGCCTCTGCCATCACTTCTAAGCTAATGTTTGAAATATTACCTTTTTTGTCCATCCTTGTTAATCCTGATCATATAACAGGATTCTGGCTCTATTAAGGTTCACATTTACCTTTATCTCTGGGTCCGGTCTGTTTTGAGAAAAGCCTGAAAAAGCTTTTATTTTTATTTTCCAATGATTTGGAAATTTATTTATATCTTGAATATTAATAATATAGTATGTCTTCACTGGTTGGTAACGCTGAAGCAATTAGTGAACAAATCTCTCAGGATGCGGCTTTTGGATGCTTCCTTACCCTGGTAATCATTGGCTTTATTCTTCTGTCCCTTTTATTTTTCACTTTACGCCATGATGCCCGGAATATTCCAGGTATCTGAATATTTCCAGTGTCTGGCTCTTTAAGACAGACATAGCTTTGATTTTTACCTATTTCTCAAAGTAGCTGGGGCTACGCTAAGCATATCCATCAGGTGACATCTGATGTGGTTTTGTAGCTTCAGCCTTTACGGATAACGGGCAGGAATGTCAAATTCACACTGTATCATAGCCTCCGCCAGCTTTTCTGGCGGCCCTGCCCAGAAAGCAGAAAGGATCAAGAAAAAAGACTTAAAAAATATAATCTAAAACTATTTTCGGGCACTTCTTCGTCGAGCGGGACAAGAAAGGTTCAGTACAGTGAATCCAGACCCACCTTAATAAAAGTCAACCCAAACAAAATCTGGGCAATTCCGAGAGTGCGAATGATCGAAAAATAATATTTACTGTTGATGAAATACTTTGACTTTTCTACAATTAACGCAACAATTACCTTTGACCCCACAAGTAGTAGATAGAAACCTGTTATGAACAGTATTGTAGCCCAGATATGAACGCTAAAGCTCTTAAAGATTATTGGTCCGCCTATCGATAACCAGAATACATATGGGTGTGGATTTCCGAAATTTACAATCACTCCTTTTTTTAGGGCGTCTTTCTTTCCTGCATTTAATTCAATGCTATCCTTTTTGATTTTTAAAGATTCGATTCCTGAATATATCAGATATGAGGCTCCCAAAAAAGCAATAATTCCGACAAAAAGATCGGAACTTGTCAGGTGTGACAGAACAAACAGTACGACAAAAATTATCGGGAGGTCTGTTATAAGAGGAGATACTGCAACCTTTATTCCTTCCCACTTTCCGTGCTACAGGGTTTCAGAAATGGTTACAGCAAGGAGAGGACCCGGAGATGTACCGGCAGCAAGGCCAAGAAAAGCTCCCATAGCTAAATATTCAATAAGACCTGACATATATGATGCCTCATTTTTTACGTAATTGACATGAAACTAATTGTATATAACTATACAATAATGCTATAGTTCACTACTTCAAAGCAGTAAACAATACAATTTTGAAAAAAATGAGGCATTTACGCCTCTACTTTCGAAAATAGAAATGCCCCTATTAAACAGACAAGGACAGATAATGTAAACAGTGTTGCAAAGTCGCTATAAACTCCAAACACGCTCATGCCTGCAAGGGCTCCTCTCATGCCGTCCACACCATATGTGAGAGGGTCGATCCTGCTTATGAAATAGATTGCAGGAGGAAGGTTTTCCAGAGGGAAAAGGGCTCCTGAGAGGAAGAAGGTAGGCATGATAAGGAAGTTCATGATC
>Ga0116192_1002933_pt1 | contig 10987 bp, 9 predicted proteins | sample AD_UKC113_MetaG_FD_89876 | JGI IMG/M metagenome (GOLD analysis project Ga0116192, IMG submission 89876) | Active sludge microbial communities of municipal wastewater-treating anaerobic digesters from Hong Kong - AD_UKC113_MetaG | ecosystem: Engineered > Bioreactor > Anaerobic > Digestate | place...
ACCTCAGGGTGATGGACACCGCCTGTGATCTTCGTGATCGCCGTCCCTTTCAGGATGGACCAGATGTTCGTTTCGATATCACGTTTCACTAATGCTCGACGTTTACTGTTGTGCACGCTAGGCTGGATAGCGAACTTAAAGTTGTTGATACAGTACAGAATATCCTGCATGACGTAATCGATGGTGGTCAATCGTTTTCCGTACATACTGGATAGTTGCGTGATAGAACGTGTGACGCGTGTGGAGTACGTTTCGATGAGATGGATAAACAATCCCCAAATATCGTTTACAAACACACCCGTTACTGTCAGGTTCTGCTGTGTGACACTATCGATCTCCTTATCCAGGAAGTCGATGTGGGCATTGATATCAACTAGATGTTTACCGTCACTTTCACCTTCACCCCAGTAGATTGTACCTAGCAGCGCTCGCCACAATACCGTGCTATCGACTTCTGGCTCATCACTATCGAATCGACTAGGGAACAGATCCAGCACGTAGAAGAACCCCGCAATCAGGCCTTCCGTCGTCAGGTTGTAGTTCTTACGTGGAATCGCCAGCCTCAGATTGGAAGGCCGCCAACGCTTATCTTTCACACCCCTAGGACGGACGTCCCGAGTAAGGTGGAACGCCGACTGGCAAATCACCCAATCCTCGGGAGGGTAGTTTGCCGCATTCACCTTCACCTCTGTTCCGACAACAACGTCCGTATTCGCTAGCTCGTTGAAAGTACGTGTCAGTCCGTATTTTGCAAACAGGTAATGTGCTAGGGTTGGATCACCTTTGACCATCATGCGATTACCGACAGGTTTCGCATCTCGGTTATGTGCTCTGGACCACACCACGTATGTGGAGACCTGCTCGCCATCTTTCATGAATTCACAATTCGACCGATGGAACTTCAGTCGATTGCTGTTCACCTTCAGGAAGATCTCGTCCTGACCGACGGATAACCCGACGTCAACCGCGACCGGTGAGATCTGGTAAAGACTACCGTTGATGGTAATCAGACCGCCCTCACCGACGATCGGAAGGAGCAAGCACCACGGGACCAGTTCTTCATCCTTCACACCGTTAAAGAACGTGAACTTATACTTCACCATGAAGAAGTCGCGTCGCGCTAGTTCGATTGTCGTTGGTGTACTACGTTTACGAACCGTCTCAGTGAATTCTTCCCTCGGCGTGCATACGTGATAACCCGCGTACTTTACCTCAGGAGGAAAATCCTGTTCAGCAATCCTGATTGCTCGATCGATGTACTTCTCCGGGTGCTGCATCTGCCGATAAGCCAGACCGTTTGCAAGGTCTTCGTTGATCTTCGGGATTGATTCATGTAGGAGGTCGAAGAAGTGCTTATCCATGTTACTCCATGCGATGGTTGATGTCGCTACGACTTGTCGCTGTTTAATTTCTTGATGACCGCGTAGATTGCGATAACCGCGCCAATGACAGCCGGAACAAACTTGAGTGTATCCAAGATCATCTTCCGACTATCATTTTGCTGGTCCATCTTGTTCTTTGCGAACATCTGTTCGGTTTTGAACTCTTGCTCTTTCTGCTTGTGGAAATGCTCGCGGTCTGAGAAGTCTGCCTTTATGCGCTCAAACTCGGCAGTTCTCCGACTCATCTCGCGTTCATGTTCACGGCGCTCTCTCGCGAAAACTTCTTCCTCTAACGCGAGTTTTCGTTTGCTCTCGAGTAGTTCAGAAGCGTCCCGGTTCTTTTGCCGTTCGTACTCAAACCGTTCACGGTCTAGCTCGCGTTTCAGAAGATCTTCAGGCTTTCCAAAAGCAGCCGCTTCATCGCTAGTGCGATATAGCGGCAAATTGATGTCTGCTGTGTCGAATCCGAAATACTCGGTGACAAACGGTGTCTGATGTAACGACCCCATCGCTTCGACATTTGTAGTAAGGTATACCCCATCTAAGACATTTTCGGTGACCTTTTTCTCGGCGCGAATATGAACGACCCGTCCGCCAAAATTGACGAACCGATCCCCAAACATTGAGCGCCTGTCAACGATCTTGATGGCATAAGCGGCACCGGTCAGCCCGAAGCTGTCGGCGGTGAGCTCATGGACTGTTGCAATACTGCCTAATCGGCTAAACGGATGTGGTGGAGGTTGCTTACCAGACCCATCCATGACAGCAATTACCAGATCAAGATTCGCAACGTAGATACAGCCTGCGTTACTTAGGATATCTTGTTCATTGATCTGGTGAATCACGCTTGACTCATTGACAGCCTGTGCTGCTCTTAACGCTGTTGCATGTTCATACGGCTTTCCTTCAGTTGCGCGTTTCCACGCGTCTGTCTCGATGTCCGGTGCAGCTTGGCCCGCAGAGAATTGGTCATCGACGTAGGAAATTATTCCCATCTGCGGCGAGTTACTGAGCCGAACTAGGAATGTGCCAGGGAATCGACCGATCCCCCTTGCAGGCGGTAGTACAGTCCGGATACCGGCTCTGTTCACAACCGCAATCGTAAAGCGCGTCTCATTCCGGAATTGCATCATGAATGCATACTGGTCCGCAAATGCCCCCATTTCCATGCGCTTCAATTCTGGGGCGATTGTCTTCGAGTAGAAATACGTAAGATTAAGCGTGCGGTCTGAGAACATCCTGCCCTCGTAACTTCGGTTACAGCAGGATAATACGTATCTGAAGTAAAGTTGCATAGTGGGATAAAAAAAAAAGAACACCCTTGCAGGCGTTCTTTTTTTCGGGCGGTGCTTACGCAGCAGCCGATCGGCGCGCATCCTCGATCACGAGCGCGCGTTGCCGTTGCACCTGGCGCAGTTTGCTGATGCTCTGGTCCAGCTGGCGTCCAATCTCCGAATCGGCGCCGAGCTGCTCGATGTACTTCTCGAACTGCTTGATCTCCTGCTCGCAGCTCGCGTAGTGTTGCTCCAACGTTGTGACGAGATCGTTTGCCATGATGAAGCTCCTGATATTGAGGGTGGTTAAAGAAGCACTGAAGCGTCTACCGCAGACGTAGCTGCGGTAGACGCGTGCTGATGTTCAGAAATGATTCACGTACTGCAGCTCTTCAAGCATCTGCAGGTCACGCAGAGCGTCGGGTTCCCACAGACCGCCTGCACCGGCCGACGTGTGGGTGAACCGAGCGCGATCCTCCAGGTACACCGGCTTCGAACCGTGCACGACGAAGAGGTTGGCGTCCTTGTAACGCCGGAAGTAGACGATGTTGAATTCGCCATCACTCTGCGGAACAATGACGATCTGCCGACCATACTTGTCGGTCGACGCACAGATACGGTCGACCTTCGCGGTGACAGCGCCGTTGAAGTAACCGGTGCCGTTAGACCATTCCGGGTTATAGTCGACCTTCGGCAGTTTGTTGAACACCGTCATGAAGATCTTTTCGATTTGTTCGTTAGACATGGTACGCATGGTATTGCTCCTTTGAGATTCTCAGTTATTAGTAGGATTTGGTACTTGATCTATAACACTTCTGCTTCTGATCCCACGAGTACTATGTATCTGAAAAACGGTTGCGTTGACTTTTAAGGGGGCATAAAACCACTCCCGGAGCGTACGCTCCGGGAGTGGGTGTTTCTATGCTTACAACTAACCAACAAACCCTTACGGGGTGGTATTGAACAGGATACCATCCAGATACGGATTGTCGATGTTGGTGGCAATGGCCGGCTGCAGGGTCTTGTCGACCAGAGCGGTCGGCATGTTCAGGACCTTGATCTGGCCCAGGATCGGCAGATGGCTGACCTGCAGGTTGCGGGTCTGCACCATCGCTTCCATGTTGGTCGCGCCATTGCGGTTGACCGGCATGCGGCTGACCAGTTCCGGAATCCACAGGTGCGAGCCGAAACGCAGCGCATCCAGCTGATCCAAATTCTTGTTACGGGTGAAGGTAACGAAGATCCGGTTGCGGATACGCTCGTCCATCGACACGACCACACGAGCTTCCTGGAACATGGTGCCGAAGGTACGGGTATCGCCCTGCACCATCAGGTGACGCACGATGGTCTGATCGGTACCGATCAGCACGACCGGGGACTCGTTGCCAGTCGGGTTCTGCGCGTCCAGAGCCGCCTGAATACCGGAGTACTGGTACATGCGATACAGCAGATCACGCAGCGCCTGCACCAGCGTCGCCGAGATATCTTCAGCACGCTCATGCGCCTTGATCGAGTTCATGGACTGGACCATGTCCAGGGTCAGCTCTTCGTAGAACGGAGTGACCAGCAGACGACCCAGACCCGCGATCTCGGCAGTTGCCGGCGAGCTCGGACCACGAACGATCGACTTCAGGATGGCAGCCTGGTTCAGCAGTGCGGTAACCGCATTGTTGCTGTTACGCAGACGCACTGCATTGATCAGGGCTTCCAGCTCAGCAGCTTCACCGTCCGCAACGGTCGCCGGACGCTGAACGGTCATCGGAGGCTGCACCAGAACGGTGTAACGCTCGCGGATGGTTTCCACGTCCAGACGCTTACCAGCAGTACGACGGTTGCTGTTGGTGCGGTAGGCCTGCAGGTCGTAACCCACCATGCCCAGGCCTTCCACGGCTGCCTTCGCAGTCGCGCCAGCGCCCGAGCTCAGACCGATCGAAGCACCGGTGTTATCGGTGATCTTGGTCACCTGCACCGAGGAGCTGTTCAGGGTCACAGTACCGAACTGCAGATCCAGGGTACCGGAGATGGTCACCGAGGCGTGGACGGTCAGATGACCGCTGGCGATGCTGGAGAACGCCGGAACCGAAGCGCCGGTGATCGCCTTGGTGTTCTCGTCAATGACCAGGTCATTGAACTTGAACATCAGGGTCATTTCCTTGTCACGGCCTTCGGTCGAGGCAATGAACGAACTACGGAATAGACCGTTGGTGTTGAACGCAACGACCGGTAGGTCCGTGCCGCTGTTCTCGCCACCGCTCATGTAGACGCGCGAAACCGAGGCACGAGCCGCGACGGCGTCGGTCTGATCCAGCAAACCAGCACCCACCAGCGGAGCGTAGCCGGCAACGCCGATCACATCGATCGACTTACCAAACTTGTACGGCGCAGTCGGGACGTCGACGCCAGCCACCTGCACACTCTTCTGACCGAACTGATCGGTGTTCAGCAGCGCTTCCGGAGCAGCGATGGTCGGGTCACGATAAGGGACCAGCTTGGTCGACTCATCGGCCAGAATGGTCGGATCGATCGCAGCCGACAGCAGGTTCTTGAAACCGAAGTCGGTCGCCTTACCGGTCAGGGCATGACGCACTTCGTCGTAGACGCGCTGACGACGCACCGACAGATCGCAACCAGCCTGATCGGCCGAGATGACGATAGTCGGATAGAAGCCTTCACCGAAGGCGTCCTGACGGGCAGCCATGGTGTTGAAGGCGATCGAGTAAGCCTGGAACTTATGCAGTTCAGCTTCGTCGTAAGCCTCATTGGCCACGCTGTAACTAAAGCCCAGCGAACCGGCATCACCATCGGCCGGCAGGGTCACCAGGGTACCGCCGACCGGAGCCTGCGATTCCAGCGACATAGCGGCACGGGCGTAAGCGCCCGGATTGGCCATGGCTAGGGCAGCAACAGCGCCCGATTCCAGCGCTACATTACGCAGACGCTGTGCCTCGCTAACCGCAGTTTCCTTATCGGCAAACGGGGAGCGGAAGTTCTCGACCGACACCTGCTCGCCGAACGCGCTTTCGATGGTCTGCTGCGCGCTTTCCAGAGACGCACCGAGATTGGCACGGTTGACAGAGTCTAGCGACTCGAGTGAGATCAGGTTCTTAACGGTTTCATTAGAGGTGACACCGCTACCCTGCAGCTGGATGTCGCTAACCGCACTCTTAGCGGCGTCGAGCAGGGTACCCTGCTGCGCATTGATACGATTCTTCAGAGACATGTCTTTGTTCCTTGAACTGTTGGATTTTGGGGCAGTATGGATGACGCACTGCCTTTTGCGAGAAAAGAAATGGTCAGGTTCCAGTACTGCACCAAGAACCTTTTGAAACGTTCCAGAATGGAAAACGTGTTCATAACATGCGCCGTCGCGCAGGTCGTAACTCACATTTAGTAGCTACACGCTACCAAACCATAATGTTACATTTCACTTAGGTTTGATTCAGACCGTTTTTAGCAAGAGTTCGCTCGTACGAAGATAGCCGGCAAGGATTGGAAGCTTTGCCAGTTCCTCAGGTTTTTGAAACTGCGTCAGTTGCGTCATGACGCGATTGTACAACATCTTCGTTCGACGCAGCTCACTGATCTCAGTGTCTGCAATCGGAACATGTGTGAATAGTAAGACGTAAGCGCCCTCTACCCATAGGATCTCACTGGTCAGCTCCAATCCACCTAGATCTAGCTGTGGGGCTGTGCCTTCCACACAATAGTCATTGATTACGCGCGAAACTTCCTTCCGGATTCGCTCATCCTCAATGGCGTCCCAGGGAGCGGTAACGTTCCCACGCTCGGACTCCTTCTTTTCAACATCTGTCAGACCGCCGTAGATGAGCGGGTTCCTGAACGAGAGCGTGATATCTTCCGGAATGACGAGATTTGGCTGAAGGTTACAGAAGAAATAAAAACTAACATCTTCCGGTGATAGTGTGTTCAGAAGTTTGCTCACGTCGAAGAAATCACGACCTTCAAAGTTCGCAGCACGAAGCGCGCTCAGGATCGCGGATGGGACGTAGAGATAATTCATGGACGTTGCCTTTTAATGCGTGAGGGTAGGATGGATAGCAAGCTGTTGCTGGTCAAGGTTATCACGCTACTCTATAAAGAAAGTCTTCTTCAAGACAGTAGCAACGCCTCGACCAACATCGCCCGTGAAATAATTGATTCGATGCAGCTTCCAGAAAGCGGCGCAGACTTTGATCGGTCACGTGACGTTCTGGTGAGTCTGCGCACCACAGCGAAGTGGATGATCGAAAACCCTGTTGAAACGCAGTACGACAAAACGTCACTGCTTCAAAGGATACGTGTGAATGTCGAGGCGGATGATTGGCTGTACTCCGCATTCGTCGAGGGGATCGCTGAAGCGTCAAAAGAAGAACTGCAGCAGCAATGTCTGTTGATCAGGCGGGAGTTGCGTGCTTTTCTAGATCGCGCTAAAGCGACTGACATCATGAAACGCAGCGCGCACAAACTGATCTTCCAGCCGGAAAGCGTGCCCAACCTCAGAACATTCATTGCGGAGGTTGCAGCATCGCTGGAACCGTTCATATCGACGAAGGTGGGTGAACAGATTGAGGGTTACGTCGACGGTATCGACTTCGACGATCCTTCCAGTGTTGTCCGGCTAATGAAGAAAGGTCAGTTGTCGACTTCCATTGACGGTATCTTGAAGACGGGTTGGCAAGGGTTAAACCGGATGCTCGGCGACCATGGCGGTTTCCGTCGAGGTGAATTTGTAGTGGTGGGCGCGTTGCAGCATCAGTTCAAGACCGGCTTCACGATGAGCTTGTTCGAACACTTGGCTATGTTTAATACGCCATGGATGCTGGATCCTAAGAAGAAGCCTTTACTCTTACATATCTCACTTGAAAATGAAGTCGAGCAAAACATCCTCTGGCTCTATGCTCATTTGAAGGAGCAAGAGACAGGTCAATACTGCGATACGAAGTCTGTACTACTGCTAAACGAGGAAGAACAGCAACTCTTCTATCAGGAAGCGGCCGATTACGTCGTTCAGAAGCTGACGGCTACCGGCTACCACGTGCAAATGGTGCGTTGGAATCCATCCGACGTGACGTATCTTACAATATTTGATTTTGTTAATCAGTTGGAGGCGCAGGGTTATGAGATCCATGGGATCGTGTTCGACTATCTGAACATGGCCTCAAAGCGTGGTTGTGACCAAGGTCCTGCCGGTACGGATATCCGTGACTTGTTCCGTCGTGTCCGCAACTTCATGTCGGCCCGCAGTATCCTTTTCATAACACCCGCCCAGCTCAGTCCTGCTGCCAAACAACTGGTGCGCGGTAACGTCGAAGACCTCGTAAGAGAAGTTGCGAACAAGGGGTATTACGACGGCTGCTCGACAATTGACCAGGAAGTGGATCTAGAGATCTACATCAATAAAGCAATCGTTAACGGGCGCCACTTTCTGACGATTGGTCGTGGTAAGCATCGTAAGCCGCGTGAAACGGATGAACGGGATAAATACTTCGTACTTCCCTTTCATCCAATCGGCGCAATCCGTGCGGACTTGTTCGGGAAAGACAGCTCCCTACGGCATGCAGGTGGTGGTGAGATTGGTTCAGGTAATGAAGTCCCGTGGCATGTAATCGGTTAATGGTGCGATGCGTACACGCTACCGCCTAAAGCGGTAGCGTGTACGCATCCTATGGCGTTACCACCAGGTCCTACATGGAGATAAGAAATGCGGTTTGCGAATGAACTTAGACGAGTCCTCTCCATGGAGACCGGCTCCAATACTCTAAACGAAGACGACATCACCGATGCTACAATCGAAGATGAAGTCAGTGCCGGGGTCGATGATTCTGAAATGCAGGAAATCGCGCACGAATCGCGACAACTTGACGAACTTCTGACTCTACGGCAGACAGCCCAAATCGCCATGGAATCGCCTGGTGACAATTTCAAGATGGCGTTGATGATCGCAGCTTCACTGGAAAACTACGGTTTTCAGGTAGAGGCTGATTTGAAGGACCAGCCAGCATTCATCGAGGCCACGATGGAGTCGCTCAGTAAAGCGATCGCGGTCAGGATGAAATCCTTGAAGAACCGCATGCAGAACGCCGCTGGTCGCTTCACCATACGCCGTAAGTCTGTGGCTGAGTTCATTAAGAAGAATGCGGAGCTGGTTACCGCTGCAGTGAGCGATAAGCCAAAGACCTTCAAAATGACGAACGGTGTAGCCGTTAATACTGCTATCGGGACGCAGTTCAATGATAAAACTGTCGCCGATATCGAGAAAGCGTTACAAATCTACGGTAAGCTAATCGATTACGCTGTCGATCAGGGTAGTACGCTGAAGTCGATCGCGGCACTGTCTAAGAGTAAGGCGGCCATGTCGGCGACTGATATCGCCGCAGCATTGAAGGGTAATCTCCTGATCGAGAATGTACCTGAGATCAAGACAACTGTGTTTCCTGGCAATCGCGCACTGACAAACTCTAAAGGCTACCTCCCTTCGTTCAATCGTCCCACGGGGAATGGTATCAAGTGGCTAGGTGAGGTCTCGAACGGTAATGCGTCGTTTAGATTCTCCCGTCTTTTAAAGACTAAAACTGCGACAGGTGAAGTCACAATCTCGCCTCAGACTCAGAAGAAGATTGCCGAGCTTGCTGGGCGATTGCAGTCCTTAGAGAATGCTGCGGCGGCAGCCCTTGACTTCGTCCATGAGGAAGTGTCTGCTATCTTCTACCACCATACCGTCGTTGATAGTCAAGGGTATTATAGCTACGACACGAACAATGCTTACATGGCTGAAGGCGGCATTATCGTCAGCTACTTGCAAACGCTCTGGAACATTACTATGGGTGTTACAGATAATGTCAAGCAGCTCTCTCTCGGTCTTCGTCAGGTTATGACGAACTAGCAATAAATGCTCCCTACTACAGACTAGTCTGTAGTAGGGAGCATATGCCGTCAATGGTATGGTCTACGATCTACTCCAAACAGAACGGACAAAGGGAGGGCTCATTGTGACGTCCACCTTGGTGTTCGCACTACTGCTGCCATTAAAACATCTTCTTATTTCTAACGTCCTTGATTTTGGATATAGTCGAGCGCGTAATACGCGTGATAAGCATTGGTGGATTGGGTTTCTTTGCTGGGTGACAGTTGAGCTTTTTGTTACATCGTATCTTGTTCCTAAAACGCAAGATTGGTATCTACGCCACTTCCCGTTATGGGAATTCTTTCTTTTATCCGTCGCGACCTACCGGGAGCGCAGTGCGCTATTAGGACGTGAACTGAGAACACACGTCGCCTGGGAGGCGGCGTTACTTACGTTTTACTGGACAGCAATACCGATTATTCTGACGGCATAGTACTCACCCTCAGCGCAGCGCGCTGAGGGTGAGTACTGAGTTTATTCTGTATCAGGCCGGATTGACGCCCGTCATAATCACGTAACTCATACCGCGGAAGAGGAGACCGTTGTTCGGTGTGCGAATGCTGACGTGCAATTTACGTTCCTCATCAACAAGATCGAAATCAAATTTGTAGTCGACCACATCACTAGGTCCAAGTTGTAGACCGAGCTCTTTATTGATGGCGGGAAGCACTGCTTCAAGCGACGTATATCCAGGCTCCCAGGGAATCTCACGACCAGCTTTAATTACTTGACTGATATCAGGCTTCTGATAGAAGACCCGCAACCAATCACGGTCATCGACCGAGTCATCGTCAGACACGAGAACAGACGCACCGTAGTTACCGTGATCAGGCTCTGGTCGAACGTTTCGGAAACGTAGCACGCCGTAATTGTAGGGGTTAAACTTCGGGTTGTGCTGGTTGGAGGCATTGATGACATCCGTTAGAATGTCTTTGGTCGGTTTATTTGCGTTGAACATACTGCAGTTACCCACTGTGGACGTGTGCTATAACATCCCTGCAGAAGGTAAAAAAACAACCACCCAGGGAGCAGAGGCTCCCTGGGTGGTTGTGAACTTGACGATTAGTACCCGGGCGCGAAGAGCAAGTAACCTCGAGCCTCCCCGATATAGTTACCGGCAGAATCACTGAAGGTTGCATCCACCTCGACGATGTGCGCTTCTTCTGCCCAGACCGGTATATCGCTACCGTACAGACATTCTGTATCAGCACCGTATCCTGATTCTCGGTAGTCTAAACGAACTGGCGTTTCCTCCGAACCGTACAACCGCACCTCCACGTAACCGCCAGCAGCGATTGTGTCCGCGATCATGTTAGAATCGCCGGAAATCCAATCCGACCCCCTCATGACCGAACCGCCAGAACCACCTGGGCTGCTTATTGCGATGAAGTCACCGACGTACGTGACCGGCCCTCTGGTTACGGAAT
>Ga0116192_1002938_pt1 | contig 10977 bp, 8 predicted proteins | sample AD_UKC113_MetaG_FD_89876 | JGI IMG/M metagenome (GOLD analysis project Ga0116192, IMG submission 89876) | Active sludge microbial communities of municipal wastewater-treating anaerobic digesters from Hong Kong - AD_UKC113_MetaG | ecosystem: Engineered > Bioreactor > Anaerobic > Digestate | place...
AATCACCTATCGTCATAATTCCACATGTTTCCAAATAGTCTGTTACTTTACTATTTATAATGACATTATCACATATAATATTATTCATAAAAGTGTTATCGCATGGATTATATTCATCACATATGCCTGAATCTACACAGTAAGCACATAATATATGATCATTTTGAATGCATGTAGTCGGTTCATTATAAGAATTACAATCATATGAAAAAACAATAGATATCAACAAAAAAAGATTTAATGATTTAATTTTCATTATTATAATATCTTAATCTAACATTAAAAACAAATATATAAATTATAATTTATTCATTTTTTATTTCGCCTGATTTTCTATATTAATGGATAAAATATCACAATTTTTAACTAATTCATCACGTAATAATTTACATGATATTGATTATTTTGAAAAATGTAATGAATTGTATTTATCAAATATTTCATTAAATAAATTGTCTTCGGTGATTAACAAAATACTCAATAAAATTTTAAAAAATTTAAAAAATATTTCTTATAAAACAAATTTAACTGGTTCCGTACCATACAAACCTCAATTATTTATAAATTCAAAACACAACAGAATAATAAACATTCAAAAAAATACTTTTGCGCATGAACAGTTTATTAAATTAAATACTTGTGATACTTATGAAATTAATTATCCTCAGTTGAATAATTTTGCTTTTAAAATACTCTTTTATTATGATAATAAATTTAACAAAATTCAAGATATCATACAAAGCGTTATTTTTAGATTACATTTAATTGTTTTTACTTTTGTTGATAAATCAGATTTCATTGTTTTATCAAATACTTTTAATGACAAAAATTTTTTAGAAGCACATCTTTACTTGTATGATTTTGGTAGAAATATTAATTTACATAACACAGACAATTTAGAAAATTTAGAATATTGTAAAAAAAATAATTGCTGTCATTGTTCTTCTGGATATTCTATTAGTAATAATATTAAATTTAAAAATAATGTTGTAGTGAATAATTCTTTTGAAATCATATGCACAAGATTACAAGAAATTTTAGGATTATTCACACATGAAATTTTTCATGTATTACATTTAGATACCAGATTTTATAAATACGATAATGATCAAGGTAACGATCAAGGATTAACCACATATTATTTATCAAGTGTTGCACTCAATGGTATAGTGGCAAAGTTTAATGAAAAAGTAAATAATTTTATGTTCCTTGAAACATTCAATAATACTACTTGTACTATTTTTCACACAATGTATAACGCTATCGAGTTAGGTTATGTTGCTAATAATTATACATACGATAGAACATACATTAGTGATTTGTTTACATACTTAATTAAAAAAGAGATCATATATTCAATTTATCATACTGCAAAAATTTTATGTAACCAAAAAATATATGATTTCAAGTCATATTTTGATAATGGAGCATCATACCAACAACTAGCTTACTTGTATGAATATACGATAACAAGATCATTTATGTTTATTTTGTTGGATGAATACATAGAATATTTGCAAATCAAAGATATTAATGATCAATATAAAATAAATATTAATAAACATATTAAAAAAGATGATACTATAGAAAAAATAACTGATATGGTTACTAATTTATTAACAAAAACATATAATTTGATGTATGAAAAAAAAGAGAGTAAAATGAGAATATTATACGAAAAAATATTTAATAATTTTATTAAAATAATAAAAAATCAAACAAAAAATCCAAAAATGAATGTAGTTATCAATAAATGTGGGGATATTAATATGGAATATTTTTGTATTGATCATAATTGTAATTGTAGTCAAGTATCTAGTGTGATGTTTGGTGGCAATGACTGTATGGTTGGCAATGACTGTATGGTTGGTAATGACTGTATGGGTCGCAATAAATATCGTGACAAATACATAAAATATAAAAATAAATATTTATCACTTAAAAACATGAAAGGTAGTAATTTAAAGTATTTGTTTGATTATACCAACAAGCAACAAGTATTCAATTACGTAAATCATATACTTCCTAAAGAAACAAGTGAACAGCCTTATTTACTGGTACTTTATGGACCTCCTGGTTCTGGTAAAACATTTTCAAAATCATATATTACAAAAAAATTAAATTTGAGTGATAGTTATGTTTATTTCAGTGAAGATGAATATGTTTATAATACCATACAATTTAACAATCTTGTGAAAACAGTTGACATAAGCGATTTAAAAAATGTATCTAGAAAAGATTTAGATGATAACGAAAAAGTAATTTATTTACAGAAAGAATATAATAAAATAAGAAAAACATTATCAAAACTTGTTTTTATATTATTGGGTATCACTTTAATGTATAACTATAATGCTGTTATTGAGATGACAGGAGCTGGTTTAGATTGGTACATGAAATATGTTATTGATGAATTTTATCATTATAAATACAACATAAAGTTAATTTACCCATACATTGCAGATACTGACATATTATTAGAAAGATCTAAAAATCGTTTTTTTGATGAATATAGATTACCTTCTGTAAAATATTTACTTGAAACCGTTAAAAGATCAACCAATAATTTCAAAAACTTGTTACTTTCTGATAATATCAATAAATTTAACGAAATTATTGTGTATAAATCTGATGATATTACGAGCAACACTACAACATTCGAGGATAAAATGATTTTTCATTACAAAGATGGAAAAAAAATTATTGATAAAATGCCATTTTAATTCATTATAAACGTGTTGTCTTGACTATTCGTTCAGATAATATAATACTTAATCAAAATTTTTTGGGAAATTCGTTAAATCACTGCATTGTAAACGTCCATCTGGTGGGATCAATACTTCATATTCACAATGATTTTTAATTTTTTCAATACAAGTATCGTAATCATACCTCAAGAAGGAATAATGAGTCATTTTGAAATCAAAGTTTTTAATTAAAAAATATATGTAGTTACTGCAATGAATACCACCAGAATAAACTAAATTTTTTCTAGAATAATTTTTATCTAAAAATCTTCTTAAAAAATAGCAATCCATCAATTCTATGTTAATAAAGAAATCGTACTCATCTATTTCTTCAATACCATCAATCAAAGTAAAATAAAATTTATTAAATTCACGATTCGTTAACCCAGAATGTACAAAAGTTTGACACTTGTACATATACTCTGCATAATTATTTTTTCTTAAAATATCCTCATGATCCAATAGTTGTTTAGTGATTAAGTTAATGAGATTATTAAAAAGTTTAAACATATCTTGATATTTTGCTTTAATTTCATTAACACGACCAATTATTTTTTCATGTATGTCTTTATTTTCATACACATATAATGTTTTATAAATATAGCGATACATTATTAAATTTATATCGTTTACTGGCATATTATCTATATCAATTAATTTTCCTATTTTTGGTGCGTTTGAAATTATTTCTTTAGCTTTTTCTCTACTAGTCTCGTAAATGAATTCGTAATTTTCTTTCATTAAATAATACAATGTAATTATTTCACGCAACACTACATTTAAATTATAAAAATTTTTACTATTTAATAAATTTAATATTGATGTTATCATTCTTTTATATGCTACGGTATTCCATCTTAAATCTGTATAATTAAAATACACATGTTTGTATGGTTCGCGTGATCTTACGATGTTATTTTTGAGATCGTATGTAAAATATTTGCTGAAAAAATTTGATGCTTTAAAAATGTACATATCGAAGTATCGCGACGGAGCTTCAGAGTAATCTCTATATTGATTATTATTGAGATTTTGGTCAGGTTGGTTATTTGGATCATTTAATATTTTGCTTCGTCCGATTTGGTCTCTTATTTCGAAAAAAAAACTAATTTTTTCGTCATTATTTTTTAAATTGTCAATAAAATAATTTATAATGTCATAAAACTTATCTTGATCGCAGTGAGTTTGTGAATGCAATGGTAGGTGATAGTCAAAAAATAAATATAACACTTTATTAACACCATTAACGTTACCTTCTAATCTTATTGTATTCACTGGTCCAGACACCAATATTTTATCATCTTTACTATTATTGTTTGACATTATATAGTATTACCAAGATAATGTTTCATAAAAATTGGTAATAAAGATGAAAAATATTAAAAAGAACATGAAAAAATGACAACATTAAATAATAAACTAAGTTGTTTTTGAAAGCAACGTAGTTTTAATACTTAAATAATTGTATTAATTTAATATTATGTACAATTATTCAGGTATCATTGATAATATTATTAGCAAAGAAACCAAAAAAAATATTATTGCTTCCTCCATTGGTGCTATAATAGCAGAACTTGTTACTATTCCAGTATGTACTTTAAGAACACAATATCAAACTATGGTAAAACATAACTACGTTGCGTACGATTATATTAAAGACATCTACAAATGTAATGTGATTAAAGGTTTTTACAACGCATCATGGGCAAGTTCTTGTTCTCAAGTATTATCTTTTACAATTAAATATACTGCATATGAGAATATTAAAAAAATAAAAAATAAAAATAATCCCAATGCACCAACCTTCTTTATCGATAATTTACTGATAAGTATTACAAGCAGTTGGTGTGCAAGTGTGTTTCATCATCCATTTGATGTTACTCGTGTACATATACAAAGAAACGATAATATTAAGCAATTGATAAAGCAAAAAGGTATCTTTAGATTTTTTAGTGCAGGTTATAAAGTTACTTTGTTAAACAATACATCTAAAGCAATAATTTTTCCACTACATGATCACTACAAACAATTACTTAATCAAAATCAAATACAATATACAACACAAATAGCACCAGTACTAACTTCAACTACTTCAATATTAATATTATACCCACTAGATTATATTCGTAATCGAATAATCTCAAATTTAGATTGGCGCCATGGACTCAGTTTGCAATATTATAGAGGTTTTACATTTGGCCTTACCAGAAACGTAATACATTTTTCAATTCTAATTAACATAGCAGATTTAATTACTAAAAAAATTTCATAAAAAAATTTCATATTATTAGTAAATACATTATTATTGATGAACACATTGATTATTTGTAAAATTAGATCTTTCATCATATTCCATTTCTTCTTCATCTCTTTTTTTATTAAAATAGTTATCTTCCATAAAATTTACTTTTATTGAATCATTAGGTATTTCAGCAACACTGTGATCTTTGCCAGTTAATATTTTATACACAATTGCACGATTTTCTTCGTCCAGAAACAACTTTTCTTTTTTAGAAAGTAACTTTACATATAAATCATGATTACTAGTCATACCTTGACCTTCAATACGAATTACATCATCATGGTTGAATACATAATCGTAATTTTGAATTGTAAATTTATGATCATCCAAGTGTATAAATGTTTTATTAAATCCACATAATAACTCTGTTTGTGTAAGCTCCAGTTCAGTGTACAAATCATTTTCGTTGAATCTTCTAAAGTTTGCTCGTAAACAAGTATTATCGTTATGATCACGAACATCGTCATCTTCACTAACTATTAATAAAATTACTTTATCTCCTTGGTTTTCCAGTTCGATAGTTTCATTATTTTTGATACCTTTTGGTATGTCAAAAGTGAGTGCAACGTCTGCAATAATGACACCTTGAGCATTACATTGGTAACATTCGGTGTATTGTTTAATTTTGTTTGTGCCATCACAAGCTGTGCAAGTAATTTCGGACATATTTACTACTAACCCACCCATATTTATCATCTCACGTAATTTACCTGTTCCTTCACACTCTGCACAAATACTTTTTTTTTCTGCATTTCTTGTTCCATCACATTTATCACAAATTATTTTTTTTTTATAATTTATTGTAACATCATTTTTACCATTGTATGCATCTTTTAATGATATTACTATTTTTAATTTATTTGGTTTTTGTACATCGCATTCCCTATCATTTGTGAAAATACCAGGGAAACAATTACTATCACTGCCAAAAGTTTCCAAACCTTCAGTACCATAGGTATCATAAATATTACGTTTGTTTGGATCGGATAATATGTTATACGCATTTGATATTTTAGCGAAATTTTCATTTGCTTTTTCGTTATTTATTGCCTTATCTGGATGTGTAACCATTGATAATTTTTTGTATGCTTTTTTAATTTCAAATGGTGTAGCATTTTTGGTTATGCCTAATATTTCATAATAATCAATATCTTCAATATTCATTTATAGATTACTATTTATAATTAATAATTTTTTTAATAATTTAAAAATCATTTTTAATTTTTGTTGTTTGTATCCTAAAAATGATTTTTTTAACATTTAATGTAAACAAGTATCATATCTAATATAAAAAATCATGCCAGAAATTGTTGAAGTATGTTGGATCAGTAATTATTTAAATACTTTCAAAGGTTATCATATTAGAACCATAAAATCATTATGCAACAAGTATAAAACAGATAGCTTGGTGTCCATTGATAATTTAATAATTGATTGCGTTGATACATGGGGTAAATTATTATGGTTCGAGTTTGAAAAAAGTAATCTCGTATTGCTTTGTCATTTCGGTTTACATGGTATATTTACACATAATAAAAGTAAAAATAGTAAGATTGAAATTAATATAACATTGGATAAGGACATATTTTTATATTTTGACGCAAATATAGGTTCTAATATTCATGTGACAACGAAGGAAGATTTATCTGGTAAAATTAATTTACTGGGTGAAGATTTTTTTAAGAATAAAATCGACGGCACAATATTATTCAATAGGCTAACTGAAATAACAAAAAATGGTAAAAAAATAATGAATAAAAAAATAGTGGAAGTTTTACTAGAACAAAAAAAAACTGGTCTCGGTTCTGGTATCGGTAATTATTTAGTATCAGAAATTTTATATGAAGCCAAATTATCACCACATACTACATTGTCTACCTTGCTCAATAATCAAATTTTAGTTAATAACTTGGCAAACGCAATTGTTAAAATATTACGATTATCATATTTGACCAGTAATGAATTATATTTTAAAAAATTAGATGGTGAAATAAAAAATTACATTGACGAAACTAGAAAATCTATACCTGACCACTATAATTACTATAACGAAGTTGATATTGGAGACCAAGAATTTAGCTGCAAAGTTTATAAAAAAAAATTAGGTCCAAAAGGTGAAATTATTAATGTAGAAAGAATTGTTAGCAATAGAAAATGTTACTGGATTGCTTAATAAAATTATTGTATTGTTAATGATAATATTTTTATGTAGACAAATTGTTTCCTTGCATTTAATGAATTTTCAATAGTATTATTAAATTTTACCACATCATAATTGTAACTACTGTATGCTTCATCATATAATAATATTTTAAACTTTTTTTTAGCATAATCAATAAGTTGATTTGACAATGTATCAAGCAATTTCACAATACTGTTTCCAACAAAACTTTTATAAAATTCTGATTTGACACCATATGTTTCACTTTGTAGATAAGTATTTGTTGCTTTGTCGCGACTTTCGCAAAATTTGTCATAATATGTTTTCCTTTCGAGAATCTTAATGTGCTTGATAATCATCATATGGATAAAATTATCACTCATTAAAGAAATTTTTAATCGGATTAGTAAATGTTCAGCAATAAAATAGTTATTTGTTTTATACTTTTCTAAAATGTTACGTGGAATGTAGTATGAATTTTCATCAGGGTTTCGATAATTTTGAAAATTACAATGATCGTAATCAAATTTAATTGGATACGTGGTTTCATCAAATAAACCATTAGTGAGCATAACGTTACCGACGTTTGGGTCAGTTTCATTAATAAAACAACATATTTCACTAATAATACCAAACCCGGGCATTATTTTATCGTGAGGGCCTGAAGCTTTAAGTGTTTTAATAAAATTATTTTTAGCTTCGAAATATGACGCAAATTTTTCATTAATATAATTAAATTTTGCGGTTACGTAATCAAAAACACTGTACACATCATACATTTTCTGTTGTAATATATTTTCAATACTTGTTTCAGGTAAAGACAACGAAATTAGACTACCATCGCTCATTAGAAATTCTGTAGCAAAATATTTTTTACATAACATTGTGGCAACCTTTGAGCAAAATACATCAATAAAATTGCCGGGTTTTGCGAGTCTTTGAAAATATATCCTGTTGTCAATTTTTATTTTATTCATCTTCGTTTCTAGCGTGTCAACAGGGCCAATTTTAGTAATCTGTTCTGGCATAGTTTCTTCAATAATATTTATGTTCAAGGTGTATGGGCAACATTGTTCATGTATCTTTTTTATATTTTCTATATCAATCGCTTCAGTTTTAGTGTTTGGGAAATGTTCATCCAGTAGAAGGTATTGAATGTTTTGTAGTGATTGGGTTTGTGACATTTGTTCTTGTTCGGCATGTATTCGGTTTCGTTCTCGTTCTCGTTCTTGTTCTTCTCGTTTTTTTAGTTCTAATTCTAGTTTTCTTTTTTGTTCCTCTAGTGCTCTAAGTTTTTCTTCTTCTATTGCTTTCCGTTCTCGTTCTCGTTCTCTTGCTCGTTCTATTGCTTCTTCTCTTACTTTCCGTTCTAGTTCTTGTTCTCGTTCTTGTTCTCGTTCTCGTTCTCGTTCTCGTTCTCGTTCTCGTTCTCGTTCTCGTTCTCGTTCTCGTTCTCGTTCTCGTTCTCGTTCTCTTGCTTTCAGTTCTAGTTCTCGTGCCTGTTTCTCTTGCGTTTGTTTTCGTGCTAGTTCTTTTTCTTCTGAAACTCGTTTTCGGACTTGTTCCAGTCCGACGAGTATTCGTTCTTCTTCTGCTCTACGCTCTTGTTCTTCCCGTGCATGTTTATCTTGTGCTTGTTTTCGTACCAGTTCTTGTTCTCGTTTTTGTTCTTCTAAAATTCGTTTTCGTTCTCGTTCTCGTTTTTGTTCTCGTTCTCGTTCTCGTTCTTGTTCTTCAAATTCTCTCGAATCAGTAAATTTGTCCGAAGCCATATGTTCTCTGTGCTTTTTTTCCTCATTTTCAAATATGCCTTTTCGTTCTTTGTCTGATTCAGAATCTTTGTAAAATTTTTTTTTGTTTTCTTTTGTTTTTTGTTTATTACCTGTAACACTTTTATTATCCCACTGTAGTTTTATTTTATCTTCGACCATTTTTTCTAATAATTGTAAAAGTAGTAACTGTAATTGACTTTTAGTGTCTGGGTCTGTATATTCTATATCTTTCAATACTTGTGCAATGTCATTTTCTATTGTCATGTCTATATTAACTAAAAATAAAATATTTTTAGATTATTGTAGGTTTAGAAACATCCATCATTTTCACTCGTTGTATTTGAGATTTGATCGCTGAATTAATTGTTACAGGCATACCTAATAAAATATTCCTGGTAATTGGGTCACTGCAATATTTAAGATCAAAATTTGGACCTATTGCAGCTATTTTTTTCCTTACATTATCTTTACCCACTAATTCAAGTATTTTTACGGATCCGCTTAAGTTGGTTAAATCATTAAATGAATTAAAATTACCTTTTTTGTTTATGTGAGCTTCGAGATATATCAACGTTAAATAATTTTGAAGCGTGAAATCGCTGCCTGGTGTCTCAATTTTTGCAATAAATTCTCTTTTGTGATCATACAAATTTTTATTTTTCATTGCAATAAATTCACTATCAATCATTTTTTTAATGCAATTGTAAGCAACATCTTTTGTTTCGAAAGTAGCAATTTTGTTTTGTTCTCTTTGAAGTTTATTTTGTTTAATTTTAGCTGGGTCCACTTTTAAACCTTGTGTTAATACATTTATTTTTTGTCTTTCTCCTTCACGTTTAGCCTCTTTTTTAATTGCTTCTAAATGCAGTTGGTCTGCTTTCTTTAATCCTGAATAGTAATCGTTTATCATTTTATCACATTTTTCTTGATAAGGAGCATAATTATCGAGACTTGCACATTTGGGTAAATTAATATCCTTCATTATTTCATTTCTTTTTTTCATACCAATTTCGTTAACTTTTTTATTGCATATGCTTGGATATTTAGCGTATGTATCTTTATCAAAACATTTATCTGATGAAGTATCAATTGCTCTTTTTTGATTTGCACATGTTTTCATTAAATCTAATTGATTTTTGTCATGTTGAGCCGTAAAATCAAATTTAGGGTTAACACATTTACCTAAATTGAACGGGTTTTTTGTGCCTGTAGATACTTGTTTCTTTCCGAACAATCCACCATAAAAATCACTAATACTTACATTGTTACCATCATCAGTGTTTCTCGCATTGCCCCAACTTGTATTAACTAATCCTTCATTAACATTACTTTTATTCCAATAAGAATTCCAATTATCGTTTTCTAAATCATTATTTTGGCCTGTGTTTTTTGGAATTCTACTCAAAATGGTTTGTACTTCTTGTTCCGTATTCACTATATCAGACATTGCAGAGTTTGATAGTTTCGTCATATGATCCATATTATACATTAACGTAATAAAAAAAAAGTTTCGATTAGTGTAATTTATGTTATTACTTTTGTAATGATAAAATTGTATATTAAAAATAAGAAACATAAATTTTAAACGAAATGTTTTAGATATTATATTGTGTTATAGATTACATTGTTTTATTGATCTTATTACGATCGGGAACCTTTATTTAAAAATGATTTTATAAAATCATAGTAAACTAATTTATCATATAATTATTCATTACATTAATATGATAATAAAATTTAAAATAAATAATGAATATATCGAGCAATATAATAAACATGGCCACGTTGTGCGTTTGAATTTAGCTTTAAAAAAATATACAAACTATTGTACTTATTTACAAGATATCATAAATGAATACGTTTCTAATATTCCGGTAGGAAAATGATGTCATTTCGAGTACTTTTTTGTATAGTAAATAGTTATAAAATTACTACTTAATTATTTTTTTCTATTTTTATGTGATTTTAAACCATTTATTTTTGCAACACATACAT
>Ga0116192_1002940_pt1 | contig 10966 bp, 16 predicted proteins | sample AD_UKC113_MetaG_FD_89876 | JGI IMG/M metagenome (GOLD analysis project Ga0116192, IMG submission 89876) | Active sludge microbial communities of municipal wastewater-treating anaerobic digesters from Hong Kong - AD_UKC113_MetaG | ecosystem: Engineered > Bioreactor > Anaerobic > Digestate...
CACCACTACTTTAGAGGGTTAAATTACATTCCTCGGCCAATACGACCTTTGAAGTTCCAAGTACCTTGCCAAACGCCTCGAGCGTCAACAGAACCAGAACCGCCTTCCCATTTAACACCAGAGATAGTGTATTCCACTCGATCATCTACAGTGTTATAAAGTTCCATCGTTAACTCAGGTTGAGTCATGATGTCACGAATATTAGAAGGTGAAATACCAAGCTGAGCTGTAGCATTTCCATCAATTTTAAACATATTACAAGAGAAAGATACTTTGTGCGCTGTTTCAGCGTGCTCAGCAACTTCCAATTGATCTAAAACGTCAATGTCAGTAAGAGTATTGTCTTCGTTGATGTTCACGCCACCAACATACCCGACTTTTTGTCCATTAATTTTAAGGGCGGCTTTCGAACCCGTTAGAACCTTACTCATGATTATTCTCCTTTAGTCTCCAAATAATTTTTAACTTCTTCAAATATACTGGTTTGAGTTAACAGGTTGTCTCTTTCACAGAAATTCAACGCGTGTTCTTTTCCCATTCCATCCACAAATACGAACTCTTGTAAGCTCATATCAAGTGACTTTAAAATCAACTGAGTTCCTGGCATAATCGTCTTGATCACATCCTGAAACTTTGGGTTGTCAGACTTTTCGACGTTATAAAAACCGTCATTATCTTCCGCACCCGGCATCTCTGATGTTTGATACCGTAAAGGTCTCATTACAGTCAGAGGTTCTTTATGTCGTAACTTGTATTCTAAAAGAGCAACCATTGCTGGCTGCGCCTTTTTCAAATACTCTTGAGCTTCTTCTTGCTCAGCTCTAAGTGCCTCTGCTTTTTTGAACATTTCCTGGAACGATCCGTACGTTCCAGGTGCTCTATTAGCAGATCCAACTTTTGGCGCTCCCCACGTTACTTTCTTCATGATTCAACCTTTATGCAGACTGACGAATGTCGCCTAAAGTGAAGTCAAGGAAGATGAAATCTAAACCTTGAACTGGTTTAAATTCCACTTGAACACGCGCAGTGTTTCCAGTGATAGTTACAACGAATGTATCTTCACGGAAACCCTCTGGAGCGTCTTCAGAAGCAGTGATGATGTTTACATCTGGAGCATTTAACTCACGAAGTTTGTTACGTAATACGTTCTTAATTGAAGCTGCAGCACCGTTAGAAATCTTTTGACCAACGAATACATTTTCAGCAGTTTCACGTAAAGTACGTGCAACAAACTGAGCAGCCGCCATAACAGAACCACGGTTATAGATGAATGAATCATCGATTCCGTAAGTAGTGTTATCTACAACGATACGATTTCCACCTGAAGCTTTTTCAGTGAAAAGAACACCAGCATCAATTGCAGCATCAAAATCAAGACCTGGATTAAAGTCACCAGCAGGTAAACCAGTTACCGGATTGATGAAGTGTCCAGCTTGTTGAATGTTTGGATATTTGAAAGTTAATGGCTCACCTACAGGCATACCTGTTCTCATACCAGCAGCCATTGCCGCAGATACGTGAGGGTGACCATAACGTTGGTTACCAGTTGCATCGATGAATAAGCAATCTTCAATCATACATTGCATTAACTCAGAACCTAACGCAGCAACAGCGGCAAACGCAGCAGATTTAGTTGATTTACGGATACCACCGAAGCCCATTGCTTCTTTACGATTTTTAGTATCAGAACGTAAATTTAAGTGAGTAACAGCCGCAGCTAATACTGAAGCGATCGTGTATGTAGAACCAGCGTCAGTAAAACCTTGAATTGAGTCGGCAACATCTTCAGAAGCATCTCGAGAGATACACGGTAACAATACATTGTAATCTTCAGCTAAAGAAGCAGCAAAACCGTTAGAGAAGTTAGTGTTTGTAGAAGCACCTTTTGCTCCACCAGTTAAGAATGTGGTAGCATTGTCGATCAATCCCACAACTGATTGTGGTTGAATTTCAGCAAGCACTCGTGCAGATCCATTGATTAACTCAAGGATTTCACGTTGTAAACGGTACTGAACTACTAAAGCAGGTTTAATGTTTGTAGCAGTTACTGGATCCAACTCGATACCGTTCTTTTGAGAAAGAGATACAGTCAAAAGATTAGCTTGGTAACCAGTTTGAGCATTGATGTAATCTACAAGAGTTTTCATCGTGTAGTTTTTCAAAGCGATATTTAAGTTAACTGAACCGTCAGTTTGACCAGAGATTGAGGTAACAAGAGTTTTTGCGTCTTGAGTTGCACCAGCGATAGTCATGGTTGCAGTTGTACCGTCACCGATGTATCGGATGTTCAATACTTGTTGAGCTGCATTTTCACCAAGAACTTCAGTTGTTCCACCAACTTTAGCAATTGAGATTGACTTCTGATTACCAGAAGAACCTGCAGCAACGATTACAGACAAATCATTTCCAGGAAGACCATAAGCACGATCTTTAACTTGGTAAATGTTTGAAGAAGATTGTTTCAACATAGCAGAAGCTTGTGTTGAAGCATTTGTTTTATAAACCTTGATGATAGAAGCTCCACCAATACCAGATTGTTTAGAAGGGCGAGCAGCAGCTACAGCACAATCAACAAGTGGACCTGATCCGAAAGTCTCAATTAGAGAATCAAGACGTTCTGCTGGGAAAGTTTGAATTCCTGTTGTAGAACCTGGGGCTCCAAGTGTCGACTCTCCGACGATGAATAAAACATCAGTTGCACGTAGCGGAGCACCTGCAGAATTATCTACTTTGCTTCGCGAATACGCACCTGGTTTTCTGATTGTTTTACCATTAAATGATTTCTTAATGGACATTGTGATCTCCTATACTTCGTAATTTTTAATACTTTGCTAACGCTTCTTTATATTTATCTTCAGATTCTTTATCTGTAAGCCCTAAATCTTTAAAGAAAGCGCGGATTTCATCTTCTTGCCAAGGCTTCACTTGTTTTAAAGCTACGCATTTTGAGAAGAACTCCCGATAAGAAACCACCGACTCAACTTTTTGTTTTTCAATAGGTTGTTCGACAGCGTCCTTTCTTTTTCGGCTCATGGTATATTCTATCTAAATTTTAAAGCTGACATTTATTCATCGTCAGGACAGCTAACCGGGATAGCATCAACTTCGATATTGTCGATAAGTTGTACTTGATCTGATCTCCAAGTATCATCAACTTTACCATTAATAGTTAAAAATCTAGTGAAAACGTGGTCACCTGTAAAAGCTGAATCTCTATTGAAATCTGATCCAGAATAAGTCGAAACATACAGTCCACGACTAATCATGTCTTTCTTCCTAGAGAATATAAAGTATTTAAGTAATATATAGAGGTACTTGGTTGTGAGAGCATCTTTTGAGTGGGCACCACATACTAATGATATGTCGCTGGTTAAACCTCTGACTTGAAATCTTTTATAGTCGAGACTTGATTTAATTAAAGTCGGAGCTGAAATATCCACTTCTGCTTGTTTTTGAATAAAGAAGAACTTATCCCCAGGTTCATTACTAATTCCTGGAAGAATTACAAATTCGTTGTTATCTGCGTCTACAAATAACATGTTTTTATAGACAGGTCCTAAGTTAGTCGAAGGGTCCACTACAACTTTACCAGTAGTAGAGTCGTATGAAAGTACAGTCATGTTCTCAACCCGATGCAGGGCTTCTAATTCGTCTGCATCAACTATAGATTCTTCTAACTCTTCATAGTGATCATCTAAATGAGCTCTGCGTTTATCTTCAGTATCAGCACCGATCATAATTGTAAAGCACATTGGTTTTGAATCAACTTGATTGTATGAAAACAATACTGGAATTTCCTTATCATTAAGTAAAGCTTTAATCTTAGCTATTTCTGTTTCGCCATACTTTCTAGTATTATAAGATCTAGTTAGTTGGGCAAATATTGAATCGATGATAGTTGGATCAGCCTTAACGTTTTGAATACCGTCACGGATTAAAGACTCAATGATTAATTCTGGAATTATAAAACCTTGCATATTAAATCCTTATTTTAACAGGCTTTTGATGATGTTGTCCATCTCTTTTTCAACAAAAGCTTCAGCTTCCTTAAATAGTTGATAACCACCGAATCCAGGATGAACCCAGTCTTTACCAGCTTCTGAGACTGCTCTGTAAGTCATATAAATACTTGAAACTTTACCAGACTTACTTACAGTTTGATATTTAGTTAAGCCTGCTAGATTTGCGTTTGGAGCATCTGCTGGAAGAACTGAAGCGACTTTACCAGTGATAGCTTTACCTTCAGCATTCTTAAAAACTTGAGATATAGGTTGAACCTGACCATTTACGCCTTTAGCCATCATACTTTGCATGTCTTTGGCTAAGTCTCCAGTTCCTGTATGAGGTTTGTGCTCAAATGGAACTACAGCCCATTTATGACCGTCTTTTGCAGTACGGACCCAAGGTTCACCTGCGCGTTTACCGACTGAAACTTTCTTTGTAGATTTAAGTAAAGCTTGTCGAATAGAATAAGATCCAAAACCTTTTTCAAGTTTATCAGCCCATTCACCGTCTATAAATATTAGGTACGCATCGTCACCTAAGTCTTTAAACTTTAAAGCTGCCAAGTAAGTTTTACGATTAGCTTCATTCATAGACATCTTTTGAACGGTAGCTATCATTGAAGCGTGGGCCGCGTGTGCTAAGTTCTTGACAGCTTGGTTGATTTCAGCTTCAAGAGCTGGTGCGAGATTATCTAGAGTCTTACCTAGCTGTTCTGCTCTAATTTTAAGCGAAATATCAGACATGGTTTACCTCTTTGAAAGTATATCCACAATGATGGATTCTCTTTCCAGAGAGGCAATTTGAGATATTAGGTTGACTAATTCCTAGATCTTTGGCACATTTAGATTTATTTGAATATGTTCCTATTAAATTTCCATCTTTAAAAACATTGAATGTACTTTTAGAATATTTTGGAGATGACTTTTTCTTTGGAAGTATATTATGATCTTTATGCCATTTTGATTTTATTAACTGTTTAGTTTGTTCTGAATGTTTTCGACCTCGCCATGTTGCGCCAATTAGGAACTTAGATTCTAAAGTATGGGTTTTACCTTTATTTTTTTGAGATATTTTAATCCTAGCCTCGCTAGAGTGTACCCAACCTGAAGTGCCCTCTCCGCCATTAGTTAGATTACATAAACGTACTAAATTTTTATAAAATTTTATAGTTTCTATTTCTTTAGAAAAAGATTCTTGTTCTGAAAGATTATAATATAGTATTTCTACGTAAAATCCATATTTAGAAACTACTCTTTTCCAAAAAGTATTTCTGCCGTGCTTAGAAAAAGCTCTGGAACCTCTACCTTTCCCAATATAAAAAGGTCGTCCATCTAATGTTTTGTGTAGGTAAACATAGAAATCATTCATTAACAAATTATATCATATACGACTTAACTTTATTTAAAGATGTTTTGAACGTGTTTGAATACCGGACGAACCAAAAGCATAGTCAGAAATACAGTGTGGAATACGTCTGTTACGAACAACTCTCTAAATGAGATAAACGAGATTATGAAGGCAACCACAATTGAGGTGACAAACTTGGCTGCGAGTTCATTTCCAACTTCATTTAAACGTCTACGCATCATTGATAAAAACTCACGACCTGTCATATTGTTCTTTTGGATGTACTTACGATATTGATCGTATCCAAAAATTAGAATAACAACTAGACCTACTAAATCAATCGAATGATTAATTAAAAAATCTAACACGGATACTCCTTTAAAGAATTCTAGTAGAGTTCGCTACGCTCTTAGGTGCCGCCACCAAGCCCTAGCTTGGTTATATTGGGGTTTGGGAGGGGTGCACCAGTGTTAGCCTCCGCAACTGACCTCGGTTCTTAGGAACTGGTCTCCCAATTCCTGCTACCGACTGACTAGAAAAAATATTAATTAAAACGTGGATCTTTTTTCAACCAGTTATTGATCAAGCCTGAGCAATACTTTTTAAGTTTCGAATCATCGAATTGCTTAGAAAGTTTTACTTCACCTGATTTAACGGCTGCAAATAAACGAGTGCGGACCACTTTACGAACTTCTTTTGTAACTAGATCTTTAAGCTTAGCGCCTTCTTCTTTCGCAGAAGATTCTAAAGCCTCTGTTACATATTTATATACTGCATCTTTTTGAGACAGCTTACTAGTGGTTTCAGTTTTTGTTTCAACCGTTTGTTCTTGAGTTTCCATCTAATCCTCCTCGTGGATATTTAAAAACTAACTTGCAAAACAATACTATCTATCTAATAAAGTAATGTTAACTACTTTTTGTAGATAGCTTCGTTAAACACTTCTTCATAAGTTTTATAGCCGCCATTACCATTATGGACGTCAACTATAACCTTATTCGTAAGCTTTGAACGATTAAAGGCATCAATAAACAAATTCTGTTCATCATTCTTTTTAGATGGGTCGAAGCCAAGACCATCATCTACTAACATCTCAGTATTAGACGATGTTAAAAGGATTAATCGAATATCGTCATGGAACGTATATGTTTTAGAATCTATTAAATCTTGTTCCATTTGATAGACGTATTCACCTGAATATTTACGATACAACGGGGCGTAAACCATCTCACCCAAATGAGTGCGGTCTAGAATAATGTTCATATCCGTCCCAAGTAACTTAAACATGTTTCTATTTGCGTCTTCTTGATACAGTCTACGTGCTAAATTCTCAATAGATAAGTTTCGATATGATTCATCGTAGTCGGTTTCAGAAACTTCAGCTCGTTTAATGCAATCAGCTGTATCGATTAGATTTGGTAAAAGCTTCGGTTTATCGTAATGAATCACAAGGTGGTAACCAAGTTCTTCTTGAATCTTTTTAATTAAACTTGATTTACCTAAACGGTCAATTCCATCTATAAGAAATTTGGTTGGAAACTGATCACCCATGTTTGGCTCCTACTAATTCGTATTTACCATCGATATAAAGTTTCTTTAACTCTGCTACATAGATAAAACCACCCATATAAGGAGTTTTAACTATCGTAGGTAATACGTCTTCTTTTTTAAATTTAAGTACCTGATTTAAAGTCATATCAACAACGAGCAAGTGTGTACAATTATTCTCGAATTGAAACATATCAGCCATATCAAAAGAGCATGTTCCAGATCCATTTTTAAAACGGTGGCGTCTGGTTGGAGTCTTTTGCATATATTCTTTTGGCTTACCTGTTACATAAACTTTGTCATATTTGAATTCTACTTTCATTGTCGTCCTAGCATCTTTAAGATCATATCTTCATTACGATCATAAATGTGAATATTATGTACGTAGTGAGTATAAGACCCAATTTCTAGATCCGGGTAAATATCTAAAAGTTCATTACGCATTTTATAGATCAAACTGATAAACCATGGAAGATCATAAACAAGACCTAATGTAAGATCGTTGGATCTCATATTAATAGTCAAGTCTAATTTATTGTCACGGATTTGAAAGTATCCGTGAAGAGTGCATGTTTGATCTTTATTGCCTTTCCACTGGTGTTCTGGTAAACTAAATCGAAGGATGGCTTGACGAGTATCTTTATCTGAACGTAGTGATTCTTTTGCCCATTCCCAAGGGGTGCGTCTTACTGGTCTCATTTCAGAGACTGATCCATCACCTGGAAAAGCAGGTGGCATAGTTACTACTGGCTGCAATTCAAAATCAGACCCGTGAGATTTATATTTCCAAATTAAATATCCGTACGCAGAATTGACAGTTCCATCTGGATTTGCTAGACTTAGCCAAAACTTAGAAGCTTTACCAAAGTCTTCAGCTTTATTTGTTTTACTTTCGTATAGTTCGAACTCTTTTTCAGAATAACTCTCAATAGTCATATTGCGCTTTTCGTCATGAGTAACGATTGCGCATATTTGTGGATTAGTTACTTTAAATTGATAATTAAACTTTTCACGTACTTTTTGGCCTCTTGGAGCTGATACTGAGTCTGGATTATCATATACATCTGCTAAAGACCCTAAATACGCTTCGTGTATTGTTTTATAAACTTTCATTATTTATCTCCAGTAGATCCAAAACCGCCAGAACCCCGTTGAGTATCTTCTTGCTTTTTATATTCATCATTAGATATTTCAACCACATTAACCATTGATACAGGTACTAAAAGCATTTGGGTGACTTTTTGACCAGGTTTAAATACGATTGGATTTGGAGATACATTATGAAGATTAAGATGGACTTCTCCACGATAGTCTGAATCAACTACGCATGCTCCTACAAATATACCTTTGACCGCAACTCCTGATTTATTAAAAAATATTCCAGCTTGTCCATGGGGTACTACCATTTTTATTCCAGATGGAATATTGACTGAGCATCCTGAACCTAGCGTAAATTCTGGATAATCGTTAGGTATAAAAAAATCTAAACCAGCGCTACCAGGTGTTCCTCTGTTTGGAAGTTTGACATCTCTAATTTTAGTAATTAACATAATCATCCTTTATATTAGAATTATTTCAAATATTTAATTTGTTGTCAATATTCTTGTTTACTATAACTGTCTTACTTTGATACAGTCGTGTACACTTTGTATCATAGTGGGTCAGTTATATCTAAAAGTTGTACTTATTTAAAGTAGTTTTATATTATTTAATTGAGGGAGATTACAAATGAATAACAAAAATTCTAAAGAAAAAGACAAGTCTATTAAAATTTATCTAGATTCTATCCACGGCGATTTACTTACTAAAAAAGAAGAATCAGAATTAATCAAGCAAATGGAAGTTCATCAAAAAGAAACGCTTGGTCAACTTGTTTCTAATGAGTATGCCCGTACCGAACTTAAATCGTATTTAATGAGTTTGGATTCTTCTGGTGAAGAAATCATTAACGTATCTAAAAAATTAGATGATGAGTCATCTAGTGATTCTCAGCTTCAAATGGTTCAAAAATTCAGAGAATTAGTTAAAGAGTTATCTGGTACTAACACTGATAAAATTAATAGTTTATTGGAAGAAGTATCGTTAACTGGAACTATTATTCACGGTGTTGTTTTAGAAATTAAAAAGAAACATACTAAAATTTTAGAAGCAGAATCTAAATATAAGTCTATTCGTAAATACTTTGATAACGCAACATTTATGGATTCTGATGTGGACGGTCACATTAGGGACTCTAGTCAAGCTCTAAAGGACTATCTTTTAAAGTCTTGGGGATTAAATGATTTAAAAGCTACTAATAAAATCAACGAATGGAAGCATATTGTTTCAGAACAAGACGATGTTCTTAAGTCTTTAAGTCCATTTAACTTCGTTGATGTTAAGTCGATATATTCGAGTATTGCTGTATCTGAATCGAAAGCTTCTCAATCTAAGAATACTTTAATTTCAAAGAATCTACGTTTAGTAGTATCTCGTGCTAAAAACTTCACTAATAAAGGTTTAGACTTTGAAGATCTTATTCAAGAAGGAAACCTAGGTCTTATGAGAGCAATCGATAAATTCGACTCTTCTAAAAAGACTAAAGTCTCTACATATGCCACTTGGTGGATTGATCAGGGTATTCGCCGTGCAATTTCTAATAAAGGTAAAACTGTACGAGTTCCAACTCATATTGAGTGGCTAGAAACAAATCTAAAGAAATTAGAAGCTAAAATGACTGCTGAATTGCAGCGTCCACCAACTCTAAAAGAATTAGCAGATAAATCTGGTCATGACATTAAGGTATTAGAAGAACTTCGTACTCGTGCAAATCATGAGGTTGGAATCGACGAAGAACTATCTTCTGGTATGAGTTTGTCTGAAATACTTCCGTCAGACCCGACTCAAAATCCTCACTTATTAACTGAGCAAAAACTTATGCGTGAGAAGATTCGTGAAATTTTATCCACGCTTCCACCCCGTACTGAAAAGATTATTCGTCTTCGTTTCGGGATAGGTGAGATTCCAGATGAAGAAGGTATGACTTTACAATCTATCGCCGATATTATTGGTATTACAAAGCAGGGTGTTCGTGTTGTTGAGTGCGCTGCATTCAAACATCTTAAAAAGAAAGCGAAAGGATTAGTTCATGAATAACGAATTTATATTCTTTTTAATGTATGGAGTACTTTGTGGCCTATTTGGATACTTTGCTTTTAGAGTTAAAATTCTAATTAAAGTAATTCTTGAAACTAGACGCCGTCGTAAGACTCTTCCTTACTTGGAAATGGCTCATCAACACCTTTTGTGTAAAGGTCCACATACATATTCAGAGACTACTTTGGCAATGGCTCCGCTTCCGACTGGTGATTATTTGGTTTGTTCTGAGTGCGGATTTGTTTCTAATGGTGAAGGTAGTTTTAAATTAAATGGTCCTGCTATTGAGGTATTTAGAAACAATATCAGTCGTAAAAAAGAACGTGAAGCTAGAGCGTTAATTGCTATGGCTACCCGTCAGAGATTAATGGACGACGCAATGAATGGACTTGTCAAAAGATATGTTGAAAAATTTGGAGTAGATTTACATACAAATGCTGAGGAATTGAAGCAGTTCTTTAGACATGCTGTAATCGAAATTGACGATGTTAGATTTAAGGTCGATAAAATAACAAAGGATTAATATGGGGACTGGTACATTTTTGTATCTAGGCCTATTTATTGCATCTTTAAATCCCACTTATGAAAAGGCTAGTGATACTGCTAGACGTGGTTTAGTAGAAACCCAAATGATGAAAGATGAGATTAAAAGATTAGAAGAAGATTCTGAACAGATCTTATTTAATTATACTGGGCTTTTAAAAGAGGATTTAGTTTATGCAGGCTACGCATATCCTATATTTATTGGTAAGCTATCTACTAAACCTTTTAAAAATTTTAAGTACGAAACTAAAGATAAATGGTCAATTAGACCTGATTTTGAATACGGATTGTGGAATAAAGAAAGCACTGTTATCTTATTTATAACAAAGGAGTTTTAAATGAACTTTACACTTTTAAGATATTGCTTACTATTTGGAACAGCGTTTGC
>Ga0116192_1002941_pt1 | contig 10964 bp, 4 predicted proteins | sample AD_UKC113_MetaG_FD_89876 | JGI IMG/M metagenome (GOLD analysis project Ga0116192, IMG submission 89876) | Active sludge microbial communities of municipal wastewater-treating anaerobic digesters from Hong Kong - AD_UKC113_MetaG | ecosystem: Engineered > Bioreactor > Anaerobic > Digestate | place...
AAAAAAAAGTATAAACATGAGCATGAAAATTATTATATCATTAGACACTTCACAATGTTTTAATTTATTGCGCAAAAAATCTATGGTATGTCTTCGTTAACTAAATCTTAAACATACTATCTAATCTTCCATAAGTTCTTTCATTGATTTTTTTATTGTAGATTTTTTAATATCTGAATATGACGTTGCTGTAACTTTACATTTAGTAACACGAGTTGTTTTAGTTTCTGTTTTTACAGGTCTATTATTTGTCCGTAATTTAGGTGTAGTTGTGGTTGTAGTAGTAACTGAATTGCGAGGTTTGAATTCTCTTTTTTTGCATTTATTATTGTTTATAAATGATTCTAATCTATTCATATTATTCGCTTTAACATTAGTTGCAGCAAATCTATCGAAACTTGGTTCGTTATTATTCGTGTCATCTTCTATTTCGTCATCATTTATTACATCACCTTCATCTTCTTCAGCCCATAGATTTGCATCTATATTATTACAATCATTGTTTTCTTTTTTTCCAGGTTTTCCGCCAAAATAATATCTTAAAGGTAATAAACCTTTACGTCTATTAGTTTCAATGAGTATGTGTCTAAAGAAGATTTTCTCAGGCTTATCCATTACGGTTAATAAGAATTGAATTGCAGGTTTCATTATTTGATTTGTAATGTAAAACAAATAATCTAATTTAAGGTCTTTTTCTATGATATAATCTTTGTGCTCTATAAAATCACCTTGTTTAGAATCTTTACGTTTGGTTTTAGGAATAATATATGCATAAGGTATCCTATCATTTGTTTGTGGTTTATTACCTGGATCACGTTCACCCATCCGATCTGCTAGAACTGCATGTGCAACACCACTTCTATTTGCATAATTACCTTTTAATGTTTTTGAAATAATGTATTTATCTAATCCATATTTTCCCTTAAGAATATTAGAAAGTTCATTATTAGTGAATACTTTTGCTCCTTCTAAATTTTGTTCATTAATCAATTGGTCTACAATACCACCGACTATTATTTTAACTATTGGAGCATTATCTCGCCTTTTTAATACAATACCCATACTTTTTTGAGAAAACTTTTCTGGATCTTTTTCATAAAGGTTACCAATATAACGTTTCTTAGATAATATTATGAATGGCCAAAGTGTTTTTTCATATTGCAAGTTTTGTGGTGGTGGTTGAATTATGTTAATTAACATTGAGCAAAGTATGCCTAATTTTATTGCTCTTTTTAAACCATCTTTATTTTGCAAGTATTCACCTGATGTAGTATTTAGCATATTGTAATTAATGAAAACACTGTCAGTATCTCCATAGATAATTTCTGGTTTAATAACATTGTCCTCTAAAATTTTCCTAAATTCATCATAAGACCATTGTATAAATTCATCTCTATTATTAAATCGTTTATTATCTAGAAAATCCACAAACTTATTCGTATTCAAATTATAATTACAAAATATTAATTTATCATCACATAAATTTGTATCAAACGTGTAATCACATAGTTTTTTAAAAGAATCGAAATCACTATTTGTGGCATGGCAAGCTAATGTCCCATAAACCTTTTCTACAAATATCTTAGCTCCCATTAATTGTTCTCTTCCAGTGGCAGTTGTACTTGCTGCAACTGGTTTGCAATAAATAGCTGAAACGGGTGATCCTGTTTGACCATATAATGAGTTCGCTGTCACTTTATAAGCCAATTGTAAACCATCAAGAACTTTAGCCATAAATTTATTACCTTCTTCATCCATTGCTTCTGCCTTTTTTCTCATTATTCCTCTTTGTTTTAAAAGTTCTATTAGAATTTGTGGTAATATTCCTGGTGTGCCATCTTTTGGTTTTGCAAATCTACAAGTAGTTGAACCTTTGCCATCTGTATGATAGTAAGTTACATCTGTATAATCATAATCTGGTAAATTATCGTATTGTGAATCTAATACAAGACATGATATACATAAATTCTTTTGTATCATTGAACTAGGGTAAAGACTTGCATAATCTAACACTGTAATTGGTTTATCATATTTTCCTTTTTTAGGTGGAAATACAGTTGCACCTTCGTAACCATCATCGTCTGCATTTTTATCTATTTGCTCTTCAAATGTTAAAATTTCTGATTTCTTCTTTTCTTCATATAAATTTTCATACATTTGCAAAGTTGTATTGTAAAATAATATCTTTTCTTCTTTATTCTGATCAGTATTTGGCAATCTTTTTAATTTATCTATCATTGCTTTCAAATATTTAATTTTCTTTTCGATATCTTCATTTACTTTTTTAGCTTGTCTCTTAGCATTTGCTATAGCTAACGTTTCTTTACGTTGTTTAATTATTTCTTTTTGTGTTAATATTTTTTTTTCAGGTTCTACATAAGTTTTATCGAATAGTTTCCTACGTTCTTCTTCCTCTTTTTTGAGTTGCTCTTTACTTTTATTTCTAAAAAGATCTTTCATTAAAAAGTTTTCTGCTTTACATTTCTTGGCAACGAGACTAAAAATTTTAATTCCTTGTCCTCTCAGGAAAATGTAAGACAATGGAACATGACATACATTCGCCATACCAATATTATTTGTTAAAACTTGCAATTTTTCCATCAAAACATTACATAAAATACAATCCTGAATACAATATTTAGCTATTAGTGCACGATCTTCAGGCCCTTTTTCTTGACACTCAAACATTTTACGTGGTGGCATATCATCTTTAGCTTGACACCAATATAATGCATATTTCTTTCTAGTTAAAATATCTATAACTTCTTGAGAAAATTTTGCTTTAATATAAATAGCATCGTATTTAGTACCATTAAAATTTATTCCTTTTTCTATTTTAATCACTTGATTTTTTTTCCTGCCTTGTACATCTTCGCATGTATAATCCGACAAACTATCATTATAATATAATCTAATAAACCTATCCTCATAAAGTCCAAAAGTATTATTTGTTAATATTTTTGTAATATTTGTTTCTTCATCATAAATTATTTTAGATATCTTTTCTTTAATAAATTCTGCAACTACATCGTCTAATTTGTAAGAAGATAATTTATGATCACGTTGCATAACCTTATACATATCAATAATCACACGTCCTTCCATTGAATAATAACGTAGCATATTATCACCTAAAGCGTCTGATTCTAATTTTGTTTCAAGATAATTACAAACTTTATTCGTTAATCTACCCAATTTTGAGAATTCCTCATCAATTCCTAAGAATTTAGCCCTTTCTTTTAAAAATGGGAAATCAAACTGAAAAATATTATAACCAGTAATAATATCTGGATTTGTTCGTTGTATTAATTTAGACCATGCTAATAACACTTCAGCTTCTGTTTGATATGATTCTACGTCTACACCTTCAATAGGACTACATGTGTTCAATGTTATGATATGTTTATAAAAACAATCAGCTGTACCATAAAAGTTAAAAGTTGTACCAATTTGAATTACAAGATCTCCTGGATTTTCAGGATTTGGAAAACTAATACCATCTTCTGGTTTACATTCAATATCAAAAGATGCCACTTTAAGTTTAAGAATCATATCGTTATCATGAAAAAAAGTATCATTCCAATCTACTAATACATTTATCTTGTTTGTTGTTGTAGTCCTACTAAGTAATTTATACTTATTTGATAGTAATTTAACAAAACCTAAACTTTTTAAATTTCTATCATGCATATATCGCAATAATGGATCTAATTTAGATTCAAAAACTACAAATTCATATTGTAATAATCCAATTGACTTGTCTGTGAATTTATTATAATAATGTTCACCAGTATTTTTATTATAAGAATGAAACATACTCGCATATTTTTTAAAACCATAATAATCATGAAAATACAGTTTTAAAAATGTAAATAATTTTTTATTAGTAAACTCTGTGAATACATGTTTCTTTTCTATTTCCCATTTATAAAGACTATTTTTACAAGCATTTTTACCTAATTTATTTTTAAGACTCTTAAGAAATATTTCAGCATAACTTCTTTTTTTAAACCATATGTCAGGTACTTGAATGTAAAAATATGGTTTATAATTAATTATTTGCGCATATATCGTGTCTCCTCCAATAGTATTACCATACAATTCAATCGAATATTTATTAATATTCACTTGTTCGTTATCTTCTGTATCATTTGAATCTGTATCATCATTGTTATTTTGATTTTTAACACTAATCGTATCTTGGTAATGTGTAGCTCTCCAATCAAGTATTTGAAATATAATTTCTTTACTACAATCTCCTTTAATCGGAACAGGTTTTCGATTTTTTATTGCCGATTTAACAACTAATTTAGTCGTTGGTAAACTTTTATTTTCAATAATATTATCTGTTTTATTATCTGTTTTATTATCTGTTTTATTATTTGTTTTATTAGATTGAATAATATTATTATTGTTTTTTTTAGTGGTTGGTGAAGCTTTTTTTACATTACTCGTTTTATTCATTAAATAGATGCTTATATCTTGTAAATTTATATATGATATTTAAGTTTATTAATCATAAATAAAATAATCATCATTTTTAAGTTAGTATTATTCATATCCAATATGGGTTTCTATTTGCAAAGTCAAATTAGCAATTGTTTCATCTATTTTTTTAATATCTTCTAACAGTCTTTCTTTCTTAATATTTAATACATTAATTTGCAAATACATTTTGTCGAATTCGCTGATTTCTTCATTATTTAATATTTCATTATTAGATTCTAACAAGTTTTTAATAACGTATGTATCTCTTTGTCCATCATTCATATTACTAATATTCATTATTTTTTGTTTAATACATTTACATGCGTCTTCTTCGATAGTACCTTTACAATAAATAATTTTTTGCAATGTGTTAGTTTTTGCACCAGCACGATTAATTCGTCCTAGTGTTTGAAGTACATCTTGTGCTGAATAACATGGTGAAATAATAGCAACACGATTATGAGAACCTATTTCATCATGCAAACTAATACCAACACCACCAGATCTTATATTACAAATAATTATTCTTGATTTGTCATTTTTGAAATTATAAATTGCACTATTACGTTCATTCAAATTTTGCTCCCCATAAATCAAACAATTAGTTTCAAATTCTTCAGCAAGTGTTAATAATGTTCCAGTAAAATTTACAAAAACTGCTACTGATGCATTTTGATCTAGATGCTCTTTTATAAGACGTTTAAAAACAGGTATTTTTAACTGTTCTATTTTCATCCTAGCATATAAAATTCTCGCAAGTGGACTTAAACTATTATCTTCTTTATTTTTTAAATTATTTACTGCCTCTTCTATTTTTTTATATTCTAATTCTATTTCCTCTCGACATTCCATTTCAATACATTCAGCAATAACAGTATTTTCAGGGAATAAGTCTTTTATTTGCTTAATTTTCATCCTGGATCCATACGCAGGAAAAACTAGTTTATTAATTTGTAACATTTTCTCCAAATCAGAATCAAGAGAGAGAGCTTCTATCCATAACTTACCTTCTTTTAAACTTTTATAAAAACCAAGACATAATCCAGCAACTAAAAACTTTGCTGGTGATTCACATGTAGTTGCCGATAACATAAGAATTTTAGAATTAGAATGAGATAAAGTAACAAGAAATTGAGCATTGATAGTTTGCTTGTTTTTACATTTATGTACTTCATCAATTACAACGAGGCAATTATTTGGCAAATTCCAAATTATTTCGCACGATTTCTTAAGTTTTTTTCCATTTTTAGTTTCTTTAATTTTTGTTACCTTCTTAATTGTTAAAAACTGACACCTTACTTTTTTTGGATTTACCTCTGTTGATAAAGTATATGGATAATATTTGCAATTATGTAAAGATTCATAATTAGTTATTCCATAATAATCTGCACCAAACAATCTTAATGTTTGTAACCATGTGTCTATTACACTCTTCGGACAAATAACAAATACTTTTAAACCAAGTTTAACTGCAGTAGCAATAGCACAACGTGTTTTTCCTGTTCCTGTGTCTGAACAATCCAAAGCTCTATTATTATTTGTAATACTTTCAATAAGCAATTGAACATGTTTTTTTTGATAATCAAATAGATTATTTTCAATTAATCCATTCGTATCAACGTCTCTTGTATTTTCTATAATTTCTAGTTTTTCGAGTTCACTTATCACGCTCATATATATCAAATATTTACAATAATCGGTAAATAACAAATTATATAAAAATGAAATAGTAACTTTTAAATACCTCAATATCAACAAATTATAAATTAGTTTTGAAAAACTATGGTCACTAATTATAATATAATCGATGACTGTTTTAATTCAGGCGATACTGATAAAAGTATGATTGAAAATGCATTTGCAAATGACTTTGAGTATAATTATGGCAATAATCATATCCATACACATACCCAAAAAAAATATAATAGTAAAAAAAGAAAAGCTAAACAATACAAGGAAATAAATGAAATTAAACTTCACAATAATGCAACATATATGAATATTGGAGAGAGTAATGTCAAAACATTTTCAAGTTACGAAAATGATGTTACATCTACTTTATCAAAATACAATTTAATAAATAATGTTAATTCGCATGCTCAAAGACAAAGATATATGCAAGTTATTAAACAGAAAATGGCTAATGTAACGGAATCAAAAATAAGAATCCCTAAACATATTGAAAAAATATTACTCAATAATCCTACAATAGGAAGACTTGAAGAATTAGAAAAAAAATTCTATATTCCACGAAAAATATTAGGTTTATTCCTTATGGAATTTCTAATTAAAAATCAAAGTGACCAATATCGAAAAAAAAAACAACAACAAAAAGAAGAAGAAGAAATTATCGCCAATTTGCAAAACGTAACCCCCGACTTTGCATCATACTTAGCACTTAAAAATCAAATTTTCATGAATAGTAAACATCAAGAATACCAAGAAATTGTACTTTTAACCTTTAAGGAATTTACACATCCAAAACTTCGTAATGTAAGTCCACATTTTAAAAAAGAATTATTTACAAAAGTATGTTGTTTACATGGAGGTGAATTAAATTATCTTCTAGAATACTTATTATGTTTTTTCCATATTGATTTACGAATTGATAATGATCATATGCTAGAATTATGTGTTAGAGGTAACAACATAACCGGTTTCAAAATGTTGTATAATGAAATTGTAAATGTTGCCAAACAGCAAATAGATCATTTGTTTTTTGGTAATATATTAAAATATTCTTCTAAAAAAGGATTTTTGGAAATTGTTAAAATAATATTTACAAACCAAGTATTTATGTCATACTTGCATCTGTATTTAGAAAGTAGCATATTATGTTCACTGAAAAGAAATCAATATCATGTTTACAGTTACTTATGTGAATATTTAGTTTCAGATAATTGTAAAAATTATGAATTGCGAAAACTTGTGTTAACGAAAGTACTTGAAAAATGTGCCATTTATGATAATTTTAAAGGTTTCAAGTTCGCTGTAAAATTAATTAAAAATATTAAAGATCCAGAAGATAAAAATCTTTTTACAATAGATCAAAAATATTTAATTTTGTGCATTAAAAACAAAAGTAAAAAAATGTGCAAGTTCTTGTTAAAAAAATTATTTTCAAATAAAAAATACAACAAACAATTGCTTGAAAACATTGAACAAGTAATTTTTGATTGCATTAAAATTAATGAATTTGATTTTGTTGACGCAATAACACAATTAATAAATACGTATGATAAAAAACCGAGATGGAATAAATTAATAAAAAGGTTATTTCGAGACAAGTTTATTGAAACAGTAGATTTATACACGTTTGAATATATTTTGGATAAGTTAAAAACTCTTAAAAACTTCGAAAAAAATCATAATTTTAATGAATATATTACATATTTCATTACACAAAGTTATGCGTCAGAAGAAATTGCAACTTTGTTTGTTGATTTCTTGTATGATAATAACATTTCAATACCATTTAACTGGAAAAATATACCACAACATTTTGAAATACTTTTTAATGCGAATAATACGGCTGGTACCTTATTTATCGGTTTTATAATTATGAAAATTTATTCTTTAGATAACACTATAATAAGTATTGAAAATATAAAACAAATTGAACATAATATTAAACCACGAGCAGTTAGAAAAATATTTGATAATTTGCTAGAAATTAAAGACTTAACATTATTTTTAGTAAAAATACTTGGTTTTGATTACTTTAATAATAATAGGTTTTTCATCGATAGATTATTATTAAGTATTAACTGTTTAGATAATCTACATAAAAAAATAATTAAAATAGCAAAATATTGTGATATTCCTTTACCCCTCGATGAGAAAGATCATGAAATATTAAGATATAATTGTAAAACAGGAAATCTTTTATGTATTATAATTTGTCTTGATTGTTATGTTTTGTGTGGTATTGATATTAATTTTAGTAATCCTAAATTGACTGAGGTTATTGAACAACTGAGAGTGTCAAATAACGAAGCTTATAAAAATATAATATTGCATGATATTTATATCAAATATTTAGAAAATGAAAAACAAAAAGCTATGATTAATAACTTTTATCATGATTTGGATAGTGAAGATTATATATTTACACGCAAACACAAAAATTCAAATATTTTTAAAACCGGAACAGTATTAGGAAATAATAACTCATTATTTAATAATGAAGATTTAAGTGAAAGTAATAATAGTGACAGTACTGATCAATATGATACATCTGACAGTTCAACAGGTACATGCGAAAATTATGATAGTGAAATTGAAGATGGTGAAACAATTATAATTAGTAAACATACAGGTAATAAAAATATGGAAGTTATTCAATATCGTGATGATATTATTACTACACATATAAAACCAAAAGTTAATTATGCAATCAATTATGACAATAACGGTCAACTTTCAGTTCAAAAATCTACGGAATTATTAGATAATAATTATGATGAATACATTTCTAAATTTTGGGGCTTATAATAATACAGACTATAAATTTTTTATCATTCAAATTTATCTTTTTGCATTACTAAAGATAATAAAATTGATTTTTAATAATCCAAGTACAATTATATTTAATTTACTATTTTGTTGACTATTTAAACTGGATCTACATATATTTTATAAAGATAACAATCAAAGTACTTTAATTAAAAATGGGTGTGGATAACATGAAAAAAATAATTACACGTGTAGCAAATGAGTGTATAGAACAAAAATCATATGACGATTTTAATGGTATGTGTATAGCTATAGATACATTTATAGTAATCTATAAAGCTATAGATAAATATCGAGGTTTTACTGGAGGTAGTGACAAAGTTAATATACGAGGAGAAATAGTAACTCATCTTGAATATATTTTGGATAAAACAATAAAATTACATAAACATGGTATAACTAGTTTATGGATATTTGATGGTAAATATCCGGATTTAAAAAAAGAAGAATTAGCTAAAAGAAAACAAGAAAAACAAATATTACAAAGCAAATATGAAGCAAGTCCTAATTATGATCCATTAAAACCTATACATCGTAAAAATTTTACAATTAATAAAACTATTTTGGCTAATCTTTATAAATTATTATCGTTAATGGGAGTATCATATATAACTGCTATTAATGAAGCAGAAGGCCTTGGTTCACATTTAAACAAAAATTCTATTGTTAGTGGTTTAATAACAGAGGATTGGGATGCATTACCTTTTGGTTGCCAAAACTTAATAAAAAACTTTAATACAAAAGAAAATTTGTATGCAATAAATGCACCTAAATTACTTACTGCTCTTGGAATCAATCATGAACAATTAATAGATCTTTGTATTCTTTTAGGCACAGATTATTGTCCTACAATAACTGGATTAAGTGGATTAAAAGCATATTACATGTATTATGAGTTTAAAGACATACCTACTTTAGTTAATCATTTGAAAATTATTAATGCTAATTGTTCAACTCCAAAATACATAATACCTGAAAATTATATTGAAAGATGGTTAAAAGCAAAAGAATATTATTTGAGTTCTCAAAAAGAAATTATTACTAGAAACATAATTTGGCGTAAACCTAAACGCTCGCAATTAATTACGTTTCTATGTGATGAATGCTTATTCGAAAGAAAAAAAGTAATACAAAGTGTAAATGCTTTAATGGTATTATATTTTGATTATGTAGGTAAAAAATATAATTACAAAAATTAATATACACGTTAGTTTAATTTGCTGTTTGACCATCAGGCTCGTAATTAGCAATATCGTCAGGTATTGTGGCTGTATTTTGTTGTTGAACTATTTGTGTTGGCTGACTTTGTTGACCTTGTTGTTGACCTTGTTGACCAATATCAAGTGATTCACCAACATAAACTTCTCCATATTGATTACCGTTGCTAAATATTGGTATTTTGGTTTTATCGTTAGGTTGTGATGATTCGTTAGACTTGTCTGATTTTGTTTTATGTTCATTTTGATCAGATATACATTCTGGTTTTTGATACTTTTTGTTATTTGGATGTTGATAAGCTTCCTGATCTGAAGGATTATGGTAATTCATTAAACGGGAATTACGTGGTTTTGCTGGTGGATATCGTGGGTCAAAATTTTCATTAGATCTATCATATAATTCGGTCCATTCTCTAGGTTTATCTTTTAAATTTCTCATTATTTTTTTAGAATCTTGTTTTTTACAAAATAACTTATTCCAAATATAATAAATAGATACTGCTAATATTAATGTTAAAATTGCAAATAGAATGTAGGAATTTCTTGTTGACATTGATTGGATATAATTTTGTGCCTTAGCAAAGTAACTTAAACTTTCTTTTGTTGAAACAGATGGGGTTGTGCTGAGTGCTAATGCTTGTGATGCTGTTGTTGGTGCCACTGGTACAGGAACTTGCGCAACAGGTGCTGAAACTAAAGTAGATGTTGGAGCAGTTGTTGGTACTGATGCTGTTGCTGCTGCTA
>Ga0116192_1002942_pt1 | contig 10958 bp, 8 predicted proteins | sample AD_UKC113_MetaG_FD_89876 | JGI IMG/M metagenome (GOLD analysis project Ga0116192, IMG submission 89876) | Active sludge microbial communities of municipal wastewater-treating anaerobic digesters from Hong Kong - AD_UKC113_MetaG | ecosystem: Engineered > Bioreactor > Anaerobic > Digestate | place...
GCGAAAGGCTATGGGAGAGCTTCTCCCCAATGAGGGCATATTTCTTTGGGGATGTTGATGAAGATGAAAGCCTTTTTGTCTGAAACTCCCTTGACTGAGCCATTATCCCTTCATAGGTCAATTTCAGGCACTGGGCATATTCGGGGTTTTGGAGCACTGAAAGTACATTTTCAATGACCTTTTCCTCCCGCCCCCTGTCCAGAACCTGAATATGGTTTTCTTTTTTATAGTCCGCAATCCTGGTCACTAAATCCAGACGCTTTTGAAGGAGCAGGGACAGCTCCCTGTCCAGAGCGTCCATCTCTTCCCGCAGCTTCTCAAGGGGGGTGAGCCCCCAATCCGTTTTTTTATCCTTCATGGCTCATGACTTCCTTCACAGAATGTTTCCAAGCCAAACTGCCCAATAAGCATATCACAAAGCACAAAGGCAGTGGCCGCCTCAATGACAGGAACAGCTCTCGGTACAATACAGGCGTCATGACGTCCCCGAACCTTTAATTTCGCGTTTTCCATGGTCCTTATATCCACGGTGTCCTGCTCCAACGCAATGGAAGATGTAGGTTTTATGGCCACTCTGAAGACTACGGGCATACCGTTGGTAATTCCGCCGTTGATGCCCCCGTTATTGTTGGTTTGGGTTTTAATCGTCTCACTGTCCATATAAAAGGCATCATTGGCCTGACTGCCCCGAAGGGTGGTAATGCCGAAGCCCTCCCCGAACTCTATGCCCTTAACAGCCGGTATGGAGAAAAGCATGGCCGAAAGATTGGCCTCCACATTGTTGAAGATGGGCGAACCCAATCCTGGGGGCAGCCCTACCACGGCTGTTTCAATAATCCCTCCCACCGAGTCGGTGGCCATTCTGGCTTCCTCAATGATCTCCAGATAGGCCTCGCGGCAGGACAGATCATTGACTGGAATATCCATGGTCCTTAAGGCCAGGAGCTGTTCCCTGGTCACGCCAGCCTTGTCAAAGCCAATATCCTTCATGTCCTGGATGGTATCAATATGGGAACCAATGGTAATATCCTGTTCATCCAGGATGTGCTGGGCCACAGCCCCTGCGAAAACCAATGGCGCTGTAAGCCGTCCTGAGAAATGCCCACCGCCGCGGATATCATTAAACCCTTTATATCGGACAAAGCCCGAATAATCAGCATGGCCGGGCCTTGCAAGCCGCTCTATATCTCCATAGTCCACCGAATGGGCATCCCGGTTTTTGATCATGGCACATAGCGGTGTTCCGGTGGTTCTCCCACGATGAACCCCGCTTAATATCTCCACCAGATCCGACTCCTGCCGCTTGGTGGAATGGGGACCCTTGCTGGGTCTCCTTCTGGCCATTTCCTGGGAAATCTTTTCAGAATCCAGGAGAATCCCCGAAGGAAGTCCATCCAGAACCACGCCAATAGCCGGGCCATGGGATTCTCCGAAGATGGATAGCTTTAAATTCTTACCGAAAATACTACTCATAGGCTTCTACCTTTCCTCCTAAAGCCACAAAGTCCTCCCAGAATTCCGGGTACGACTTGTTTACGGCATCACTGCCCTCAATGTCTATAATCTCCTGGCAGGCCGCCGAAGCCACGGCCAGGGACATAACAATGCGGTGATCCCCCGAACCATGGGTTTTGCCTCCATGCAATCCGGGAACACCATCAATAATGAGTCCCTCGGGTTCCTCGACGATGCGCGCTCCCAGGGCTGACAGCTCACGGCAGGTGGTGGCCAGCCGATCCGATTCCTTGATACGAAGCCGGGCGGCGTTCTTGATATGGGTTCGCCCCTCTGCCAGGGACGCCGCCACTGATAATACCGGCACCAGATCGGGACACTGGGACACATCGATGTCCATGCCCGTAAGCCTTTCCTTTTTGAAGGTTATACGCTCTGCCTCCACCCGGGGCTGGGCGCCCATGGCCTTAAGGATATCCAGAATAACCTTATCCCCTTGAAGCGAGTGGGGATTTAAACCTTCAATGGTGATTTCATCAGAAAGGGTGCCCAGTACGCAGAAAAAGGCTGCCTGGGACCAGTCCCCCTCCACAATGTATTCAGAAACGGGTTTATAACGCTGGCCTCCGGGAATGTGCAGGACTTGCTCGGCTGGCTTAAACTCACATTGGATGCCGAAGGTTTCAAGCACCTGAAGGGTCATATGGATATAGGGCTCTGATTCGATGCGCTCAGTGATTTTAATCACTGAATCCCCCTCCAGCAGCGGCAGCGTGAAGAGCAGCCCTGATATAAACTGGGAGCTCACATTGCCGGGCAGAACATACTCCCCGGGAACCAGCCTGCCTGACAGGGTAATGGGCATCCTTCCCTGATTGTCCCTGTAGACAATCCCCCTGGCTTCAAACAGCGCCTGATAGAGGGAGAAAGGACGTTCCACAAGCCTTCCTCGGCCAACAAGGGTCACTTCATCCGCCGTTAGTCTGGTGATGGGCATGATAAAGCGGGCGGTGGACCCTGATTCCAGACAATCAATGGTCTTTTCGCGCAGGGTCACCAAGCCCTGGCCGCGAACACGGAGGCATTTCCTGCCCTTGAAGCGCACGCTGTCGGACAGGGTGAGCTCTGCCCCGAGAGCACGAATAGCTCCCATGGTGGCCTGCATGTCATCGGACAGAACCATATTGTCAATAAGGGTTTCCCCCTTGGCCAGGGCTGCGCAGATCATGGCTCTGTGGGCCATGCTTTTGGAAGGCTGAGCCAAAACCTTGCCTTTAAGAGGCTTTGCAAATATGCGTAAGGACGCCATCAATTCTCTCCTCCAACTCCTCAAGGTTCATGCTGTGAAGCCTGCCCAGGCCGATTCTTTCTATGTAGGCAATGGTTATCATGCCGGACCGATTTTTCTTATCAATACGAATGGCCTTAAGCACCTCTTCTTTGCAAAGATCAGGAACGCAGGTTGGAAGGCCGTAAAGCTTAAGGACATGGATGAGCTTATCGGTTTCGCCCTTTACAGTGAGCCCCATGGCCTCGGTCATACGGGTGAAGGCAGCCATGCCCACCGCCACAGCCTCACCGTGGGACAGACCCTGATAGTTCTGTACCCGTTCAATGGCGTGGCCCAGGGTATGACCGAAATTGAGAAGCTGACGAAGATCATTATCAAACTCATCGGCCTCCACAATGTCCCTTTTAATCTGGCAGCACCGCATAATCAGATACTCCAGCTTTTCATTAAGACGCTGACGCAAAGAGGGGTTAAGGACTCCCTTGGTATCAGCCCCATGCCCTTCGGCAAGCTGCACAAGGGTGTCAAAAAGCTGTGCGTCCCGAATCATGCCTGCCTTGATAAGTTCTCCCATGCCATTGATCAGTTCATTATCGGGCAGTGATAAGAGAAAGTCGGGATCGGTGTAAACAGCGTCGGGCTGATAAAAGGCCCCTACCAGGTTCTTGCCCTGGGGCAGGTCAACAGCCACCTTGCCTCCCACACTGGAATCCACCATGGCCAAAAGACTGGTGGGAATCTGGATGAAGCCCATGCCCCTTAAGAAGGTCGCCGCGGCCAGCCCCGTCATATCCCCGGTGACGCCGCCGCCCAAAGCGATAAGGATATCGCTTCGGGTAAACAGGCCTTCGGCCAGACATGCATAAATCTGGGTCAGGCTTTCCAAACTCTTGTGCTTCTCACCTGCTTCAAAAATAATGGGCACTACATCAAAGCCCCCATGGCGAAGCTTTTGGACGAAGCTTTCCCCGTAGAGGGGGTAAATATGGGTATCACAGACCACAGCCAGCTTTTTGCCGTGGTATCTTACCTTGAAAATCTCCGGAAGACGCTGAAAGAGTCCTGATTCTATGAGAATATCATAAGTTTTATCGCGGGATTTCACTTGCACCTTTTCCATAGGCTAGACCTCCAGATGCCTGTCTTCCAGCGCCACATACTGTCTGAGCTTTGGAAGAATGGAGGCATACTCGGCGGGCGTAATGGACTGCTCCCCGTCGGATAATGCGCACTTGGGATTGTTATGAACCTCAATGACCACCCCATCTGCCCCCGAAACTACAGCGGCCTTGGACATGGGCCCCACCATCCAGGACTTGCCTGTGCCATGGCTGGGGTCTACAATAACGGGCAGGTGGCTGAGCTTTTTAATGGCGGGTACGGCGCTCAAGTCAAGGGTATTGCGCGTATAGGTTTCAAAGGTGCGGATACCCCTTTCGCAGAGAATTACCTTCTCATTGCCTTCGCTTAAGATATACTCCGCCGACATGAGCCATTCCTCCAAGGTGGCCGAAAGGCCCCGCTTAAGCAGAACAGGCTTCTGGGTGCGCCCCAGCTCCCTTAACAGAACAAAGTTTTGCATATTTCGTGCGCCCACCTGTATGATGTCCACATCCTCCACAAAGCGATCCAGAACATCGGTGGACATGATTTCAGAAACAATGGGCAGGCCGGTCTCGGCTCGGGCAATCTTCAACAGTTCCAGCCCTTCCAGCCCCAGCCCCTGAAAGCTATAGGGAGAGGTGCGCGGCTTATAGGCACCGCCCCGCAGGAAGGAGGCCCCTGCTTTCTTGAGGTCCCGCGCAATTCCCACAATCTGGTCCTCGTTTTCTACCGAACAGGGGCCGGCGATAATGACAAAATGACCCTGGCCAATCTTTCTGCCATTGACATCAATGACGGTATCAAAGGGCTGGAACATTCTGTTGGCCTTCTTAAAGGGTTCGGTGACGCGAAGGACATTAATGACAATGTCATAAGAGGAAAAGGTATAGGCATTGACCTTGGAGGTATCTCCCACCAAGCCTATAATGGTGGTTTCCTCACCCACAGAGACATGGACATTCAAGCCCATCTCTTCAATGTGCCGTACTAACTCGTTCTTCTGTTCCTGGCTGGCACCAGGCTTCAAAACTAGAATCATAATGTGTCATCTCCTACCATACTACAATTTTGTGCCCCATGGGCACCTTTATTCCATGCGCATGGAATAAATTATATCTATTATAGCGACATTGAACTAATAAAGCAATTTCTTCCCGCAGAAAAGAATGATTAAAAGTTGGGCCAGCAATATGAGCGGAATAACCAAAAGAATGGCCTTTACCGAAAAATAAACCGAGATCAGGCTCCCTAAAAGGGGTGAAGCAGCCCAGGCAAAGCTGGAGACAAAGGTTTGAATGCCAAAGAGCTGTCCCCGCTGATTGCTGGGCAGCCTGGAACTGGAAACCGACATAACAATGGGCTCAATCCCCCCCAGCACAAACATCATCAAACCGTAATTCACCGCAAGCATAAGAACACCTGTGGACCAGAACAGCGGAATGGCGATAAGCAAACTGGTCAATGCACAGGTCATAAGCAGCCTGTATCGGTTGACCCGATCACCTAACCGACCCAGTATGTATCCTGAGAGCCCAGTCATTAAGCCGATAAACCCGTTCATGAGCCCTGTAATCCGTGATGCGCCATCCAGGGTTCCCAGACTTTCCTGGACGAAAATGGCCATATAGGGAGAGAATACATTGGTGGCCAGACGAATGATAAGGATAAGGGCCAGTCCTACCAAAAGCCAGGGACCAAAGAAGGGCTTGCCCTTGGTCATGCTCTTCTCCCCATCCCCCTTAAGGACATTGATGGATGGTTTATTTATCTTACTGCTGTCCCGAACCAGGATCAGTACCAGCAAAAAGTCCATCAACAGCAAGGTACCGCCGAATATAAAGCTGTTGCGATAGCCCAGCCATTCGGCCACCATCCCGCCTAAGGCAGGCCCCACACAGGCCCCGATCTGGGTAGAGGTGGATAAAAAACCCAGCGCAAAGCCTAGCCGGTTCTCAGGGGCGGATGAGGCCACCAGTGCTGCCGAGGCAGTGATGGTTCCTGTGAATACTCCCTGGAGAAATCTTAAAACCAGAAGTTGATACACATTGGTGGATAAGCCCATGCCCAGCATGACAAGACCGCCGGCTGCAATGGCCCGAAGCAGCATCATCTTTTTGCCGTATTTGTCGGCAAGCCTGCCCCATACAGGAGCCATCACCCCCGCGCTGATGCCTGACACAGCCGTCAATAGCCCCACATAGGTCTTGACGAGGTCTGGTTCTGTAACCCCCAGCTCCTGAATATAGTAGGACATAAAGGGTAAGCCCAGATTAAAGCTCATCAGGGAGATGGTCTGTGTCATCCATATGATATAAAGGTTTGATTTCCATCGTTCCATCACGAAATCTCATTCTTAATACTTTTGAATCGTTTTTTATAAACAAAGCCTGCCCGATAACCGGACAGGCATTGATTGAATATGTATCACACTGTCATATGAACTCTGAACTGCCTGAAGGCTTACTTAAAAAACTCATCATAAATGCTTACGATGGCCTTATCCACATCATCCTCGCAAACCCCCAGCATAATGCTGACCTCAGAAGAGCCCTGGTTGATCATGCGGATGTTGACGCCATTTAAGGCAAGTGCCTTGGCGATGCGATGGGTGATGCCCACCGTATGCTTCATACCTTCACCAACCACCATTACAAGCCCAAGGTCATACTCAATGCTGATGGAATCCACCCGGAGCTCCTTGGCCACTCTTTCCATGATTCTGCTCTTCTTCTCATCATCCATATACTTCTTACGAATAATGATGGATATATCGTCAATTCCCGAAGGCATATGCTCAAAGGGCACAAACTCCTCCTCCAGAATCTGCAGCACCTTGCGGCCAAAACCGATTTCACGGTTCATCATATACTTATTGATATTGATGGAACAGAAGCCCTTGTCCCCGGCTATACCGGCCACGGGGTTCATATGGTTGTCTCGGGTGGGCGTGATAAAAGTACCGGGTGCCGAAGGATTATTGGTATTACGAATATTGACAGGAATACCTCTCTGGAAAACAGGTTCCAGGGTTTCCTCATGAAGCACTGAGAAGCCTGCGTAAGAGAGCTCCCGCATTTCACGATAGGTAAGCTCAGAAATAGGCTTGGGATCCTTAATGAGCTTGGGATTGGCCACAAACACCGAATCCACATCGGTGAAGTTCTCATACACATCCACCTCAAGGGCAGCAGCCAAAATGGAGCCGGTGATATCCGAGCCCCCTCTGGGGAAGGTGACCACTTCACCCGACAGGGAGTAACCAAAGAAGCCGGGGAAGATAATAATCCCTTCCATATCCTTCAGCCTGGTGAGATTTTTGAAGGATTGAGGAAGCACTCTTGCATTTCCATATTCATCGCTTAAGAATAGTCCTGCATCCCTGGGGTTCACATATTGGGCCTTGATCCCCTGGCTTTCAAGATAAAAAGCCACGAGCCTGGCCGCATTGTCCTCACCTGCGGCTTTCATGCGATCCATAAACTTCTCGGATGAGTTATACGGGAGGGAAACACGGGTGATGAGATTATTTTCAATATCCTTGGTAATCTGCTCGTTAAGCTTCAGATCCCTTGCGATTTCCGCATAGCGCTCAACAATGGCCTTAAGAACGGTTTCATAATCCTCGTTTTTCAAGTATCTGTTGGCACAGTCAATGAGCATGTCGGTGATTTTTGTGTCGGAATCAAAGCGCTTGCCAGGCGCTGAAACCACAACAATGCGTCGGTCCGGATCACTGGTGACAATGGAACAGACCTTTTTTATCTGTTCAGCATTGGCCATGGATGTCCCGCCAAATTTGCATACCTTCATTTCATCCAACCTCCGAATATGTAGGCTTTTTCTCTCTAAAGACCGGACCTGAACCCGGACTCGGGATGCTTACTTAAAGCACCAAAAAACTGAAAATATATTAAAAAAGGTAAAGGGTCTGCCCTTTACCTTCTCATTCTATAGTGCAGCTTTATTGTTGTCAACCTTCATACAATCAATTTTTTCGTCTCTTTGGCAATGGCAAGCTCTTCGTTGGTGGGAATGACCAGGGTTCTTACCTTGGCACCGGGAGCACTGATATCCAGCTCCTTGCCCCTGACCTCATTCTTCTCCAAATCGATGGAAATTCCCACAAAATCAAGGTTCTCACAAACCATTCTGCGGATTTTGGGATTGTTTTCGCCAATACCTGCCGTAAAGATGACTGCATCCAGGCCGCCCATGGCAAAGGCATACTCACCAATAGTCTTTTTCACCTTATAGGTAAAGACCTCCAGAGCAAGAGCGGCACGCTCATTACCCTCGTCCACGGCAGTATCCAGATCACGGAAGTCGCTGCTGACACCTGAGATACCCAGTACACCGGACTTTTTGTTCATGACGGCATCCACTTCCTCAGCAGTCAAGCCTTCCTTGTTCATTAAGAAGGTAACCACAGCGGGGTCAATGGTTCCGCAGCGTGTGCCCATAGCCAGACCATCCAGAGGTGTAAAGCCCATGGAGGTGTCAACGGTCTTTCCACAGTCAATAGCGGCAACACTGGAGCCATTGCCAAGATGGCAGGTTACCAGCTTCAGTTGATCATAGGGCTTGCCTAAAAGGGCAGCGGCACGCTCAGAGACATACTTATGGCTGGTGCCATGGAAGCCGTATTTACGAAGCTTATATTTCTTATAATACTCATAGGGCAGTGCGTAAATGTAAGCCTTGGGAGGAATGGTCTGATGGAAGGCTGTATCGAACACAGCCACCTGGGGTACTCCTTCCATGGTCTGCTGGCAGGCGCGAATACCTGTAATATTGGGCGGATTGTGAAGGGGAGCAAGCTCAACGCACTCCTCCAGGGTTTTCATTACCTCATCGTCTATAATCACTGACTTAAAGAACTTTTCACCGCCATGAACCACACGATGGCCTACGGCAGAAATCTCGGACAGGGATTTAATGACGCCCCATTCCTTGTCGGTCAGTACCTTAATCAGGTTCTCAATGGCCTCTTTATGGGTTTTCATCTCAATCTCTTTTTCAACCGAACGATCATCAAAGGTTTTGTGCTTGATGATGGACGCGGGTAGACCGATGCGATCACATAAACCCTTGGCCAGTACCTTTTCATCACTCATGTCAATCAACTGATATTTGAGTGATGAGCTGCCTGCATTGATGACTAAGATTAACATTTTAAAATTATCCCCCTTTTATTCTATATACCCTGAGCCTGTACAGCAGTGATGGCGACAACACCAACAATATCCTCTGCCGAGCAGCCTCTTGATAAGTCATTGACAGGTTTTGCAATACCCTGGGTAATTGGACCATAGGCCTCGGCCTTTGCAAGCCTCTGAGTGAGCTTGTAAGCAATATTACCCACGTTAAGATCAGGGAAAATCAGCACATTGGCTTCACCCTTCAAGGGGCTGGCGGCTGTCTTGGACTTGGCAATTTCAGGAACGATGGCCGCATCCACCTGGAGCTCACCGTCTATCAGCACATCGGGAGCCTTAGCCTTGGCGAGCTTTGTCGCCTCAACAACCTTATCTACCAGCTCACTCTTGGCACTGCCGTAGCTGGAATAGGAAAGCATGGCTACCTTGGGTTCAGCGCCCACAAGGTTCTTGAAGGTGGCGGCAGAGCAAACGGCTATCTCAGAAAGCTCTTCAGCATTGGGATTCTCCACCAGACCACTGTCTGCATACAAGAAAATACCGTTATGTCCAAATTCACAGTTGGGAACACACATGATGAAGAAAGAAGAAACCAGCTTTACATTGGGTGCGGTTTTCAAGATCTGAAGGGCCGGGCGCAGTGTGTTGGCTGTGGAATTGATAGCGCCTGCCACCATACCGTCGGCCTCTCCCTTCTTAACCATCATAACACCCCAGTAGAGCGGGTTTTTCATGGTTTCACGCGCCTGCTCCAATGTCATGCCCTTGTTCTTTCTCATCTCGTAAAGGGTATTGGCATAATCCTCAAACTTATCCGAAGTCAGAGGATTAACAATGGCTGCGCCTTCTATATTAAGGTCTCCCTTGAGTTCATTAATTTGGTTTTCATCCCCAACCAGGATAACATTGGCGAATCCTTGCTCCAGAATCATGGCAGTGGCTTGAATGGTACGAATATCTGTGCTCTCAGGAAGAACGATGGTCTTTTTATCCATCCTGGCACGCTCAGTAATGGTGTTTAAGAATTGGCTCATAATTGACAGACTCCTTTCAACGCTTCCACAGTTATTTATTATTCCCCATAATCCAACAAAAAAATTATATTACAATTGTTTTTTGTATACAAGGCAAGTTGCAAAAAAATATTTAAAAATCTATCAAAATCCCTATTCCTCTTTTCAAAACGCCTAAAAATCAAAAAGAAAAGGGTAGAATACTCCACCCTTGGATTAATAGCTTTCAACGCCTTTCGCAAGCATCTCTCTCAGCTTATCAATATTTCGTCCGGTTATAATCTTAATATTCATGGCCAGCTCATTGAGGGTTTTTCTTATCTGATCCAGCTCCACATAGCGCTTAACCTTCATGGAGGTCGTTTTTATCAGCTCCTCATAGCCAAAGACGTAATAGCGTATCGTCTTGTAGACAGGCATGAGCTTGTTGATATCCTTAATGGCCTTATCCAGCAGCTTTCGAATACTGCTCTCATCATCGGGAGACGGAACCATAGCCAGGATCTTCTCCTTATCCAGCACTATCTTGGAGCAAATCTCCACATTCCCGTCTGCAGTAGCCTCACCCCATACTAAGGATTCCTTGACAAACTGCAGCTCGTTAATATGGGATTCCAGCTCTTCAGGAAAGACCTTTTTCCCGTTCTTAAGGACGATCATGGACTTAACGCGGCCCGTCACATGCAAAAGACCCTTCCTATCGATCTTTCCCAGATCTCCGGTATGGAACCAGCCGCCCCTAAGGGCTTCGGCAGTAGCCTCTTCATTCTTCCAATAACCCAGCATAACATTTTTGCCCTGTACCACAATCTCCCCCGTTCCATCGGGTGAGGGATTGGCAATGGCCAGCTTCACACCGGGCAAGGGCTGTCCGCAGGTTCCGATCTTTCGAACCCTGTCGCAGCCACCGGCAACCACCGGAGCCGTTTCGGTAAGACC
>Ga0116192_1002943_pt1 | contig 10958 bp, 8 predicted proteins | sample AD_UKC113_MetaG_FD_89876 | JGI IMG/M metagenome (GOLD analysis project Ga0116192, IMG submission 89876) | Active sludge microbial communities of municipal wastewater-treating anaerobic digesters from Hong Kong - AD_UKC113_MetaG | ecosystem: Engineered > Bioreactor > Anaerobic > Digestate | place...
AGGGGGCGCCGCCGATGGCCGGGCAGGGAGCGCCGGGTCTGACGCCGGGGCAGGTCACGCCGGGAGAAACCGGGCAGGCGAAGCCGGGTCCGAATCCCATGCCGGGTCCCGCGCCCGCACCCGGTCCCGGTCCGAGTCCCATGCCGGGGCTTACCGGGCAGGGAGCGCCGGGCCCCGGGCAGGTGACGCTGGCGGCAAACGGGCAGACAGCTCCGGGACGCGCCGCCGGACAGGTGTTTCCAGGTCCGGGAAGGGGTACGGCCTCAGTCCGGTAAGCGGCAAGAACCGTATTCCAGAACATGACTTCCCCAATTTCATCCTTCATACAAAGCAGGATTATCTGACGGGTGCATTCGTCCGGGGCCGCATCCGCCAGCCTGGAAAGGCGCCTTATCTGCATGAGTTCGATGCAGATTACCCTGTAAATTAAAGGAAGAGCCGCACTTGCGTTCATTTTCAATACCTCCACGATTATTTTGATTCATCCTGTTTCTTTTCTTTTTCACTTACCCCGAAGAAGCCGGGAACTCCGGGCGGGTCGACGGGGGGCGCGGTGAATGCCCCCGATATCATCCTGAGCAGATCGGCGGTCCGAAGTTCCTGTCCGGCCTTGTTCATGATTATGCACTTAAGCTGTTCCGACGGTATGCACTGCGCTATCTGCTCATAAAGGGCGGCTTCCATCTGTTCGCCTTCTATAAGCCTTGCCAGGGTTGCCTGGGGATCGGGGCAGCCTATTATGCCGTCCATATCGCCCATCATTACTCCAGCCGTTCCCGGTATACTCTCTTTCTTGATCTCCATGACAAAGGTCCTCCCGTTCTTTCTTATTTCGCTATATCATATGTAAGGCTGCCGGAGATGGTCACTGTTTCCTCCAGATGCATTTTTTTCACTGTGCGGGATACCGGGAAAAAACTGCTTGACACTTTTTCCGCAAATTTTGTATACTGGATAATAAGTTATATTCGGAAAAGGCCGTGAAGGGGACTAAAGGCCGAGTCGAGGGCTGCAGAGAGCCGGGTCAGCTGAAAACCGGCGCCTGTTCACCCGGCTGTACATCACCCCGGAGCCGCCGGCTGAAAGATTTTCGAGTAGGCTGTGCCGGGCCAGGCGCCCGTTACAACGCAGTGCCCGGAAAGGCACACTGAGGGGCTTTCGCTTGCATACGAGCGAGGCTAGCAGGGTGGTACCGCGCAAGGTTTCGACCTCTCGTCCCTGGCAGTTAAAAGTGGCTGCTGGCGGGAGGTTGTTTTATTTCTAAAAAATGAAGCCAGTATTCGGCAGAAAAACCGGGAACGGCCGAAAAACTCCGAAAAAGCTTTATTTTACAGTTTTTTAAAAACCAAAACAGGAATTACCGGTTTTTTGTTGTATTATTTTGAAAAATCGAATTTTTTGGGAGAGTGGGTTTATGATCATCTATCTGAACGGTGAATATGTGCCAAAAGAAAAGGCGGTTGTGTCGGTTTTCGACCACGGTCTTTTATACGGCGACGGTGTTTTTGAAGGCATCCGCGCCTATCACGGAAGGGTTTTCAAACTTGGTGAGCATATTGACCGCCTGTACGACGGGGCCAGGGCCATTGCCCTGGAGATACCCGTTTCGAAGGAAGAGATGCAGGAAATCGTGCTGGAAACGCTGCGGCGCAACAACCTGCGCGACGCCTATATCCGCCTGGTTGTCACCAGGGGCCCCGGCGATCTCGGCCTGGATCCGAAGAAGTGCCCCAAGCCTTTTGTCTTCTGCATTACGGCTTCCATTGTGCTCTATCCGGATGAAATGTACGAGAAAGGGCTGGAGGTGATTACCGTCTCGACGAGGCGCAACATACCTGTCGCCTGCAATCCCCGGGTCAAGTCCCTGAACTATTTGAACAACATATATGCGAAGATCGAGGCAAACCGGGCCGGTGTTCTCGAGGCGCTCATGCTGAACGCCGACGGTTACGTGGCCGAGGCCACCGGAGACAACGTTTTTATTGTGAAGAAAGGCGTTCTTATAACTCCGCCTCCCTTTGTCGGGATACTCGAGGGAATTACCCGCAACGCGGTAATGGACCTTGCCCGTGAGAGGGGGATTCCCGTTGAGGAAAAACTGTTTACCCTTTTCGACGTTTATACCGCTGACGAAGTGTTTCTCACCGGCACCGCCGCCGAGGTTATTCCCACCGTCAAGGTAGACGGCCGGGTTATCGCCGACGGACGTCCCGGCGTAATTACCAGGCAGTTGAGGGATGCTTTCCATGAGCTTACCAAGGCGGACGGCCCCCTTATTTATCCCCGGGAGGCTGTCTGCTCCGCGAAATAGAATATTCTTTAAATTCATACGGGCGAAATCAGGCCGGCCGTGTCCGGCCTTTTCTCATACCTGATCCCCGACGTCCGGTTCCGTATAACCACCATATAAAAAAGGAGGAATAAAACGTGCGCAGCGATGTAATGAAAAAAGGCGTGGAAAAAGCTCCCCACCGGTCCCTTTTTAAGGCGCTCGGTTACATCGACCGGGAAATGGAGCAGCCTTTGATCGGAGTGGTGAACTCTTTTAACGAAATAGTACCCGGCCATATTCACTTAAATGATATAACGGAGGCGGTCAAAGCCGGAGTGCGCACCGGCGGGGGCACTCCGGTCGAATTTCCGTCCATCGGCGTATGCGACGGCATTGCCATGAACCACGCCGGCATGAAATACTCCCTGGCCAGCCGGGAACTGATTGCCGACAGCATCGAGGTGATGGCGGAGGCCCACCCGTTCGACGGGCTGGTGCTGGTTACGAGCTGCGACAAGGTGGTGCCCGGGATGCTGATGGCGGCCGCCAGGCTGGACATTCCGGCCATAGTCGTCAGCGGCGGCCCGATGCTGGCCGGAAGGTATAAAGGAAAGGACGTGTCGATAAGCAACCTTTTTGAAGCGGTCGGCAGGGTGTACGCGGGTACCATGACCGAGGAGGAGCTGCACGAGCTCGAGGAGGCGGCGTGTCCCGGCTGCGGCTCTTGCGCCGGAATGTTTACCGCCAACTCGATGAACTGCCTGACCGAGGCTATCGGTATGGCCCTCCCGGGCAACGGGACGATACCGGCGGTTACCGCCGCCCGGCGCCGCCTGGCCAAAATGACCGGAATCAAAATCGTGGAACTGGTGCGGAAAGGCATCCGCCCGTCGCACATTATGACCGAGACGGCCTTTAAAAACGGACTTGCCGTCGACATGGCCCTGGGCTGCTCGACCAATACCGTCCTCCACCTGCCGGCCATTGCCTCGGAGGCGGGAGTGGAGATAAACCTTGACGACATCAACTTCATCAGCGAGCGGACGCCCAACCTCTGCAAGCTCAGTCCCATGGGGCCGGTTTTCCTGCAGGACCTGGACGAAGCCGGGGGAATTCAGGCGGTGATGGCGGAACTGGCCAAAAAGCGCCTGATCGATCCGGACGCCCTTACCGTCAGCGGCACCGTCGCCGAGAATATTCGCGGCAAAGAGGTGCTGCGCAGGGATGTTGTCCGCAGCGTTGAAGACCCGTACAGTGCGACCGGCGGCATCGCGATCCTGCGGGGCAACCTGGCTCCGGACGGGGCGGTTGTGAAGAAAGCGGCCGTAGCCGCCGAAATGCTGAGGCACAAAGGGCCGGCCCGCGTTTTTGAATCCGAGGAAGAAGCCGTTCAGGCCATTGCCGCCCGTAAGATCAACAAGGGCGACGTAATCGTCATCCGTTACGAGGGGCCCAAGGGCGGTCCGGGGATGAGGGAAATGCTCACCCCCACCTCCGCCGTGGTGGGCATGGGGCTGGATAAAGACGTGGCCCTGCTGACGGACGGGCGGTTTTCGGGAGCGACCCGGGGCGCGTCCATCGGCCATATTTCCCCCGAAGCGGCCGAGGGCGGCCCCATAGCGGTGCTGAGAGACGGAGACATTATCGAGATTGACATGCTGAACAATTCCTTGAGCGTTGCGCTCAGCAGCGCGGAAATAAACGCCCGGCTGAAAGACTGGACGCCTCCCGAACCGAAGGTAAAGAAAGGATATCTTGCCCGCTATGCCCGCAGCGTGACATCGGCGAGCACGGGTGCGATAATCAGGAAGGAAGAAAAATAAAATGGCCAAAAAGGAATTGTCCGGGGCGCAGATCCTGGTTAAAAGCCTGGAGGCCGAAGGGGTCGATACCATATTCGGCTACCCCGGGGGGCAGGCTTTGCCGATATATGACGCCCTGTACGACGCCGACATCAGGCACATACTGACCAGACACGAGCAGGGGGCGGCCCACGCCGCGGACGGTTACGCCCGCGCCACCGGGAAGCCGGGGGTGTGCCTGGCCACTTCCGGTCCGGGCGCCACCAACCTTGTCACCGGTATCGCCAACGCCTACATGGATTCCGTGCCCGTGGTGGCCGTCACCGGCCAGGTCCCGCGGCGCCTCCTGGGGAGGGACTCCTTTCAGGAGGCGGACATCGTGGGCATTACCATGCCCATTACAAAACACAGCTATCACGTGGAGGATGTCTCCGAACTGGCGCAGGTGGTTAAAGAAGCCTTTCATATCGCCACAACCGGCAGGCCGGGACCGGTGCTGATCGACCTGCCCTCGGATATTTCCCTGTCAAAGATCGAGTACCGGGAGCCGGAGGAGATCTGCCTGCCGGGCTACCGGCCGCCGGCGGACGCCGATCCGGAGCAGGTAATCCGGGCCGCCGGAGCCATTGCCGGGGCGGAGCGGCCGGTCATTTACGCCGGCGGGGGCGTGGTCATTTCCGGCGCCCATGAAGAACTGCTCCGCTTCGCGGAACTGCTGGCGGCGCCCGTCTGCACCACTTTGATGGGCCTGGGCAGCTTCCCCGGGAATCACCCGCTGTCCCTCGGCATGCTCGGAATGCACGGAACCAAGTACGCAAACTACGCCGTAACCGAGTGCGACCTCCTCATCGCCGTCGGCGCCCGCTTTGACGACCGCGTTACCGGAAAACCGGAGACGTTTGCGCCGGAGGCCAAGATCATTCACATAGACATAGATCCGGCGGAAGTAGGGAAAAATGTTCGGGTAGACATTCCCGTTGTGGGCGACGTGAAGAGAGTCCTGAACCAGCTTCTGGCGGTCCTCCAGCCCCGTCTGGGGGAAGCCTGGAAGAAGAAAATCGAGCACTGGAAAAAAGAGTATCCTCTGACGTACTGCGAAAAGGGGGAGTTGAAACCCCAGGAAATCATAAGGGAAATTTACAACCTCACCGGGGGCGACGCCCGGATTACCACCGAGGTCGGCCAGCACCAGATGTGGACCGCTCAGTATTACACCTTTACCAGGCCGCGCTCGTTTATCTCCTCCGGCGGGCTGGGGGCCATGGGTTTCGGCATGCCGGCGGCAATCGGCGTCCAGGTGGGCTGTCCGGAAGAAGTGGTCTTCGACGTAGCGGGCGACGGAAGCATCCAGATGAATATCCAGGAGCTTTGTACGGCGGTGAACTACGAGCTTCCGATCAACGTGGCCATTATAGACAACGGCTACCTGGGCATGGTCAGGCAGTGGCAGGAGTTGTTCTACAACCGCAGGTACTCCCAGAGCGAGTTGAGAAACCCGGACTTCGTCAAGCTGGCCGAGGCCTACGGCGCCGAAGGCATCAGGGTGACGAAGCGGGCCGGGGTGGCTCCTGCGCTGGAACAGGCGATCCGTTCCAGCAAGCCGGTGATGATCGATTTTATCGTGGACAGGGAGGAAAACGTTCTTCCCATGGTCCCGCCCGGCGGCTCGCTGAGCAAGATGATCGGATAAGAATGGAGGTGCTTTTATGACACACACACTTTCAGTGCTGGTGCACAACACCCCGGGAGTGCTGGCGCGGATAGCCGGCCTTTTCAGCAGGCGGGGTTTCAACATCGACAGCCTCGCCGTGGGAAGGACGCACGACCCCACGGTTTCGAGAATGACCATCGTGGTGGAGGGTGACGACCAGATCCTGGAGCAGGTCACCAAGCAGCTTCATAAGCTAATCGACGTCATTAAGATCAGCGACATAACCAAGGACGTCTATGTCGACCGGGAACTGGTGATGATCAAGGTCCACGCCGAAGCTGCGGCGAGAGCCGAAATCATGCAACTGGTGGATATTTTCCGCGCCCGGATAGTGGACGTGGGACGCAAGAGTTTGACGATAGAGGTGACGGGAAACGAGGGCAAGATCAACGCCTTTGAGGACTGTCTGCGGCCCTTCGGTATCAAGGAACTGGTCAGAACGGGCAAGATCGCCATGCTGCGGGGCCTCAGATCCAGTTCTGTGGATAAAGAAAACAGCCATAAAGAGGAGGATGTTGACTAATGGCAAAAGTTTACTACGACCAGGATGCAGATCTGAATTTGCTTAAAGGCAAGAAAATCGCAATCATCGGGTACGGCAGCCAGGGGCACGCCCAGGCGCAAAACCTCCGGGACAGCGGGCTCGAAGTGGTCGTCGGCCTGCGCAAGGACCTGCCGGACTGGCAGAAGGCCGAGGCCGACGGGCTGAAAGTGACGACCGTGCCTGAAGCGGCGGAAGCCGGAGACGTCATTCAGATCCTGGTGCCCGACGAAATCCAGGCCGCTCTGTATAGGGAGGAAATCGAGCCGTATCTCAAAGCGGGCAACGCCCTGATGTTTTCCCACGGCTTCAACATTCACTTCGGTCAGATCGTGCCGCCGGAAAACGTCGACGTGTTCATGGTGGCGCCCAAAGGGCCCGGCCACCTGGTGCGCAGGATGTACGTGGAGGGCAAGGGGGTTCCCTGCCTGGTCGCAGTTTACCAGGACTATACCGGGCAGGCGAAGCAGGTGGGTCTTGCCTACGCCAAGGGCATCGGCGGGACCAGGGCCGGCGTGTTTGAGACGACCTTCAAGGAGGAAACCGAAACCGACCTTTTCGGCGAGCAGGCCGTTCTGTGCGGCGGCGTGACCGAGCTGATCAAGGCGGGCTTCGACACCCTGGTGGAAGCCGGCTACGCGCCCGAAATCGCCTATTTCGAGTGCCTCCACGAAATGAAGCTGATCATCGATCTGGTCGTCGAGGGCGGACTGAGCCTGATGCGCCACTCGATCAGCAACACCGCCGAATACGGCGATTACATGAGCGGCAAACGGATCATTACCGAGGAAACCCGCAAAGAGATGAAAAAAATCCTTGAGGAGGTTCAGAACGGCGAGTTCGCCAAGAGGTGGATTCTGGAGAACCAGGCCGGCCGCCCGGTGTACAACGCGATTGCCAGGCGGGAGAAGGAGCACCTGATAGAAAAAGTGGGGGCCGAGCTGCGCGCCATGATGCCGTGGCTCAAAAAATAAAAGTGGGGAATGAGATTTAAGACTCACTATCAAAATCGGGGTGAATGTTTTGGAAATCACTGTAGCGGAAGCTCTCATCCGCTGCCTTGAACAGGAGAACGTGGAACTGATTTTCGGTTACCCTGGCGGGACCATTCTTCCCGTGTACGACGCTTTACACAACACTTCCATCAAACATATCCTGGTCAGGCACGAGCAGGGTGCCGCTCATATGGCCGACGGCTATGCCAGGGTCACGGGAAAGGTGGGGGTCTGCATGGCCACGTCCGGGCCGGGCGCCACCAACCTTGTCACCGGTATTGCCAACGCCTACATGGATTCGGTGCCCATGGTGATTATAACAGGCCAGGTGCCGACCAGCCAGGTGGGTACCGACGCCTTCCAGGAAGTCGATATAACCGGGATCACCATACCGATCACCAAACACAACTTTCTGGTAAAGGACCCGAAACAACTGCCCGCGATAGTCAAAAAGGCGTTTCACATAGCGTCCACCGGGCGCCCCGGCCCGGTGCTGATCGATTTGCCCAAGGACATCGCCCAGGCCAGGATAAAGTTCAAATATCCGAAAACCGTTGAACTGCGCGGCTACAAACCCACCTATAAAGGGCATTCCTCCATGGTGAACCAGGCGGCGAAGATCATCATGGAGTCCGAGCGGCCGGTTATTTACGCCGGCGGCGGCGTGCGCATTTCCAACGCGGCTGGTGAACTGCGGGAACTGGCGGAAACCATATCGGCGCCGGTGACGCACACCCTGATGGGTTTGGGCTGTTTTCCGGGGGATCATCCCCTGTTCCTCGGTATGCTCGGAATGCACGGAACGCAATACGCAAACCTCGCCGTCACCGAGTGCGACCTTCTCATTGCCGTGGGCGCCCGGTTTGACGACCGGGTGGTTTCCAGGATCGACGGGTTTGCGCCCGGCGCCAGGATTATTCATATCGATATAGACCCGGCTGAAATCGGGAAGAACGTGCGCGTCAACCTTCCCATCGTGGGCGATGTCAAGGCGGTTCTCGGCGCCATCCTGCCGCTCCTGCAGAAAAAGAGAAACCGGGAATGGGCGGACAGAATCAAAGAACTGAAGAAGACGCACCCTCTGAGCTACAGGCAGGAAGGCCCGCTGAAACCGCAGTTCGTCATGGAAAAAATTAACCGTCACAAACCGGACGACGCCATAGTAATTACCGACGTGGGCCAGCACCAGATGTGGGCGGCGCAGTACATCCGCTTCAAGGAGCCGCGCTGCTTCCTCTCTTCGGGCGGCCTGGGGGCGATGGGTTTCTGCCTGCCGGCGGCCATCGGCGCCCAGATTGGAGCGCCCGATCGCAAAGTCATCATGGTGGTGGGAGACGCCGGCCTGCAGATGACCATGCAGGAACTGGCCACTGCCGCCGAGCAAAAGCTGCCCTTGAAAATATTCGTGATCAACAACAAGCGGTTGGGGATGGTCCGCCAGCTCCAGGAATTTTATCATAACAAGAGATATGTGGCGGTGGATCTGGAATTCGACCTCGATTTCGCCGGCTTGGGGAGACTGTACGGGATGGAGGGTTACACGGTTGACAGGCCGGAGCAGTTGGAAGAAATACTCCCTCAGGCGATTTCATCCGACAAGCCGGTGATGGTGAACTGTATCGTGGATCCCGAGGAGAACGTTCTCCCCATGGTACTGACGGGATCGAGCATTAACGAGGCGATTAGTTAGACTGTTATTTAAGACTGGAGGAGTTATGAAAAACCGCGTTTACCTTTTTGATACCACCTTGCGAGACGGTGAGCAGTCGCCCGGCGTCAGCCTCAACGTTGGCGAGAAGGTTCAGATCGCCAGGCAGCTCGCCAGGCTGGGAGTGGATGTGATTGAGGCGGGATTCCCGATTTCTTCGCCGGGGGATTTCCATTCCGTTCTTGCCATTGCCCGCGAAGTGAAGGGGATCACGGTTGCCGGCCTCGCCAGAGCCAACTTTCAGGATATCGACCGGGCCTGGGAGGCGCTCCGCCAGGCGGAGCAGGCGCGGATTCACACCTTTATCGCCACTTCGGACATACACATGAAGCACAAGCTGCGCATGACCAGGGAGCAGGTGCTGGAAGCCGCCGAAGCCGCCGTAAGGCGTGCCAGGGGCTACACGGCCGACGTGGAGTTTTCAGCGGAGGACGCCTCGCGCTCCGACCTCGATTTTCTCTGCCGGGTGCTGGCCGTGGCCGTTGAGGCGGGCGCCACGGTCATCAACATACCCGACACGGTCGGCTACGCCATTCCCGACGATTGGTCCAGGTTTATCAGCGAAATCATGAACCGGGTTCCGGGAATAGAAAAGGTGGTTGTCAGCGTCCACTGCCACGACGACCTCGGCCTGGCCGTGGCCAATTCCCTCGCTGCCGTGAAATGCGGCGTCCGGCAGGTGGAGGGCGCCATCAACGGCATCGGGGAGAGGGCGGGCAACGCCGCCCTGGAGGAAGTGATCATGGCGATATACACCCGCAAGGATCTCTTCGGACTGCATACCGGCGCCAGAACCGAGGAAATATACAGGACCAGCAAGCTGGTAAGCACGCTCACGGGAATGAAGGTGCAGCCAAACAAGGCCATAGTGGGCAACAACGCCTTCGCCCACGAAGCGGGCATTCACCAGGACGGCATGCTGAAAGAAAGAACCACCTACGAAATTATGAACCCCGCCATGGTGGGGATAGGCCGGAGCAATCTCGTTCTCGGCAAACACTCGGGGCGCCACGCCTTTCGCCAGAAGCTTGAAGGCATGGGCTACGTCCTGAAGGACGAGGAACTGGAAAGAGCTTTCGACCGCTTTAAAAAGCTTGCCGACAAGAAGAGGGAGATTACCGACGAGGACATTGAGGCCATTGTCGAGGAGGAAATCCTCCTGGTGCCGCAGACTTACGACCTTCAGTACCTGCACATCTCGAGCGGCACCGCGGTCGTGCCTACCGCCACCGTGGGCTTGAGGTCCGGCGGGTTCCTCCGTGAGGAGGCCGCCTGCGGCAACGGCCCCGTTGACGCCATCTGCAAAGCGGTGGACAAGATAACCGGCCTGAACTGCACCATGATCAGTTGGGGCATAAACGCCGTTACGGCCGGCAAGGACGCCCTGGGCGACGTGACGCTGAAAATAACGACCGACGGCGAAAAGGTTTATGTCGGCCGGGGCATCAGCACGGATGTCCTGGAGGCCAGCGCCAAGGCCTACGTCAATGCCGTCAACAAGCTCGTCTGGGATTCGCAGCGGGCGGAAAACAATTCAGGGAACAAAACGGAGTGATCTCGTCATGCCGATGACCATAACCGAAAAGATCCTGGCGGCCCACGCCGGAAAAGACAGGGTTGTTCCCGGGGAAATGATCGCCGCCCGGGTCGACCTGGCGCTCGCCAACGACATCACCGGTCCCGTCGCCATAAAAGAATTCGAAAAAATCGGCGTCAGTAACGTGTTCGACCGCGAGCGCGTGGCCATGGTTCCCGACCACTTCACCCCCAACAAGGACATAAAGTCGGCGGAACTCGCCAGGCTGGTCAGGGACTTCTCCAGAAAGCACGGTATCGTCAATTACTTCGAAGTGGGGCGCGCCGGCGTGGAGCACTGCCTCCTGCCGGAACAGGGCCTGGTGGGGCCGGGCGACCTGGTTGTCGGCGCCG
>Ga0116192_1002946_pt1 | contig 10955 bp, 12 predicted proteins | sample AD_UKC113_MetaG_FD_89876 | JGI IMG/M metagenome (GOLD analysis project Ga0116192, IMG submission 89876) | Active sludge microbial communities of municipal wastewater-treating anaerobic digesters from Hong Kong - AD_UKC113_MetaG | ecosystem: Engineered > Bioreactor > Anaerobic > Digestate...
AGGCACGGAGCTGTTCTTCTGATAGTAATTTCTTATTCATGGAAAAAACCCCTTTCTGATAGTTAATTGTAACGTATCAAATTGGGGTTTACACAAATTATTTTACAGACTCAAATAATTATATATATAAGGATTTTCAAGTATTTTCTTTTCCAGTTCGTTAAATTCGCTTTCCTGCTCAGCGGTTAAGCTATGCCCGCCGGAGACGATCATTTGAAGCGACTTCTGTATTCTTTGAAACTCACTTATTAATTCGCCGGCCTCCTTATTGTGAAGCATCACGGCTTCCGCTTCATGCATGTTTAAAAACTCTTTTGATTTGCAAAGTTCCATGCCCAGTTCCCAGGCTTTTTCTTTTACCGACATTTTTAGACTGCTTTCACTTTAATTGAAGGATTTTTCGTTTTTTACCTTGATGCCTCTCCAATAAGGTGATCCAGCCTGGCATCCACAATCCTTACAGGTATTGTTTGGCCGAACAGATCGTTATCACCGCGGAAAACAACTATTTTATTGCCCCTGTTTCTTCCGTATACCAGTCCGGGTTTGCTCTCCCTTACGCCTTCAACCAGTATATCCTGTGTCCTTCCAACCTCACCTTTATTTTTTTCAAGACCTATTCTTTTTTGCAACTCAATGAGTGTTTTTATTCGAGCTTTTTTCACCTCTTCTTTTATCTGACCTTCCATCATTGACGCCGGCGTACCGGTCCTGTTATTGTAGATGAACGTGTACGCACTGTCGAAACGCACACGCCTGATCAGGTCCATCGTTTCATTAAAATCTTCGTCTTCTTCACCAGGAAAGCCCACCATAATATCTGTTGTCACGGTTGCATCAGGTATGGAAGCTTTTATCTTTTCCGTCAGCCGGATATAATCTTCCCTTTCGTATCCCCTGTTCATCCTCTTCAATATGCGATTGCTCCCTGCCTGTACCGGGAGGTGGAAGTGTTCGCATACTTTGCTTGAAGCTGCAATGGCATCGATCAGTCTGTCATTAAAGTCCCTCGGGTGGGATGTCATGTAACGTATTCTTTCAATCCCGTCAACTTTGTCGAGCATTTCCAGCAGGCGGGCGAAATCTACAGGTGTGGGCAGGTCTTTGCCGTATGAATTCACGTTCTGTCCTAGTAGGACTACTTCCTTGTAGCCCTCGCCGCCGGCCTTCGCAACCTCTTCGATCACGTCCTCCGGGCTGCGGCTTCTTTCCCTGCCGCGCACATAAGGCACAATGCAGTATGTACAGAAGTTATTGCACCCGTACATTATGGTAACCAGGGCTCGAACACCGGCCTTTCTCTTTAAAGGGAGTTTCCCGTCTACGGCTCCCGAACCCGGCCATATTTCGGACAACGTCATACCACCGGCAACAGCTTTTTCTATCATACGTGGTAAACTGCCTATATTGTGGGTTCCCAAAACAATGTCAACATACGGAAAAGTTTTTTTAATCCTGTCCGCCATGCCTTCCTGCTGAGTCATACAACCGCATACGCCGATAATCAGACGCGGATTTTCAATCTTTTTGCGTCGGAGTTTTCCCAAAAATGAAAATGCCTTGTTTTCGGCAGTTCCACGCACGCAACAGGTGTTCAAAATGATTATGTCCGAAGCATCCAGGCTGCCGGCACGACGAAGACCCATCTGCTCCATCATGCCTGCAATGGTTTCCGAGTCATGTTCGTTCATTTGACAGCCAAAGGTCACTATGCTGTATGATTCCAAGAAAATCTCCGCCTTTATCCAAACCTACAAAGATTATATCTGTTTCGCTGTTCAACTGCAAATTTTTTGGAAGGCCTGTATTAATTAAAAATAATGGAATCGTTTACAAAAAAAAACCTACCTTCGCACGTAGGCTATCTATACTTATACTTCATGTTAGGGCTGATTTAATTTTATATCGCATGTAGCTGCTTAGTGAATTGAACTTTTGACATTGTACTCAAGGCGTGATTGCGTCCGAGAACAATGTCCCCTGGAACGATAAGTTTAAGTTCCGCCCGGAATCACTCTGGAAGGCTTTCATTGTCACAGGGTAAAATGAAATGTTATAATTTTTTCACCGGACATTTTAAGCAGGGAAAACTGAATTGACATTTGGGGTGGGAGGCGCCAAAAAATGATAGAAGATCTTGATGCGGCTAAACAACTGATTGAAATGCAGTTGAAGGATATTGACAATATCCGTACCAAAGCACCATACGGCTTGGAATACACTTTTTGGGAGGATTTCACGGCCAAAATAATCGACCGTATTTACGGGAGCGATTCAAGTCAGCGTCACGGTTTTGAACAGGCGGGCCGCGGCGGGTGTTTTTCCGTTTTTGAATCCTATTCGGAACACCAGAGACGCGAAGACTTTTTAGAGATACTCAATTTAAAAAAAGAATTTCTCGAGAATTTAATAAAAGACATTGAATGCAGGCAAGGCGGATCAATTTCAACAGACAAAGGCATAGACACGGGCATTACTTTCGACGACGACTACCGGAAAATATTGGAGTCGGAAGATGCTTCCCCGCTCGACCGCGAAGTAGCCGAGATACTTTCCAGAATAAAAGATTCAGCCGTTTTAAAAGAAGCCAGGAACAATTTGCTTTCACTGAGGGACGAGTTGTACAAACCCGCACCTTCCTGGTCGAATTTAAAAAAACCGCTGATTTGGCTTATAGAATTCGGTAAGGATGATTTCTTTCACATTCTCCAGTACATTGTACTTTATATAAGAAAGATTGTAGAATGACCTACTTGACAAGGGTGACGCGGCAGTCAGCAAGCTGAACAACCTTGTGGCTCACACTGCCGATTCCGATTCCCGTGTCCCGCAGTTTGCTCGCGCCCCTGCTGCCCATGATAATGTGATTGAAGTTACCCCGCCTGGTGAGATCTACTATTTCGCAAGCGGGGTCTCCCATTTTTATAACCCCGTCCACAAAAAGGCCTTCATTGTTAAATACTTTTATTGTTTCAGCCAAAATCTCCTCTCCCTTTTTACTCAGTATACCGTTGATTTTCTCAAGCAGTTGCTTATTCCCGATATCAACTCCTTCAGGCACTACCACCAGTACGGTCAGCGATATCTCCGGGTCCGACTTCATCAGTCTGACCGCATATGCAGCCGCTTTCAGCGATGTTTCCGATCCATCACTGGGCAAAAGAACTTTGCTTTTTCGCACCGTGCTTACCTCCGTGCACATAATCGATTAACGAATATTTTAACAACGAACGGACAAACACTGCAAGTTTTCCGCTCCGGCGCAAACCCCCGCCAAGTTTGACGGGGGTTGTGGTTTATTTATCTTCTGATTTTTTTGCGATTTGTCCGGCCAGGGTAATTATCCTCCTCGCCCTGTTGGCTATAGGATATTCGATCATCTTTCCGTCAACCTGAAATACGGCCTGGCCTTTGGCTTCAGACTCATCAAAAACCTTGACTATTTTCTCCGCCCAGGCTATCTCCTCTGCGGTCGGCGTAAATACCTCGTTCAAAGGCCCTATCTGGCCAGGGTGTATCGCCAGTTTTCCCTGAAATCCCATCTGGCGCACGGTTTTGGCATCTTCTACAAGACCTTTTATGTCCTTGAAGTCAGGATAAACCGTATCAATAGGAGGTTCTATTCCTGCAGCCCTCGACGCCACAACTAGATGGGCCCTGGCATAGAATATTTCACTGCCGCTCTTTGAAAAACTGGTTCCTATGTCGAGGACGTAATCAACTCCGCCAAAAAACAGCCTGCTTACCCGGCGGCATGCGGAAGCTATTGAATATGCATTCAATATGGCGTTCGCGCTTTCCAAAAACGGTATAATTTCCATTCCGCTTTCCGGGAGACCCCGTTCTTTTTCAATTAAACCGATTAACCAGTCAACCTTCCTTACTTCTTCGGCCGACTCCGTTTTAGCCACGACAATTCCTTTGACGCCGCGGGTAACGGCAGCTAGTAAATCATTTAAAACATATTCCGTCTGCACGCTGTTTATCCTTACGAATACGTCTCCTTTCCGCGGAAGTTCGAGGGCTTCTTTCAAGGCGATTCTTGCGTTCGCCTTCTCACTTAACGCCACGGCGTCCTCCAGATCCAGGACAACGGCGTCTGCGTCCAGCAGCAAAGCTTTTCCGGCTTTGCGCAGATCGTTTGCCGGAGCAAACAACATCGTTCGGTAAATAGACAAGACAGAACCCTCCCTGCCAGCATATTTTATTATATCCCCGATATTCTACAAAGTCGATTATTTCCCTTTTAACAACGCCTTTTAAAGTTGCTGACTTTGTGGACATAATTTTTAATGCAATGCTATAATTAAAATTAGTAATATCTGGGAGGTGCGGGAATGGAAAAGAAAGACAACCAGCTTATAATAAAAGGAAACGCTCACGGTTCCATAAGGATTTCAGAAGAGGTGGTGAAAATTATTGCCGGTCTGGCGGCAACGGAAGTTCCCGGTGTGGCCGGTATGAGCGGCGGCCTGGCCGGCGGAATTGTTGAAAAACTGGGCAAAAAAAACCTTTCGAGAGGAGTTAAGGCCGAGGTCGGCGAAAAAGAAGCAATGATCGACATTTATGTGATCATTGATTACGGGGCGCAAATCCAGGAAGTTGCCTTACAGATTCAAAACAGCGTGAAAAACGCCGTAGAAAGTATGACCGGGTTGAAAGTGCTCGATGTGAACGTAAATGTGCAAGGGATTTCCTTCGGTTCCGAAAACAAAGAGGACGACGGACGGGTAAAATAAAATGGACTTCCCAAAATTAATTAAAATAAGCCTTATGTTTCCCAAACTCGGTTTAAGTGATGCGGGACTTGAGACAGGTATTGTGCTGAGGTCCTCCAGTTTGAGCCGGAACATCAAGCCAGGGATGAAAGTGGGTATCACTGCCGGAAGCAGGGGGATTAGGAATATCTCAAAAATTTTAAGAGAAGTTGTCGGCTACGTAAAGTATTTGGGCGGCATTCCCGTGCTGCTTGCAGCCATGGGCAGCCATGGCGGCGGAAGTCCGGCGGGACAGAGAAAGCTTCTGGAATCGCTTGGTATTACGGAAAAAAACATGGGAGCACCGGTTGTATGTTCCGTAGATTGCGTTGAAATAGGCCGGGCTTTTTACGGCCGGGTTTTTATGAACAGCAAGGCTCTGGAATGCGATGCCGTTATTCTGGTAAACCGTATTAAGCCGCATACTTCATTTCACGGCGAATATGAAAGTGGTTTGCTCAAAATGCTGGTTGTCGGCCTGGGCGGACCTTCAGGCGCTGCTTCATTCCACAGGTGCCCGACCGCCTCACTCTCCAGGGCGGTCGCCGAAGGAGCGGCCGTGGCGTTGAGGCATGTACGGGTAATATTAGGTCTGGCCGTTCTGGAAGATGCATACGACGACACGAGAATGCTGGTTCCGGTTTTTCCGGAGCAACTGTTTGAACTTGAAAGGAGGCTTCTGGAAGAATCCAGAAAGCACCTGCCCGGCCTTCCGTCAGGTGATCTGGATCTTTTAATCGTCGACGAAATAGGCAAGAACTTCAGCGGCACGGGCATGGACACCAACGTAATCGGCCGTCTGCGCATACAGGGGGTTCCGGAACCGGAATCGCCCCGGATCAAAAGGATCCTCGTTTTGGACGTAGCCCCCGGTGCGCACGGAAACGCATACGGAATCGGACTCGCAGACTTTACCACCACCCGCCTGGTGGAAAAAATGGACCGCGGGGCGATTTATCTAAACGCCGTTACCAGCACGTTTGTACAGCGGGCAATGATACCGTTGACGTGCCAAAACGACATGGAAGCCGTCAAATCGGCCTTGAAGAGCCTGGGAACGGTTGACACCCGGGATGCCCGTATCATAAGGATTCACAATACTCTTCATCTCAACGAAATGCTTGTTTCTGAAAGCGTTTTCCGTGATCTTAGTCATTTGCCTTCAATTCAAATCATGGGTCCGCCGGAAGAAATATCATTCGACCGGTCGGGTAATCTTCTTCCCTTTTAGCATTATGCAATCTTTTGTACAGACGGGTGCCTGCTCATAGCTTCCTGGTAAAGCTGCAAATATTCCACGCCCGAACGTGTCCAGGAAAAGTCCTGTTCCATGGCGTTTCTGACAAGCTGGTTCCATTGTTCCGGCTGCTCTCTGAACAGATGCAGGGCTCGTCTCAGGGCTTTTAAAAGCTCCGTTCCCGAATATTCTGAAAAACCGAACCCGTTGCCGGTGCCCGTAGCGGTATTGTATTCGCTCACTGTATCGGCCAGACCACCTGTAAATCTGACTACCGGAATGGTGCCGTACCTGAGACTGATCATTTGACCAAGTCCGCAGGGTTCAAAACGCGATGGCATCATAAACATATCGGCTCCCGCATAAATCCTTTGGGCCAGTACGGCGTTGAAACCTATATACAGGCCTACTTTCTCGGGATAACGTGTTTTTATGTTTTTAAACATGTCTTCATAATACTTTTCGCCGCTTCCCAGAACAATAAATTGCAAGTCTTCCGACATCATATCATCAATTATTTCTGACACCAGGTCAATACCCTTCTGATCAACCAGCCGTGAAATCAAACCGACAACCGGAACGTCCCTTACCGGAAGACCGATCGTTTTCTGCAGGGCGAACTTGTTCTCTTTTTTATTGGCTATACTGAATCGATCATAGTTGCGGTGTATCCGCTGATCGGTTCCGGGATTGAACTCGTGATAATTTATTCCGTTCAGGATGCCGTAAATGTCGCCGGATCGCTTTCTTAAGATTCCGTCCATCCTCTCGCCTGTTTCCGGATGCTTAATTTCTTCGGCATACGTGCGACTGACCGTGTTGATCAGGTCGGCGTACAGTATCCCGGCTTTCATAAAACTGACAGAGCCGAAGAACTCAATCTTTTCCGGATGGAAGAACTCCTCTCCAAGACCGAGAATTTTCAACGCCTCCCGTGAAAAATTACCCTGGTATTGCAGGTTGTGAATGGTAAATACGGTCGCAATGCGGTTATAAAACGGGTTTTGCCTGTAATGAGTTTTAAGGAACAGCGGAATGGGGCCGCATTGCCAGTCGTTGCAGTGAATTACGTCCGGCTGCCAGTCGAGTCTGGGAAGCATTTCAAGAACCGCCCTGCAAAAAAAGGCAAATCTTTCTGCCTCGTCGTCAAACATATACATGCGGTCTCTGTAAAAATAATGGTAGTTGTCGACCAGATACACGGGAATGGTTTTTCTTTTTTCCTGAAAATGTGATTCAATGGCGCTTTCCCTTATTATCGCCGTTTCAAAACGGTTTAAAAAAGGAACGGGAAAGTCTGTTTTATAACAACATGCTTCAATATGTTGATAACGCGGCATAACAATTCTCACGTCGTTTCCCATATTATCATGACCGGTTACCGCCAGCGCTTTTGGAAGCGATCCTGAGACATCGGCCAGACCGCCGGTTTTGGCGAACGGGACAACTTCCGACGAGGCAAAAAGAATTTTTAAGGGTCGGTCAAACATACTGTCTTACCTCCGTTCCTTTCCTTTCGAGATTAAGACATGTCTCCTGCGTTTCTCTGAGCATTTTGGCAGCCATCTCAGGAGGGGTGGGGTTGATATAATAACCCGTTCCCAATTCAAATCCGGCTATATTGGTGAGTCGAGGGAAAATTTCAATATGCCAGTGATAATGTCTTTCATCCTCTGTATTTACAGGAGCGGTATGTAATACCAGATTGTATTGAAGATTTTTTATTATTGCCGCCAGTTTGCACAGGACGGATCTGAGCACTGAGGCAAGTTCGTGCACCTGTTCCTCTCTTATAGAAACAAAGTCATGCTGGTGTTCCTTTGGAACAATCCAGGTTTCAAATGGAAAACGAGATGCAAAGGGGCTGAAGGCGACAAAATGTGTTCCCCGCGCGACAAGTCTTTCCTCTTCGAATATTTCTTGATTTAAAACATCGCATATTACACATGTCCCGTTTTTAATATTATAATCCCTTGAGCCTTCAATCTCCTGCCTCACTTCCACAGGCACCATGGGTGTGGCAATAAGCTGTGAGTGGGTGTGTTGTAGTGACGCTCCGGCAGTACTGCCAGTATTTTTGAAAATTTGTATATATTTTAAACGCTTGTCTTTTCTCAAATCCAGCGAACGGTCACGCCAAATCCAGATAACTTCCTCCACCTGTTTTTTTGTTTGTGTTTCCAATCCATGAGTGTGTTGCCCAGCCTCTATAATTACCTCATGCGCGCCGGTGCCGTTCATGTGTTCGTAAACACCGCGCCGCTGCAATTCAGGGGCGTTTTCCGTCCGTACAGCCGGGAACTTGTTGGGAACAACTCTTACCCACCATCCGGGCATATCCTTTTCCGTACCGGGTGCACGATATGAAAGGATCTCCGGAGGAGTCTGTTTTTCATTGCCTTCGCACAGTGGGCAATGCTGGACGGACCCCTGTTCTTCAGGGAATTCTCTGTAATCGAAAGGCCGTTTTCCCCGTTCAGTGGAAATAATAACCCACCGGTCGACAATAGGGTCCTTCCTCCATTCAGACATAAATACCTCCCGCAGCCATCGACTTAAAGTTTATTAATATCATATGAAAGTCTATTCTCCGGTTGCATACATAAAGTTGAAGTCGATCTTGTTCGAAACGAACTCCCTGTTCGCTCGGCGCAAAGTATTTGAACGAGCGTTCCAACCCGGGGTGCTTTATAAACAACCCATATTATTTAATTGATATATCCTGAACAGGCCATTTTTATGCACCGGCTACGTTTATTCTTTTTCACAAAAATTGAAGGATATGAACTGTTTTGCTCGAATTATATCGACTGTAGGGGAAATTACGGGAAAAGAGGATTTTTATGAACAGAGAGACGGTAAGTATTAAGGGTACCAGAAACGGTCTTGTCATATTACTTGATACCAACCGTGAATTCGAAGAGCTTAAAAAAACCCTTCATAATAAGATGAAATCAGCCAGGGGATTTTTCAAAGGCGCAAGATTTTTTTTCAGTGGGGAGCAGTTGAAGATCTCTTCTCACCAAAAAAACGAGCTTGAAAACATATGCCGTCAATACGGCCTTGTACCGGTTCCCGACGACAATCATTCACTTTACAAGAAAAATTTCACTGTCGCAACACATAAAGCTTCTTCTACGACTCCACATTCGGAAGCAGGAGAAGCGGCCTTTCTGTTGATGAAGTCATTGAGATCGGGTCAGGCTGTTGTTCATTCAAACCATGTCGTAATTGTCGGCGACGTGCACCCGGGTGCCGAAGTGGTGTCAGGCAAGAGCATTATTATAATAGGAAATTGCCGCGGCAGTGTGCACGCCGGTCGTGGAGGCAACCGTTCAGCCAGTGTCATCGCTCTTACGCTTGCTCCGACCGTACTCAGCATTGCAGATAAGATGCTTTCTCCCGACCTGATTGAAAGAATACCGGCGGGATGTACAGCAGCACGGTTGTCCGGCACGGAAATTATTTTCGAAAAAATCAACAACGGCCGTTAAAAAAAGATTCAATACTGCCCCTGTTTTTTTCAATCATGTTGTGGGCGGCAAGTATTCCCGCCACAGATTTCGCATCACAAATTTCGCCCGTCCAGATCATATCGAGAGCACGTTCCAGGGAGACCGTCACAACATCAATGAACTCGTCGCAGTCGAGATTTTGTTTTTCCAGTCTCAAGCCGCCAGCCAGAAAAACATGGAGTTTCTCCGTTGTGAAGCCCGGCGTACTGAAAAAACTTATTATTTTTTTGATATTCGTTGCCGTATAACCGGTTTCCTCAAGCAATTCTCTTCTGGCGCAAGAGTAAATGTCTTCACCGGGCTCGATCTTGCCGGCTGGTATTTCGAGAAGCGTTTTGCCTACTGCGTGACGGTACTGCCGCACAAGGTATGTTTCCCTTTTTTCATTGACTGCCACTACGGCCACTGCACCCGCATACTCGACGACTTCCCTCCTGCCTGTACTTCCGTCCGGCAATTCCACGCTGTCTATCCGCAGGTTGATGATTCTCCCTTCGTATATCCGCTGTGAACTGATCACTTTTTCCGTATAATCGCGCATAGCAATCACCTCAGAAAATATCTTTCAGAACAAAAAAGCTTCTTTACGGAATAACAATTTCCTTTAAGTTTTTATGATTATAGACTAATATATCCGTTTTCAGAAATGAATAATTTATCAAACTGTGAATAAAAAAGCTGTTCCAAGTAAATTTTATTTATAAAAAATGTAGTAAGGGGGTGATGAACAACAATGAGCTTGGTTCGATGGGACCCTCTGGAAGATCTTTCGAATCTCAGGGAGCAGATGAACAGGTTTTTCGATCAAACATTCAGAAGGGGTTTTTTTGCCGGGACTGAACCTTTCGGTCCCAGGATCGACCTTTACCAGACCGACCAAGAAGTTGTTGCCGTAGCAGAAATTCCGGGTGTCCAGTCCAAAGACGACGTTGAAGTAGCTCTTACAAACAACACCTTGATTCTTCGCGGCGAGTTCAAAAGGGTTCATGATGTGAGCGAAGAAAATATACTTCATTCAGAAAGATTTTTCGGTTCTTTCAGCCGGAACATACCGCTTCCCGCAGAAATTAAGCCAGATGAGTCAACGGCCAGTTATAAAAATGGATTGCTGGAGATCAGGATGCCGAAAACTGAAAAAGGGCGTCGAAATATCAGACGGATTCCGATTCAATAAATACTGTAAATTTTCCCCCAAACGGCTTGCGAAAGCGGCGCCTTGCATCAAGCAAGGTGCCGCCGCTTTTTTCCGCCCTGCGATTTTTTAATAACAGATTATAAACATTAAATAACCGGAGCTTTCATTAGTACTGTTACGGTCTGAGTACATCTGCCTTAAGAGCGATTTCTGCATAGCTTGGCTGTATGAGATATTTGGCCGGGTGGTCATGTTTTATCAATTATTAACTGTATTTCTGAGCAAGTTTTTGTTGTAATTTGATAGAGGAA
>Ga0116192_1002947_pt1 | contig 10950 bp, 10 predicted proteins | sample AD_UKC113_MetaG_FD_89876 | JGI IMG/M metagenome (GOLD analysis project Ga0116192, IMG submission 89876) | Active sludge microbial communities of municipal wastewater-treating anaerobic digesters from Hong Kong - AD_UKC113_MetaG | ecosystem: Engineered > Bioreactor > Anaerobic > Digestate...
AGGGGGCGCGCCGCGGCGCGTGCGGGTCTCGCGTCTTCGCGGGGCCCGCCGTCGGCGCGGCCGCTCCTCAGGCGGGCCGCCGCGCCGACACGATCGGCACCTGCCACACGGCATAGTTCGGCGGCGTCTCGATGGCGTGGATGATGGCGTCGAAATCGGCGCGGACCTCCGCGGGAGGACGCCCGCTGGCCGCCGCCAGCGGGGCGACGTAGCCGTCGCGCCAGGCGGCGAGGATGCCGGCGAACACCGCGCGCGACACGCGCAGCGTGTCCACCACCACGTAATCCACGCGCAATTCCCCGTAACCGGCCTGCTGCAGCAGGGCCGGCGAGTGGCGGCCGATCGCCCCATCGCAACCAATGCTCTCCAGGTAGCGCAGGGCCCCGTCGATCCACAGGCGCTCCGGCACGTGCCCGCCGCGCGGCATGTGCAGCATGGCGTAGTCCTCGCTGAGCAGGTGCAGCCAGCCGCCCGGCGCCAGCACGCGGCTGATCTCGGCCAGCACGCGGCCAAACTGCGGCACGCACTGCGACAGGTGGCGACACACGACGAGGTCGAAGTGCGCCTCCGGAAAATCCAGGGCGAACGCATCGCCTTCGACGTAGCGAACGCGCGGCGCCAGGGCGGCGTCGCGTGCGCGCGCCACGGCGAGATTTTCCGGCAGGATGTCCACGCCGGTGAGTCTGGCCTGCGGATACAGCGCGGCCAGGCGCCGGGTGATCTCGCCGCTGCCGCAGCCGAGGTCGAGGATGCGCAGCGCGCCGGTCAGACCGTAGCGAGCGAAGAGCGCGGATTCCTGCGGCCAGATCGCCTGGGCCTGGAAGTCGAGCGTGCGCAGCATGGACGCGTCGCCCATCTGAGCTGCCTGGGGGTTGTGCTCGTGGCTCATGCGCCCTCCGCCGGGGGAAACCGCAGCATAACCGTCGCGCGGGTGAGCTTCCGGCACTGGAGACCGCGCGTCCCCGCCCCCATGCTGGGTCCGCACGGCGCTTCCCGCCGTCGCTGCGAGGGCCGCGATGTTCACCTTCCTGCTGTGGCTGCTGCTCCTGATCGTGTGCTGGCCGATCGCCCTGCTGGCGCTGCTGCTGTATCCGATCGTGTGGCTGCTGCTGTTGCCCTTCCGTCTGGTCGGCATCGCCGTGAACGGAGTGTTCGAGTTCCTGCGCGCGCTGGTGCTGCTGCCCGCGCGCGTGCTGCGCGGCAAGCCGGTGGGCTGAAGCCGGGCGCGCCGCCGCGCCTGTGCCACACTGGCGCGGCATGAAGCCCGTGCCCGTGTCCTGTCCCTGCGGCTCCGGCGCGTTGTACGCCGCCTGCTGCGAACCGCTGCACCGCGGCGCGGCGGCAGCGTCCAGCGCCGAGGCGCTGATGCGCTCGCGCTACAGCGCCTATGTGCTGAAGCTGGAGGACTACCTGCTCGTCACCTGGCATGCGTCCACGCGCCCGGCCGCCCTGGGTCTGGCCGCGCAGCAGCCGGCGCCGCGCTGGCTCGGCCTGGAGGTGCGCCGCCACGCGCCGACCGGGCCGGACAGCGCCCTGGTCGAGTTCGTCGCCCGATACCGCATCGGCGGCGGGCGCGCGCAGCGCCTGCACGAGACCAGCCGATTCCGCCGCGAAGCGGAGCGCTGGTACTACCTGGACGGGGAATTCGCCGCGCCCGCCTGAGACCGGTCTCGCCGCGCCTGGTCGGCACGCGGGCGCGCGCGGTGGGCAAGGCCTGGCACGGTCCTGGCTTGAAAGCGCCGGCGCCGGGCCGCGCCAGTGCGCCGGCGGCGGCCGAGCCGCGGCCCTGGGCCCGCTCCGACGTCCTCGCCTGGTCGCCACGAAAACCCTCTCGCCACAGTTTGGTACAAGCTCTCGCCGCGCTTGGCATGTGAACTGCATCACACTTTCCGACCCCGGGTTCGCAGGATGCCCGCCGGGATCGCATCCATCGACTCATCCACAACAGAGGTATGCACCATGCGCATGTCCATGCGAGCGCTGTCGCGCGCCTGCGGCCTGGCCCTGGCCGCCACCGTCGCCGGTCTGACGGTTTCCACCCCCGCCAGCGCGGGCGACGTCAAGGTCGACATCGACCTGACCAACGGCGTCACCATTCTCTATTACCACTCGACCCTCACGGTGTCGCTCAATGCGGCCAGCCTGATCGCCCCGACCACGGGCTGCACCGGCTCCAACCCCTATGAGTGCGCCGACACGCCGTCCGCCGCTCCGAACAGCACCAACTACGGCGCCAACGTCGTGGCGACCTATGCTGCTCCGGCCACGCCGACCAACGGCAGCATCAATCCGGCGGCGGTGCCGCTGGTGCTGCAGAACGTCTGGGCGCTGCGCGCGCTCGGCGGCAGCTCCAGCCAGACCACGGTGCGCGTGGACGTCGGCACCGGCGCGACGCTCAACAACGGCAGCAGTTCCATCGCCATCACCGGCGTGGACATCGGCACCACGGTTGGCACGCTGACCTTCGCCGCCAACCGCTCCGCGATCGTCGCCGATCCGGGTCTGGGCACGCCGCTCAACGGCTTCGTCGCGCTGCAGCTCAACCTGAGCAATGCGCTGGCGCTGGGCACGTACAGCAACGCCAACCCGCAGTACACGATCACGGTCACGGGGACCTGATCGCGCCATGCGCAGGTCGTCGCTCACCCTGGGCCTCGGCGGACTTGCCCTGCTGCTGGCCGGAGCATCGCTCCGGCCGGCCGCAGCGTCCGAGTCGCCGCGCACCGAGCTGCTGCAGCGCCAGGTCAGCCTGGCGCCGCTGCGCCTCGACGACGTGGCGGCGCGTCCGGTGGAGGCCCTGGGCCACAGCGAGCGCACGGCCCGGCGCGTCGGCGCCTACCTGGTGGCCGACGGCGCGCTGGCCACACCGCCGGTGCGTCTGACGGTGACGCGGGAAGTGCCGGCGCTGTGGCGCCAGCGGCGCGACCCGGCGCGCGTGGCCCCCGATGGCCCGCTGCGTCTGCAACTGAGTTCGGCCGCGGGCTTCGATGCCCTGCAGAACAACGAGGATCCCGCCGCGCGCCTGCCGGTGCGCGTGCGGCCCGCCCCGCTGCGCGTGATCGCCCGCGACGAGCGCGGCGAGACCGTCGAGGGTGGCGTCGTGCTGGAGTTCGACCTGGCCACGGTCAAGGCCGGTGGCCACTACAGTGGCGACCTGCACCTGGACTTCGAGGAGCCCTGACCATGCCGTTGCCGCCAATCCGCCTGCTGCTGGGCTTGCTGCTGTGGCTCGGCGTCGCCCTGGGCGCGCAGGCCCAGATCGCCATTTCGCCGCAACTGCTCGACCTCACGCTCGACCAGGCGGCCACCACCAACGCCTTCCGCCTGTACAACTACACCAGCGAAGACAAGCGCGTGCGCGTCTCGCTGGTGCCCTGGGACAAGGACGCCGCCAACGAGGTGCGCGACCTGCCCTCGGGCGAGACCACGCTCGACCGCTGGGCCATCGTCAGCCCGCTGCAGTTCGACCTGCCCGCCGGCAAGTCGCAGGCGGTGCGTGTGGCCATCCGTCCCGCCGTGGCGCTGCCGCCCGGCGAACACCGGCTGATGATCTACTTCAACGAGGAGACTCCGCCCAAGCCGGCCACCACCCAGGGCGCCACCCTCAACGTGCGCTTTCGCCTCGGTGCCGCCGTGTACGTGCACGTGGGTGCGGTCGAGCGGCGCGGCGAGCTGCATTCGGTCAAGGCCGATGGGCAGGGAATGACACTGGACGTCACCAACACCGGCAACGCGACGTCGCGCTTCGACGGCCAGTACGTGATCTATCCGGCCGGACGCTTTCCCGGCAGCGGCAAAGTGCCGCGGGTGGAACGCGCCGGCCAGCCGGACATGGTGCTGCCGCCGGGCGCGGCGGCGGCCGGGCTGATCAGCAACGCTTCGGTGCTGCCGCAGAATCGCCGCAGCCTGCACCAGGACTACGCCGGCCAGCACCTGGCGCCCGGGCGCTACACCCTCGCCCTCACCGGCCGCTTCGGCGACACCGACATCACCCAGGCCGTGGACCTGGTTGTGCCCGCGGCGGGCAAGTAGGCCGAGGCGCGCGTGACCGCCGCTGCCGCCGCCCCGAGCCGCCGGTGCCGCCGCGCCCTGGCCCTGGCCCTGCTCGTGACGCCCTGGGCGCTGTCGGCGGCTCAGCCAGCCAGCCCGGGCCTGGACGCCGCGGGGCCCATGGACCGCTACGCCGGCATCGCCGCGGGCGGCGCGCGCAATGCGCCGCAGGTGCAGCTGGCGGCGATCGTGGTCAATGGCGTGGAGCGGCCCGACCCGCTGGCGGTGATCACCTCGCCGGAAGGCACCCTGGTGGCGCTGGACTATGTCGTGGCGGCCCTGCACCTCGCCGTGCAGGCCGAGGCGGATGCCTACCGCATTGCCACGCCGCTGGGCGAGGCGCGCATCCCCACCGACGCGCTGCGCGAAGTGCAGGGCTACAGCTTCATCGATCTGCCGACACTGGCGCGCAGCCTCGGTGCCGAGCTGCACTTCGACCCGGGCGAGTACGCCCTGCGCGTGAATCTCGGCTGGGATCCCTATGCCGCGACGAGCCAAGCGGGCACGGCGGCCCAGACCCAGACGCCACCCGACGTGGCCGCGCCGCGCGCCAGCCTGTCGCGCTGGCGCAGCGAACTGGCCTATCGCCGCGACGATGGCGGCGACGGCTGGCAGAGTCTGACCGACCTCGGCGGCGCGCTGGGGCCGGGCGCCTGGCGCCTGCGCTACCTCGACGACTTCGCCGGCAGCCGGCGCCTGGACACCTGGTCTTGGACCGCCGGGCGCGGCAACACCCGCCTGCTGCTGGGGCGCGAGCTGGTCAACCTCAACGGCGTGCTGTCGGGCTTCTACCTCACCGGCGCGCAGGCGGCCTGGAGCAACCGGCCCCGCGCGCTGTTCGACGCCGGCTACGGCGACACCCTGGTGGCCAGCCGCCTGGATACACCGCGCAGTGTGCGCGGCAAGGGCCCGCCCGGCGGCATCGCCGAGCTGCGCCGCGACGGCCAGGTGCTGGCGCGCCTGCCCATCGCGCTGGACGGCAGCTACGAATTCCGCGATCTCGCCCTGAACGGCGGACGCCTGGAAGTGGCGGTGTACGAGCGCGGCCAGCCCGACGTGCCGGTGCGGGTCGACGAGATCCGCGTGCAGGCCAGCGACCAGTTGCTGGCCAAGGGCGCCGTGCTGCACTACGCCGGCATCGGCACCACCGACAACCCGCTCGACCCGCAGCACCCCGGCGGCGAGCGCGCCGGCTTCTACCAGTGGCGGCAGGGCCTGAGCGAGGGCCTGACGGTGAATGCCGCCGTGCAGGCCGTGGGTGATCGCCGCCAGGCGGCGGCCGGTGCGGTGGTGAACCTGGACGGGCTGGGCGTGTGGGCAGGCACCCTGGCCGAGGGCGAGCACGGCCAGGCCGTGCAGGTGCTGGGTGACGGCGGGCGCGGCCCGCTGTTCTGGCGTGCCGCCCTGCGCCACGAGGATGCCGGCTACACCGACGCCGGCTCGCCGCGGCGCGAGGACGCCTACGCCGAGCTCGGCCGCGACTGGGCGCAGAACCTCAGTCTGTCCCTGGTGGGGCGGCGCCAGCGCGGCGGCCAGGACGGCGACGTGAGCTTCGTCAAGCCGGCGCTCACCTGGCAGCCGCGCAGCAATCTCGCCCTGAACGCGCGCCCGGACAGCGACGGCCGCTACATCTATGCCGCAGCCTGGGGCCCGCGCCCGGACCTGCGCCTCAACCTGTCGCGCTACCGCGACCGCACCCAGCTTGAGGCGACCGAGCGCCTCCCGGGCGACTATGCCTTGCGCGGCCAGCTCGCCGACGACAGCCAGCTCGGCCGTCGCGGCGCGGTCTACCTCGACGCCCAGCGCCTGGGCCGCCTGCCGGTGGGCTGGACCGTCGGCGCGCTGCGCTCGGGATCGCACTCCGGCTACCTGGTCGAGGCCAGCGGCGAGTTGCGTCCCGGCCTGACCCTGCGCGCGCAGATGCTGAGCGATCCCCTGCTGCGCGGCCAGCCCGCCGATCCGGGGCGGCAGTTCCTGCTGGCGGTCGTGGCGGACTTCGCGGTGACGCCGTCGGGCCTGGCGCGCGGCGGCTTCCGCAGCGATCGCCAGGACCGCGGCGGCATCTCCGGGCGCATCGTCGTTGGCGAGGGCCTGGACGCGGCGCGCCTGGCGGGGGCGGGGGTGCTGCTCGACGGCCAACTGCGCGGCAGCGTGGACGCGCGCGGCCGTTTCCTGCTCGACGACGTGCCCAGCGGCGTCTACGCCCTGGCCCTGGACAGCGAGAAACTGCCGCTGGAGTACCAGCCCAGCGACCCCGTGCGGCGCGTGCAGGTGCGCGCCGGCGCGGTCACGCGCCTGGACTTCGCCATCGCCCTGCGCCTGGGCTTCGCCGGGCGGGTGAGCGGATCCGACGGCGCCGGCCGCGCCGAGCTGGCCCTGGAAGTGCATGATGCCGAGGGCAAGCGCGTGGCCCAGGGGCGCAGCGATGCCTGGGGCTACTACCGCTTCGACGGACTGCCGCCGGGGCGCTACCGCGTGCAGAGCGCCGACGGCGCCGTGCAGCGCGAGGTGGTGCTGGAGCGCAGCTTCGTGTTTGACGTGAATCTGTCCGTGAGGTCCGCCCCATGAGCCCGCGCCTGATGCGCCTTTCCGCTGCCCTCGTCGCCCTGGCCTGGCTGCCGCTCACGGCGCGGGCACAGGTGCTGATCAATGGCGACTTCGAATCCGGCAGCCTCGCCGGCTGGACGGTGGGCGGCACCGGCGCCGCCGCGGCTGTGCGCGCCAGCCACTTCACCGGCGGCACGCCGGCGGTACCCGACGGCACCTGGTTCGGCCTGCTCTCCACCGGCCCCGACAACCGCGGTGGGGCGGCCCAGCTGTACGACGGCAACACCACCAATGACTACGACTTCGTCTCGCTCAGCCAGACGGTCGTGGTGCCGTTTGCCCCGGCCGTGGTCGCCTTCGATTGGAACTTCCCCTCCAGCGAGCAGGACCAGGGCGACACCTTCGACGATCTGTTCGATCTGCGCATGGCGCGCAACGGCGGCGCGCTGACGCAGATCTACGCGGGCAGTTCGTGCAAGAACAACGGCTCGAACTACTCGAATTTTCCCAGCGCGCCCTGCACCGGGCTGGGCCAGACCAACTGGACCCTCAACGCGACCTCGCCCGCCTCGGTGCGCAACACGACCCTGCGCTTCGGCGTCGGTGCCTGGCGCCATGCCTGCGTGCCGCTTACCGGCGTGGTCGCCGGCGACAGCGTGACCCTGCGTTTCGCCGCCCTCGACCAGCGTGACGCGAACTACGACTCCGCTCTGCTGCTGGACGGTGTGCAGATCCGCCAGTCCTGCGACACCACCACCAGTGAGACGCTGCGCCAGCTCACCGCCACCAGCGGCTCGGCCGTGGAACTGAAGAACGGTACGGTGGAATACCGTCCGGTGAGCAATGGCCCGCTGGCCGCCGACGCGACGGGCCTGGTGCTGGCGTTCGCCTCCAGCGCCAACCTCACCGGTGACAACCCCAACGCGATCGAGCAGGTGTTCGCCTGGAACGGCTCGGCCTACACGCGCGCCACCGGCCTCACCGTCGCCTCCGGCGGCGACGTGCAGGGCGTGGCGATGTCCAGCGATGGCCGCTACGTGGCCATCGCGGCGCGCCCGGGACCGCCGGCCACCTCGCCCTGGCACATCTACCGCTGGGATCGCACCGCGGCCACCGTCACCACGGTGACGGCCGCCTACACCGCGCCCGGCTGCAAGAACGAGAATCCCAGCATCAGCGACAACGGCGCGCGCATCGCCTGGGAGTCGGAATGCAGTGCCATCACCGGCAGCGGCAGCGCGCGCAAGATCGTCTACAGCACCTTCGCCAGCGGCAGCTGGGGCACTCCCACCCTGCCATCGGGCAGCGCCAGCGGCAGCTGCATTGCGCGCAATCCGCGCTGGCAGCGCGATGGGGCCTCGGGGCGCTATCTCGCGCTGGAATCCAGCTGCAATCTGGCCAGCAACAACGCCGACGGCAATGTGGAGATCTTCCGCTACGACACCAACGGCAGCGACACCTGGCGCCAGGTGACCACCACCGCGGTGACGCGCACCTGCAGCGGCGGCAGCGGCAGCGAGACGATCCTCAACTTCCGCCCCACCCTCGACAGCAGCGGGCGCTACCTGCTCTTCGTCTCCAACGCCCAGCTGGTCGGCAGCTCCAATGCGCTGTGCGACTCCTACCAGGTGTTCAGTTACGACGCCAACGGCAGCGGGACCCTGACGCAATTGACGACGGCCGCCATCACCGCGCCGCGCTATCTCGACGTCTCCCTCAACGCCAATGGCAACGACTACGCCTACGAGCGCCTCAACACCAGCACCGGCTTCAGCGAGATCGGCCGGCGCCAGCGCACCACTGCGGCGACCGATGTGCAGGTGTTCCAGGGCGTTCTGGGTGCAACCAACGTGTTGATCGGCCTGGACGGCACGACCCCGGTGCTCGACTTCCTGGCGGCCGACGATCCGCTCGGCAGCAATGCGGACTTCAACTTCGAAGTGTTTTACGCGAGGGGGCCGTGATGCGCATCCATCTTCCGCTCGGGGCGGCGCTGGGCCTCGCCGCCGGCGTCGCGCTGGCCGACCCGCCGCGCGACGCGCCCGCGCAGTCCGACGCCTACGGTTACAGCGTCGCGGCGGCGGCGCCCAGCTGCCCCTACCAGCCGGTGGACATGACGTCCGCGCCGACGCTGGCGCTGTCCGCGGCCGAGGGCGCGGCCGATGCCAGTGACGACGGGGCGGCGGTACTGGACCTGGCTGCTCCCTTCGAACTGTACGGCGGCGCGGTGCCACGCCTGATGGTGTCCAGCAACGGCTACCTCGCCGCGGCCGCCGGTGCCGAGGCCGACGACGGCGGCGACTTCAGCAACGACTGTCCGCTGCCGGCTGCGCCCGACCACGTGGGCGCCTCCAGCGCGCGCATCTACGCCTACCACGACGACCTCGCCGGGCCCGCCGGTGCCGTGCGCAGCAGCTATTTCGCCACCTGCCCGCGCCCGGCGGCTTCGGGTGTGGCCGAGGCCTGCACGGTGGTCGCCTGGACCGGCTGGGGCCGCGCCGGCGGCGCCGGCGCGCTGTCCTTCCAGGCCGTGCTCTACCACACCAGTTTCGAGATCGCGCTGCAGTACCTCGCCCTGGACGCCAGCGCGGGCGGCAGCGCCAGCATCGGCGCCCAGGACGCCACGGCCACGTCGGCCGCAGTGTGGTCCTGCAACGGCAGCCGCACCCTCGCCGCCGGCAGCGCGGTGTGCCTGTTCGATCCGCGCTATCCGCCCGGTTCCGGCGGCGTGCTCGATCGGCTGTTCCGCGACGGCTTCGACGGCACACCCTGAGGCACGCGGTCGGGCGCCTCCTGCCCGGCCAGCACGCTGCGGCTGTCGCTCACGTCCAGGCAGGTGGTGCGGCGCAGGCGTTCCACCAGGAAGTCGACAAAGGCGCGCACCTTGGGCGGCGGCGTGCGCCCCGGCGGCAGCACCACGTTGAGCTCGCGCTCGGTGCCCTGCCAGGGTTCGAGCAGGCGTTGCAGCCCGGCGCCGGAGGCGCGCAGCGCGTCGGCGTAACCGTCGGGCAGCAGGGCCAGGCCCACGCCGGCCAGCAGCGGCGCGCGCAGGCTGGCCGGGTCGTTGCCGACGAACACCGCATCGATGGGGTAGTCGCGCACCGCGCCGCCGTTGTGCAGGGCCCAGACGTGACGGGAACCGCTGCGCTGCACCGGCATGGCCAGGGCGCGGTGGTGGCGCAGGTCGTCCGGCGTCAACGGCTCGCCGTGCCGGCGCAGGTAGTCGGCGCTGGCATAGACGTGCGAGGCGTAGCGGCACAGGCGCCGCGCGCTGAGGCTGGAGTCCTCCAGCGGGCCGATGCGCAGGGCCAGGTCGACGTCCGAGCCCACCAGGTCGAGCTGTGCATCGCTCATCAGCAGCTCCACGCGCACCTCGGGATGGCGCGCAAAGAACTCGGGCAGCATCGGCGCGACCACTTCGATGCCGAAGGAGTAGGGCAGGGTCAGGCGCAGCCAGCCGCGCGGCGCCCCGTGCAATTGGCTGACCGCGCTGTGGGCGGCGTCCAGCTCCAGCGCCGCGCGGCGGCCGTGGTCGAAGTACACGGCACCGGCCTCGGTCAGGCCCAGGCGCCGGGTGGTGCGCTTGAGCAGGCGCGCGCCGAGGCGCTCCTCCAGTTGCTGGATGCGTCGACTGACCGTGGTCTTGGGCACGCCGAGCGCGCGCGCGGCGGCGGTGAAGCTGCCGTGCTCGACCACTTTCACGAAGATCAGGCTGTCGTTGAAATCGGGGGACATCGTTCGGCGGATTGGCCCATGGGCGGGACAATCATTCCCGAAATCCCCGACTAATCCCAGGGCTGCCTGGCCCCAGATCGGCGGACCCCTCGCGCCGATCCGCCCCCATGATGAGCCGCCCGACCCGGCCGCGCCCCCGCCGCAGTGAACCGCCGTCCCCGCCGGTGGTGGTGATCGGCGCCTCCGGCGGCGTCGGCGTCGGCATCACCGAGGCGCTGCTCGCCGCCGGCCATTCCGTGGTCGCGGTGGCGCGCCAGCGCGAACGCCTGCTGGCCCTGGCGCAGCGCCTGGGCCAGCCCGCGGCGCTGCAGACCCTGCCCGCCAGCGTGGCCAGCGACAGCGCCGCGGCGCAGCTCGCGGCCGAACTGCGCGCGCGCCACCCGCGCTACGCCGGCGTGGTGGTCGCGGTGAACGCGCCGCGCGAGCGCGGCCGCCTGCTCGACCGCGACGAGGTGTTCCTGGAGAACATGCTCCACGCCAACGTCGTCGCCCACCTGATCGCCGCCCGCCACCTCCTTCCCTTCCTGGCGGAGGGATCGCCCGGCGCCCTGTACCTCGCCCTGGGCGGCGCCTCGGCCGAATTCCCCTGGGCCGGCTACGGCCACGTCTCCATCGGCA
>Ga0116192_1002956_pt1 | contig 10926 bp, 10 predicted proteins | sample AD_UKC113_MetaG_FD_89876 | JGI IMG/M metagenome (GOLD analysis project Ga0116192, IMG submission 89876) | Active sludge microbial communities of municipal wastewater-treating anaerobic digesters from Hong Kong - AD_UKC113_MetaG | ecosystem: Engineered > Bioreactor > Anaerobic > Digestate...
GGTGTATAAGCGCCAGTGGCGGCGATTATTTCCTTAACAAAATGATAGACGCCGTCTACATTAGCCGCAAAACCGGAGGGCAGTTTACCCGGATCAGGATCAATCCCAATACATAAAAAAGTCTGCTTCTCGGTGAGACACTCGTGGAATTTCTTGATAAATTGCATAACGCAAAAAATTACGTTTTTTTGTGAGATTAAACAATATAAGAGAAGTGTCGAATATTAGCGTTCAATAGAAATTATAATTGAAGATCAGTGGTAATTACCCAGCGTAAATCAAAACGAGGCTCTGATTGCGGAGGATGCGATACCCATAACGGGAAATGCATACCAACTTTGAGTATGTCCAATAACTCCAGTTCGACACCTAATCCGGCATCGAAGTGAGTCTGTTTCCAATCAATGGCACTAAATGATTCCGGTAATATACCGCTATCGAGAAAAATGAGGCAATCGAACATCGCCGCCCCAGCGAGGGCAAGATTACGACGCAATTCGGTATTGCTGGTGAGCATTTTATAGCTCTTCAGAGATTGATCGCCATAGCCGCGCATATCGCCCTCACCCTGAGCTAACCGATAAGAATGAAAACTCTGGTTTTCGAGAACATTTTTACCGAACAAATAAAAATATTCCTGCTTAGGGACATTTCCATGGGCATTGCCGTAGAAAAGCCGTTGATAAAGCCAGATACGGTGATTTAAGCGCATCTTGACTTGACCATCGAGGGTTAATTTGTCAAAACTAAAGTGGTTTTCGTCAACCGGTAGTCCATATACGAATTTGGCATGAACAATGTGTCGGATGTTACCCCAATTATGGAAATTGACATAATCCAGATAGGGTTTTAAACTTTGTCCGGTTTCCCACTTATTGGTATTTAAGAACTCCAGGCTACGTACCTTTTGGTAATCTAATCCCAGGTTCAGTTTCTGATAGCCTTGAACTCGATTGAATCCCCAGTATTTAACATCTCCCAGATAGATTTCGGTAGAAATTTTACCCTCCATCAAGTCGAAATAATCGCGCCAGCGCAGATAAATACGTGGCTTGAATAAAAATGCCAGCAAAGATGTGCTGTAGCTTAAATCGTATCCGAAAGTCTTGCTTTTATAACCATAATTCAAACCGAAAGACCACTCGTCTAAACTTTGAGCCGGAAATAAAGGCCGCATATTGATCCAGTAACGGCCACGTAGTTTAACCCCAAAACGCATAATGTCTCTATTATTGAAATCGAAAGTCGGATAATAAAAGATTTGATACGAATCAATACTCGGCAACCCGACAAGAAATTTAAAAACTACCGAACGAGGATACTGATTGTTAAGGCGATTGGAGTCCCAGATTTGCCGATTGGGATCGAGCACAATTTTGGTAATCGGTTTATCTGTAATCAAAGTCAGAGTATCGAATGTTCCAGTTCCCGGCTGTATTCTATGATTGTAAACATTGCCGCTGCGGTCAAAGGCATTTACTTCAAGCGGAAGATAATTCAACGCCGGTTGTTTGATAATCACATCGGTTATATGTTCGCGATCATTTGTTTGCGACCGAATGACTTTTTGAATTTTTAAATCCGTCGGTTGTTCTAAATGCAGAAAATTTTGGTAGAGAGCAATGAATTCATAACCGGATTTTTCCTCAGCTATTTTAAAAAATACTTGTGGATCAATACTATCGGATTGAATAAAATCCTGATATTGAGCCAGAACCTGTCCGAAAAGGCTATCACCGAGCACATAATGACTCATTTCAACTAATTTTTGACTTTTTAAAAAACGGGTTTGAGTGTTGATAAATATAGTATTTGCCCTTTCGTTGGAAGTCCGCGCCGGTTGGAGAATATTTTCTTTTTCCAACCCAGATGTAAAAACATTAAAGACTTTGGTATTAAATGAAATTAATTGGTTATCAGACAGTTTATATTTCTGCTGCAGAAATTCGTAGCGATTTTTTAGGTAATCGTTCGCCAGAAATCCAGCTAGACCATCACTAATCGAGACACTAAGATCATTTTCGGATTCCACATTAAAACCCAAGTATTGATGAGCAATTTCTCGAGCTAATATATACAAACTTAAGTAATCGAGTTTAACCGCCTCGGCCAAGATTGTTTTATCAATTAATATCAGACGAGAAGTTGTGAAACCGCCAGGGATGACCGTCGGATAAATCGTTATTTGCTGATTCATTCCGGGCAAATATTTGGCGTAATAGTCTACTATGTCATTTATTATCTCAGTAGCGATCTTATCCTTGGATTTATCGTTGGCTGAAAACCGGCTAATAAATTTTACTTCGTTATGTGGTCGAGAACGAATAGTCGAAACCTTCAGTCTATCATTGAGAATGAATCCAATGTCTTGAAGATACTCCGAGCGAAATATAAAAGTATTTTTATCGTTATGACTAACAACAGAATCAATTTGAAGTGAACCAGCTGGCTGGAAATAATCCGGCAGGGTGAATCTAACAGAATAATTGGCAAATTCGAGGGGTGCGCGCTCCAGCTCATTAAACCCGGTAATCTGCCATCTACCTCGACGATATTCTGCAATTCGGGGGTAAAAGTAAATCAGGCAATACGATTTTTCCGAATAAGTTGAACAGAGTTTGCTTTTCCCGGGTGGTATTATAGTCGTGAACTGAATGAATAATTCGACCGAGTCGCCGGGTTGAAGAGATTCAGCTAAAATTACAGCCGGATTGACCGATTCCGGTTGCATTACCGAAACCGGTTTGGCATTTATCGTAATTGATTCAATGTTGATAGATGCCGGTGCTTCAAATTGAGTCTCATATTTCTGAAAACTGCGTAAATCACGACTGCGAAAGGCATTGGCGCGAATAAACAAATAAACTGTATCCAGCGCAACCGGAGAGTGATTGGTAAAAAGAATCTTCGCGTGACCCGATAAAATGTTTTCACTGGAATTAAATTCTAAATCGAGATCATACTTCAATCCATTTTGCCGGGCAAAGGCAAAGCCGGTAAATATAAATGAAAATGCTAATCCCAGAGAAATTCTTAAGATAATATGATTTTTTAAGTTAGCGGTCAATTTATTCAATATAAAAGAAATACATTTCATTAGGAACTTAACTTAAAATTAAGTCAGGATACAATCAAGCTTAGCGAATCGAACGATGCCTGCTATTTTGTTTGATTCTCCAGAAAATCTTAAATTAACCCGCTTTTTTAAGCCCCAATAGCTCAAATGGTAGAGCAGCGGACTCTTAATCCGTTGGTTCAAGGTTCGAGTCCTTGTTGGGGTACAAAACCAATTTCCGACGACAAAACCTGTTTTTATTCCGCCTTTTTGTCATTCATTTTAATCATTACAGCCTATTAAAAAAGCCCAAATTTTAGCATATTTCACGGTAAGAAACCGGATACCAAACTGGATACCGGTTTTTAGCCGATGGCTGACAAGGAAAATACCTAAACTGGATGGCCTGGCGGAATCCTGGCTTTTGTATCTGCGCGGGCGCAAATTATAGAGGTTATTACCAATTTATATCTCAATACCAGTAAACAACCTCGATTCCTGAATTGCTTTCAACGGTTTTTCCATAATCGAAATCCAAAAACGGACGGGCGGGTAGGATATACTAACTTGCACTTAATTGTAAAGTATTTTTTTAATCTTTCCAATTGATAAATAAAAGAAAAAACACTAACATTAAACAAATGAGAAATTCACCTAAAACATGCCTTAAATGGGAACAATGGGAGATTGAAAATGCGTAAAATTCTACCAACAATCTTAACCTCATTAATCTTATTTTCTTCTATATCTTCACAGACCTTATTCGATATTGTAACGAGTGGAACGCCTGAAGAATTAGAAAAAACAATTAAAGCCGGTGCAAATGTAAATGAGAAGGATTCTCTTGGGCGAACTCCTCTGATGATTGCCTCTAAGTCTAATCAAAATCCTGAGGTAATTAAAATCTTAATCAAGGCCGGTGCGAATGTAAATGAGCGGAATTCTGAAGGCCGGACTCCTCTGATGTCTGCCTCTGCATCTAATCAAAACCCCGAGATCACTGAAACCTTAATCAAGGCCGGTGCGAATGTAAATGATAGAACTCCTGAGGGTGTTACTCCTCTGATGTTAACCGCTTATAATAACACAAATCCTGAGGTAATTGAAACCTTAATCAAGGCCGGTGCAAATGTCAATGAGCGGGGTTCTAATGGCTTGACTCCTCTGATGTTAACCGCTCATAATAACACAAATCCTGAGGTAATTGAAACCTTAATCAAGGCCGGTGCAAATGTCAATGAGAAGGATTCTCTTGGGCGAACTCCTCTGATGATTGCTTCTGAGTCTAATCAAAATCCCGAGATTATTGAAACCTTGATCAAAGCCGGTGCAAAAGTAAATGAACGGGATTCTGAAGGCTGGACTCCTCTGATGTTTGCTTCTGAGTCTAATCAAAATCCCGAGGTAATTGAAATCTTAATCAAGGCCGGTGCGAATGTAAATGATAGAACTTTAGAAGGCTGGACTCCTCTGATGATTGCCTCTAAGTCTAATCAAAATCCTGAGGTAATTAAAATCTTAATCAAGGCCGGTGCGAATGTAAATGAGCGGAATTCTGAAGGCTGGACTCCTCTGATATTTGCTTCTGAGTCTAATCAAAATCCCGAGGTAATTGAAACCTTAATCAAGGCAGGTGCGAATGTCAATGAGCGGAATTCTGAAGGCTGGACTCCTCTGATGTTTGCCTCTGCATCTAATCAAAACCCCGAGATTATTGAAACCTTAATCAAGGCAGGTGCTAATATCAATGAAATGGATTTTCTTGGGCGAACTCTTATGATGATTGCTTCTGCATTTAGTCAAAATCCCAAAGTTATTGAAATCTTAATCAAGGCCGGTGCGAATGTAAATGAGCGGGATTCTAATGGCCGGACTCCTCTGACGTCTGCTTCTGTTGGTAATCAAAATCCTGAGGTAATTGAAACCTTAATCAAGGCCGGTGCGAAGGTAAATGAACGGGATTCTGAAGGCTGGACTTCTCTGATGTTTGCTTCTTTTGTTAATCAAAATCCTGAGATTATTGAAATCTTGATCAAGGCCGGTGCGAATGTAAATGATAGAACTTTAGAAGGCTGGACTCCTCTGATGATTGCTTCTGAGTATAATCAAAATCACGAGGTTATTGAAACCTTAATAAGAGCAGGTGCGAATGTAAATGATAGAACTTTAGAAGGCTGGACTCCTCTGATGATTGCTTCTGCTTTGAATCAAAATCCTGAAGTGATAACTGTACTTTTAAAATACGGAGCTGATAGAAAATTAAGAGACAACAACGGATACAATGCTTTCATTCATGCAATTATGAATGAAAACCTCAAGGATAATCCTATTCGCTTGGAATTGTTAATGAACGAACAAGACTTTAAAAATTACTTCTTACAAAACATAAATACTCTTGATCCAATTGAAGGAATATGGACAATCAGTATCGAGGATGTAAAGTATATAGAAAATAAAATCACAGATTCTGAGTATGTTCAAAATTTATTTAAAATAGCTATAACTAAGAATGAAGATAAATATGATTGCCATGTATTTGAAACCGATGGCCAGTATCCAAAGATTAAACTTCAAAAAACAGCCTCATTTTCAAATTATTTAGTAGATATTAAAATGGATTCTGCAGATTCAAGATACACTGCTACTGCGATTTTTGATGGCAACTCTTCTTTAAAATTTGAATACAATTGGAATGAAGGCGATATAAGAAGAGATTATGAGAAGATTTTAACCGATGATGAGGAAATTAGTAGATGGACTTATAAAACTACTATAACAACGTCTTTCAAACTACTAAAAATCTATCCGACGATAGATGATAAAAAAGACTTATATACAGGCTCTGCGACATGCTTTGCCATAAGTAATAAAGGATATTTTGTTACTAACTATCACGTCATAGCAAATGCAAAAACAATCATGATAAGAGGAATTAACGGAAACTATAATAAAAGTCATAGAGCTAATATTGTTAATTTTGATAAAAATAATGACCTTGCGATTTTAAAAATATCACCTGATAGTATAAAAATTTTAGGTTCAATTCCTTTTTCTATTAATTCTAAAATATCCAATATTGGCGAAAGCGTTTATGTTTTAGGTTATCCCTTACGTGCGACAATGGGAGATGAGATTAAACTAACAAATGGAATTATAAGCTCTAAAACTGGTTTTCAAGGAGATGTATCTTGTTATCAGGTATCCGCTCCGGTACAATCAGGTAACAGCGGAGCACCTATTTTTAATACTAAGGGTGAACTAATCGGAATAATATCAGGAAAACATTTAGAAGCTGAAAATGTTAGTTATGGAATAAAATCAAGTTATCTTCTTAGTTTAATTGATGTTCTTCCTGAAAAAATTGAATTTAAAAAATCTCAAGAACCTACTTTTCAAGGATATAGTCTTTCTAAACAAGCCGAGATAATGAAAAGGTTTATTTATATTGTCGAAGTATTTTAAAGAAACATTTTTCGGTTCTCACGCGTGAATTATTAGCAGTATTACCAATTTATTTATCAATACCAGTAAACGACTTCGATTCTTGAACTGCTTTCAACGGTTTTTCCATAATCGAAATCCAAAAACGGACGGGCGGGTAGGATATACTAACTTGCACTTAATTGTAAATGATTTTTTAATTATCTCTAAAAAGATATTTCAAGTCTTAATAACAGGAATAAATTCTGAAACAACAACATATTTTGAATCATAAAATCTTATTGACAAATTAAATAAAATGATCTAAAATAGATTGGATGTCAAATTACGAATTAATATTATAAGTGTGTGAAATGATTACCCTTAGAAAATTATCTTCGATGACTGAAAGTGAAATACTTACCAAGAAGCAAAATGATCTATACAAAATCTATTGCAACTTGCCTAAAAATGATCCGCAACGAAAAAAACTTGAATTTGATATGCAGGTCTTAAGCGATAGAATAAACTCGCTAAAAAAGGCTGATAATAAAAACCGTGATGAAGAAAAAATAACTGAAAAACATACCGAAGACCATAGGAGCAATGGAATGACTAATAAAAATTCAAAAGAAAATACTGAACAAGGGAAATCTTATAAAAGGAAAATATTAGGATCAATTTTGTTTATAACAGGTATTTATATATTCGTTTTTTTTATATCTGATCCATATTTTAAATATAGCGATGGTGATAGAATTGGAACAGCATCTGGAGCAGCTCTAATTAGCACTGGATTAATTTTAATGCTTTGGGATAAAAGAAATAATCTTGGTAATAAAAAAGAATAAGTACACAGTTACCATAAATACTCATTATTTTTCACTCAATAAATAGAAGTCTTCCTAAAATTAATCCCTTTCCTTTACGAAAAACATTGATACTATGAGAAAAATACCAGAAATAACATCAATGAAACGCCAAATATCCTTACTTAAGTGTAATGGAATTATAGGATTGAAAATAAATGACAACATTCCAAAAAGGAACAACCATTCTTTTTTCTTAGCTCCATAGGCGATATAAATACAATAGAGACTCACTCCGAATGTAATCCATCGTAGAATGATATAGTAATCATAGGGATTGTGGAAAATCGCCCAAAATAGTAAACAAGCGGTAACAATTCTTAAAAGTACAGAGAATGTAAAATATTTTTTCATTTATTCCCTCATTTTCACAATACAAATTTTAATAATAAAATCTATATTGTGGCATTAAAAATATTTAAGGGTGGTTTTTATAGTTTTGCTTATATGACAGGTTTTCTCAGGTTTTTTTATTAGATCGACTACATTGTTTTTATTACCTAAATAACAAGTTTTTAAGATTTTTTCTTTAATTACACTTAATTATACTGCGGATATATGTATATTTGCGGTAATGATTTTTGACAAAAGCCGGATAGGGTAGCACCCGAATACCGTAACCCTTAACGGCTTCCGGCTTTTATCTTCATAAGGGGCTAACGAAAGGGATTAGCGATGACTGAATCAAATAACTTACTGTCTCAAACTTACTTAGAAAGCATAATAGGCCAGTATAAAAGCCTGTATGAAGGAATCAGAGAATTGATATATGTTAAATATCAATATGAATATCCTGTTATTTTTACTTATGCTCTTTTTACTCAAAGAATATTTATTCTTTATAACGAAGTAGAATTACACTTTAAAAAATTGGATACATCTTCATTTAATCCGATAGATTTTTCAATATTTCAACCGATATATTCGATTAATGCAGAAATAGGAAAAGTAGCGAATCCTTCCGATGATTTATCATCAATTAATGACCGGATAATTTATTACCTGAATGTTGCCGCATATTTAAAATCACAGGAATTATTAAAGACTGAGACTGATATAATACAACGTCGATATTACGACTACCATTTGAGCGAATTAGAACGGTGGTTTGATAATAGGAACTTATATCTTGCTAAAGTAAAAGCAACTTTCAACATTCAAACCATTATTCAGGAAAAAGTAATTCCCTTTAAAGAAATCAAGGCGTTGTTAGCAAAGATCGAAAATAAAGACGAAATAAGTCTTCCAAAATATCCCAATAGTGAACCGAAAACCGAACCGGTCCCGGAAGTGCTACCGGATCAAGCAGAGATAGACAATCAAAAGCAACCTAAATCGATCCCGGAAATAGAAAAGGAAAATGTCGGTGGTACGGATAAAGATGCTTTGAATCTGATTCATGGAATTATGGATAAAACGTACCAAGGTTATCAACGTCATCAACAATATCAAGCAGAGATAGACAATCAAAAGCAACCTAAATCGATCCCGGAGGTAAAATCTCTTAAAAAACATAGAGAACGGCAAAGAATAAAAGAAAAGGGATTGGAAATAAAAAATAGGAATTATGGTATCTCTAATATGGCTATTGCTGAAAACCTTCATAGACAAAAATCATTTCAAAAATATAGTGTGGAAACTCTTAGAAAGTATTACATAAGCTCTTATTGGTATGACGGTAAAGAGTACAAATAGCATTTGGGAAAAAATCTCAAATATCCCAACTAAATAAATAATATTTTTATCGTCGATTTATCCTTGAATATTCTGGGAAATATCTGGGATAAATACGCACATAATTTGCTGATATACAACTACTTAATGTAATTTTGTGCTGTTCTTTAAAACAAATTATAGGAGCGGTATGAAAATGACTATTTCTCAAAAAGAACTTTTACAAAAGACTGGCGCAAAATATTATCAGGTTGAACACTTGATTAGAACCGGACGCCTGCCTGTTTACAAACACGGGCGCGGGAATGAACGTCAGTTTCCACTTGAAGCGATAGAGATACTCAACGATTGGCTGGTCAATAAAGCCGAACCGGTGAAATATCGGTGAATTAATGGGAATGTATGTCAATCCAAAAGAATCGTTCAAAAAACCCATTTGTTTTAGTGCCAATTAAAATGTTGCGAGACCCGGAATTTGAAAAGTTATCTCCATCAGCTACAAAATTATGGCTTTATCTTCGAGCAGAATACAATCCAAATAACGAGATCAGAAATCTTGCGACTAATGAAATTCAAGTTTACCTGCCTTACTCGAAGGCTGAAAACATCAATGGCTTTTCTGCTCCAGCAATGTCAAGAGCACTTAAAGAGTTGATTAAGGCTGGTTTCATTAGAAAAGGAGAACAGGGCGGGCTGTATAATGGACGTAGTGCTTACGTATTTGTTGGGAAGTATGCAGACTTTCCCAATCACAAAAAAAAAGGTGAAAAGAGATGAGATGGTTGGTATATATATACATATATCTAACGAATGCTAAGCGGGAGAGCAAAAATAGGGCTCGTCGTGACTCGCTTAGGAATGCTAAGCGGGAAAAGTCTCACCGCTTAGGAATGCTAAGCGATATGGCTTAGGAAAGCTAAGTTGAAAAACAAAAAAAAGGTTAAAGATGGATATTCACAAAACTGATGACGTTATTATAAGAATTCAGAACGCTAAATATCAAGGGCACGAGTTCATTGATATTCGGCAGTATTATAGAGATAGCAATAACGAATTTAAGCCAACAAAAAAAGGGGTAACCTTCACATTCGATTTATTAGATAGTGTTATCACTGATTTAAAAGCGATAAGAGCTATATATCTACAAAAGGTCGAACCGTTGCAATCCGATTATGACAGTGAACTTAATATTTTTGGCGAAAAATAATGACTGATGATCCGAAATTTGAATTAATTGTCGAGCGGCTTGATCGAATCGAAAAACAGATTAGATTTGAATATCCGGCTTGGTTGAGTGTTAAGCAATGCGCTGATTATCTGGGACTTTCCGAAAGCACAATCAGGAAAATGGTCACGGCAGGAACAATCCCTTATAAACGATTACCGACGGCTGAAGGCGGAGCGATCCGATTCAACCGCCGACAGGTTGACCTTTGGCTTTTAAGCGGCGATGTTAAGCCGAAGGCGCGGGCGCGGCAAACTTTCGAGGCGTTGATTGATTAACCAGATCACGTTTGCCGATTGTTTTGACTTATTGCCAGAAATCCAGGCTGAATCTGTGGACTTGATTTGTACCGATCCGCCGTTTGAGAAAAGCCTGCGGGATATTTACGCCGACTGGAACAACGGGCTTAACTGGAGTCAGTTAGCGATGGAGTTTGACCGCGTGCTAAAACCTGCCGGGCAGGTTGCTTTGTTCTGTGACTGGTCAACCGGTCAAATGATAACGACGGCTTTAAGGGATCGGTTCAAATTTCGTTTTATCTGGATTTGGCAAAAGACAACTGCACAACCGATCAATAAAAAAATGCCTTTGGCTGAAGTGGAGTTAATCACGGTTTATAGCAAAAAGAAATCACGTCTAAAAGACCTGACGTTTAACTGGAAAGACATAGCAGAGCAAGGCGA
>Ga0116192_1002957_pt1 | contig 10925 bp, 12 predicted proteins | sample AD_UKC113_MetaG_FD_89876 | JGI IMG/M metagenome (GOLD analysis project Ga0116192, IMG submission 89876) | Active sludge microbial communities of municipal wastewater-treating anaerobic digesters from Hong Kong - AD_UKC113_MetaG | ecosystem: Engineered > Bioreactor > Anaerobic > Digestate...
GTCCTCATTGTCATTGGCAGCCAGCTCTGAGTTATTCTTAATGTGCCGGATGAGCTCATCCACCTTGCAATAGGCCAGAGCCAGGTAGGTATCGGCGGCACCGTAATATATGGCGATTCTGCCCGTATCGCTGTCATGCAAGGTTGCACAGGGGAAGACCACATTGGGCACAAATCCCATCGTTTCATAGGATGCCTCAGGAGTCAGCAAATAATCCCTGGTACGGTAAAGTACCTTGCTGGGGCACTCCAAATCCAGAAGGGCGGCTCCCATACTGTAAACAAACCCATTACAGGTCCATGATACACCATGATAGAACAGAAGCCAACCTTCGGTGGTCTCAATGGGGACTGCGCCGGCTCCAATCTTCGTGGCCTGCCACCACCCGCCTGCATTGCTGGACATGACCTTGCGATGGCGCCCCCAATAGATAAGGTCGGGGCTCTCGCTCAAAAAGATATCGCCGAAGGGGGTGTGCCCGCCGTCGCTGGGTCTGCAGAGCATCACATAGTTGCCGTTGATTTTTCTGGGGAAGAGTACGCCGTTCCGGTTATAGGGTATGTAAGGATTTTCAAGACGGACAAAGGTCTTAAAATCCTTGGTCTTTCCAAGACCCAGAGCGGCACCTGAGAAGTCGGTGCACCAGATGATATAATAGGTGTCCTCAATCTTTACCAGACGAGGATCGTAAGCATAATTAGGCTGATAGGGATTCCCTGCCTCATCCACCCAACGAATGGGTTCATCCTCAATGGTCCAATTCAGACCGTCGGGGCTTTTGCCCAGATGAATACGGGCCCGGCCATCCCTGTGGTCAGCTCGGAAAATACCAATAAATTCTCCCTGATAGGCGGCTACAGAACTGTTAAAAATCCTGGCCGTGCTGGGTGTTGGATTCCATCCGATAAGGGGATTTCCCTGATGCCTCCAAACCACTTCACTGGAACCCTCCGGTCTGTCCTGCCAGGGCATTGTTGGGAGGGCCTCCCCTATTATCTTAACCTCACTCATCTTATACTTCCTTTCCGGGCAAATGCTGGCCCATTACAATTACTCTTTATTATAAACCTGGTCTCCGTCTTTCAACATCTTAAGATTTTTCTCAATAAGCGCAACCCGCTGCCGAACACAGTCCGCCGAACGCAAGGGATCCTCGGGCGTATTAAAGGCATAATCCAGAAGCCTGCCTATGGTTGTTGTGGCCACATGGAGCCTTGTGTCGGAGGAAGCATAGTAAATGAAAACCTCACCGTTATCAAGGGCAACCGCACCATTGGAGAAGGTGACATTGGACACATCCCCCACACGCTCGGCACCCCGCGGTGCAATGAGATACCCGCCCGGTGCGGCAATGACCTTCCAGGGCTCCTTTAAATCAGTGACAAACAGATAGAGCACATATCTTAGGCCTGCGGCGGTGTTGCGAACGCCATGGGCTATATGTATCCAGCCCTTCTCGGTTTTGATGGGAACCGCTCCGGCACCGTTCTTGACTTCAGTAATGGTGTGATACTGCCGTGGGCTGACCAGAATCTCTTCTTTAATCACAGGGTTGGTAATGTCCTTGCATAACCCAAAGCAAATACCCCCTCCCGTTCCCGTATCAATAAACCCGTCCTGGGGCCTGGTGTAGAAGGCATACTGACCCTGGACAAACTCGGGGTGCAGCACCACATTCCGCTGCTGGGGCGAAACCGTCACAAGGTTGGGAAGACGCTCCCAATGCTTAAGGTCCTTGGTTCTCACAATCCCGGCCTTGGCAATGGCAGAGGAGAGATCACCCGGCGGGGCATCCGGATCCTTGCTCTCGGAGCAAAACACGCCATAGATCCAGCCGTCCTCATGGAGGGTCAGGCGCATGTCATAGACATTGGCCTCTTCGGGATAGAGATCGGGAAGAACGACGGGATAATCCCAAAAACGAAAACCATCCACACCGCTCTCACTTTCAGCCACCGCAAAGAAGCTTTTTCTGTCCCAGCCTTCCACCCTGGCCACCAGGTAGAACCTTCCGCCAAGATAGATGGCACCGGAGTTAAAGACCGCATTGATGCCCAGTCTCTCCATAAAGAAGGGGTTATCCGTCTCACTAAAGTCATAGCGCCATATGAGCGGGGCATGTTGATGCGTCAGAACAGGGTATTTATAGCGATCAAAAATCCCGTTGTACGCTTCACATTTGACATTTTTTCGTGCAATCAGCGCCTCGTACTTGTCAAACTCCTTTTGGAAAGCCTCTTTAAACATTATGATATCCTTTCATTCCAGCCTTTGTGGGTTTACATCTTATTTATATGATACATATATTTTAAGTTAATGTAAACACTTATTTAGTAATTTTTATTCTTTATTAGCCTGAGATATTCCTTTTTTGCTTTTGTAGTCGGTGTGCTTAATGTCACTGTAAACTCATGAAATTGGCATATTTAAACGCTTTCTAAGCCATTCGATAAAGAGAAATTCCCACCCGTATAATTTAGGTTAACGTTTACCTTACTAATTATTTTTAAAATAGGTGTTGACAAATTAAGGCACTGGGTTTATTATAAATTTGTAATCATTACAAATTTGAAACCACAACATTGGCAGGAAGGAGAGCCGCTATGGATATAGCCACTTATTTAAAAGAGCACAACATTAAGCCCTCCTATTCCCGTATCAGAATATTGGATTATATGATGACCCACAAAAATCACCCCACCGTGGATATGATTTATGGGAATCTGGTCAAGGAGATGCCTACGCTGTCAAAGACAACGGTCTATAACACCATGGAGTTGTTTCTTAACAGCGGTGTTGTAAAGCTTATCAGTATTGATGAAAAAGAAAAGCGTTATGACGCGGATATCTCAACCCACGGCCATTTCAGGTGCGATAACTGCGGACGGATTGTGGATCTGTATTTTGATGGCCCCCTTCCCATGCCCAAGGCCCACGAAGATCTGGAGATTCGTGAAATCCAGTATTACGCCAAGGGGCTCTGTAAACATTGCAAATAAATGCTGTCGCATTTAAAAATAAGAAGAAAAGTGGAGGTATGACACATGAAGAAATTTGTTTGTTCAGTATGCGGTTATGTACATTACGGTGATGAGGCACCCGAAAAATGCCCTCAATGCAAGGCTCCCAGAGAGAAGTTCAACGAGGCTGCACAAGACGCTCCCTTAACCTGGGCCGATGAGCACAAGATTGGTGTTGCTAAGGGATTGGATCCTGAGGTTGTAGAGGGCTTAAAGATGAATTTCATGGGTGAGTGCACCGAAGTAGGTATGTATCTGGCAATGAGCAGGCAAGCCGATCGTGAAGGCTATCCTGAGGTGGCCGAGGCTTACAAGCGCATCGCATTTGAAGAGGCCGAACACGCCGCCAAGTTTGCTGAGCTTTTAGGCGAAGTCGTTATGCCCAGCACTGAGGCCAACCTGAAGGCCAGAGTGGATGCCGAGCACGGCGCATGCCAGGGTAAGCTGGATCTCGCCAAGAGAGCAAAGGAACTCAACTATGACGCCATCCACGACACCGTGCATGAGATGTGCAAGGACGAAGCAAGACACGGCGCTGCGTTCGCAGGTTTACTCAAGAGATATTTCGGTAAATAATACATAACGCAGAATTGTCGCCCCTGGCGGTTGGTAAAACAACTGTCAGGGGTTTTTGCATATGTAAAAGTTTTTATCTTAATTCGACTTTCAAAATATGAAGATGCAATCGCCGAGCTTTGAGAATCTTTTAAGAATTTGGTGGGAAAAAGGTGCGCTTTGCAGTGGCAAGATCACATTCTCAGAGGAAATTCCCTGGCTTCTAAAATATAAGGTATATATTCTTTAATGCTATAGTGAGAAAGTTTATATTATACTGAAATCATAAATATCGTTAGAATATGACGATACGGGGATAACCTTAAAATAGGCGGTGATAACTTGTGTGATAAATGTTATGCTCTAAAAGAACTCTTTAAGGCTGCAGAAAGTAACTCACACTATAACTATATACCTACATTAGCATTTATTAAGGAAATGGTACGGCAAGGACGATTAGAACTATTTGCCGGAGACTGTCCGCTGGAAGAAACGGAAAAACATTTGGATGAAGAATTTCATTATACTGTTTGCCACTATTTCAGGTGCAAAAGCTGCAATCAATACTTTTTCATTGGTGCCTGCATCAGAGGTACTCCTAAATATAAAACAATTGACGACATAAAAAACGAGAATCTTGATAATATGTTATGGGGACGCTGCGGAGCATTTTATGAAAAATAGAAATATTTGGAATCGGTGTATGAGGCGTTAAACCCGATTTACACCGTTGTAAACCCAATAAAAACCAAGTATAATGAGGCCATAATGTTTCAAGGCATTGGGGTGGGGGATAAAATGCCTAAGTTTTCTCAGTTTGTGAAAATGGAACTGCCATCGCAGACCATAGAAAAAGTCACTATGCACTATTCGCAGGATCTTATGATCATCAGGGCCAGCGAATTTGTTGTCATCCCCGAGCATTATAATGAGGATTATCATATCTGCCTGATTCCGCTCATGCCACCGCCCCTGACCATCAATCGAAGAGACTATTCCTTTACACGGAAAACAGCCATAGTCCTTCCGCCCGATGTCCTTCTTAGCTGCAAGAATCAGGGAACCACCCAGGCTGATTATTTTCAGTTGACCCTTGCAAAGGAACGATTCAATGAGATTTTAAACAGCATCTCGCCCCAGGCTCGCATCGATAAATCGTTGAATTTTCCCTACAGCCCTGCCCTCTTTTCATATGCCCAGAGCATCTTTGCTGAACTGGAGCTTAAGTATCCGGGTTATGAATTGATGGCCCAATCCAAGCTCACCGAATTCATTATCCAGCTTATTCGTGAAAGCCATCTGAACCGGCAGCCTGAAAAAAGCATGGGCCAGAACTATAATTATGTGGAGCAGGCCAAGGAGTATATCCATCACTATTACAATGCAGATATAACTTTGGACGACCTGTGCAAAGAGCTGGCTTTAAGCCGATATCACTTCATCAGAATCTTTAAGGCCCAAACCGGAACCACACCCCATGCTTATCTGCTGGATGTAAGACTCCAGAAGGCCCTGCAGCATCTGGACAACAATGATTATTCCCTGGATGAAATTGCGACCCGATGCGGATTCGTCAACCGAACCCATTTTGCCCAATGCTTTAAAAGAAAATATGGCGTTACGCCCCTTCAATATCGAAACGCCAAGCCATAAAACCAAAAAAGAGCAATAAACATTAAAAAATGAGCAATTTTGCAATGAAATTGCATGGGGGAGCCATGTTAATATGATGAAAATACCCCCCTAGACCAGGTTTTTGTGCTCAAGTATCCTTGTGCCTCGTTGGCGCAAAAAAGCTGCCTTCCATTGAAAGCAGCTTTTCTTTTTGGTCTATGATATTATCACATTTACTTCTGAACAAAGAATTCATAGGACCGGGTCCAGGTTAAGGTCTCGCCGGGATTTACATGAATGTCAATGAAAAGCTCGGGACTGATAACATGGGCCTTACCCCAGATACCTACTCTCAATGGCGGGAAATCACAGGATTCCTTCAACCCCACCCCCGTCTCCTTATCCAACAGAGTCCAGGAACAGGCTTTCTCTCCCTCATAACCCTTGGGGGCCCAGTAAAATTCCTGGTCGGGGATGGCCTTAAAACCGATGGTGTTTTCATATACCGTGAAGACTTCGGGCACGGCCTCCCCATGGAGCGCAAATGAGAAGGATAATAATGTATGGGGGCCCACGCCTTTGCCATCAATGTTTACGAAATTATGGATATACTCAGTGGTGCTCAATGTCTTTTTACCGGTGTTGGTCAACGAATATGCCACCGTCATAAGGTTGTGCTCCACCGTAAAGTCCTTTCTTAATACGGCACTGTATCCATTGCACTCGGGAGAATTGGATATAAAGCTGACGCGGTTTTCCTTTGTAATCACCTCAACCGGTGCAGGGGTTATCTCATAGGGCTCCCAAAACCGGTATTCCTCCGGAGCCCTCCTTTTTAAAAGGCCGATGCCCAGTTTCGGGAAGCACTCCCCAATCTGCGCCTCATCGTAACCAATGGGCTCATGTATGCCAAACTCATTGCACAGCCCCCTTCCGCCAGTTCCTACACCGGGGATGAGGGATTCATCCACACAGAAGGTATGCTTACCGTCCAAGGTAATATCGGTGATAAAGCCCGTCCAGTCAAAGCGGGAACCGGCATAAAATGCGCCGGGGGATGAAAAAACAACCGAGAGCCTGTCGCTTTCAAGGGTTATTGTATTCACTTTATGTACGCTCCTATCTTCATTGGTTTATAAATTTGATTTTTCTCCATAAACATTATAAGTTTCCCTACAGTAAAATGCAAAGCATTATGGGGGCTCCTTTCGTGCACTCTTTCGCCTGTAAATAGCAATATAAGCTATTTTACAATACTAAAACAATCTCTTTTCCGCTTGAAAACAGCCTTTTTTTAACATAAGATGGATGGAGATTTACTTTTCCAGGAGGATTACTATGGAAGACATCGGAAATATCTTTATGGAATATACCAAATATCAGTATTTGGGTGAAACAGGGCAGTCCAGCGGCCTTCCCCAGCCTCCCTTTGAAAGGCCCTATGACCTTTCGCTTCCGCTGATTAACCTGCCCCAGGTTGAAAGCCTGAATGCTGATTCCGCACTGTTAAACCTTATCACTAACCGAAGAAGCTTAAGAAAGTATGCCGAAACACCCCTCACCATTGAGGAGCTGACCTTCCTGCTCTGGACCACCCAGGGTGTTAAGAAGGTCGCCCCCTCGGCAACCCTTCGGACAGTTCCTTCGGCAGGGTGCCGCCATGCCTTTGAGACCTATCTTTTGATCAATAAGGTTGAAGGCCTTGAGCCCGGCTTATACCGCTATCTGGCTCTGGAGCATAAGCTCGTAGAAATAAACAGGGATGCGGATATCACTGACAAAGTGGTGGCTGCCTGTTTGGGACAAACCTTTATAGGCTTAAGCGCCGTCACCTTCATCTGGGTCGCTGACGCAGCACGGATGACCTGGCGCTATGGGGAGCGCGCCTATCGCTATATGCACCTGGATGCGGGCCATGTTTGCCAAAACCTCTATCTTGCCGCAGAAAGCATGGGTGCCGGCGCCTGTGCCATCGCCGCCTTTGACGATGATGAGCTCAACCGTGTAGTGGGTGCTGACGGCAAAGAGACCTTTGCCATTTATGCCGCCACAGTGGGCAAAAAGTAAGGCCTCCTGTGTTCAGGAGACCTTTGTTCAGGAGGTCAGTACTCAGGAGGCCTCCTGATCCTTCTTCGAGAAAAGCTTTATCACTTTAAGGCCCCATCGGGCGGTTCCTAAGAAGGGTTTGCTCCACCAGGGCTCCAAGGCCTTTTGCGCGCTTTTCAGGTGTTGAACCACGGGAAGCTGCTGGGGACAAACCCGCTCACATTTGCCGCATGCGACACACTGGGAGGCCAGGGCATTCCTTCCACCCATAACATCGCTGGCAAACAATAGGTACTGGAAGTTGCTGAAAAACCGCTCCCCAAACATATGCCGGCCATTGTAGAAGCTGAAGCACAACGGGATATTTACCCCTTTGGGACAGGGCATGCAATAGGAGCAGCCAGTACAGCCCACTTTCATGAGCTTTAAGAAGGCCGCTTTCACTTCCTTAATCAGGTCAAGCTCCTGGGATGTAAGCATATTAGGCTGGGCCAATGACGCGATACGGCAGTTTTCCTCCACATGGCTCTCTTCATTAAGCCCTGAAAGCACCACTGAGACCTCGGGCTGGTTCCACAGCCAAAGCAACGCCCACTCTGCATAAGAACGCTTATTCTCAGCCTTCTGCCAAATACCCTTGATTTCCTCGGGCATTCTGCCTGCCAGACTACCGCCTCTTAAGGGCTCCATAATGGACACGCCGACCCCTTTGGAATAGGCATAACGCAGTCCTGCCTCACCGGCCTGGTTATGGTCATCAATATAGTTGTATTGTATCTGACAAAAGTCCCAGTCGAAATCATCCAGTATTTTTTTGAAATTCTCCTGATCACCATGATAGGAAAAGCCTATGTTTTTAATCACGCCCTGGGCCTTTTTCTCCTGGAGAAACTCCACCATACCGCTGCTCTTGGCTTTTCCCCACCCCTGAAGATCGGCCAGGGCATGGACCAGATAGTAGTCTATGTAATCTGTTCTTAACCGCTCAAGCTGGGTCTTTAACAGATTCTCCATCCCCTTTTTGGAGGACACCAGATAGGGCGGAATTTTGGTCGCAATCTTCACCCTGTCCCTCATTCCGTGCTTCTCCAGAATTTCCCCCAAAACCGCTTCACTGCCGGGATAGATGTAGGCCGTATCAAAGTAATTCACGCCTTTTTCAATGGCCATAAGAATCTGCTTCTCGGTTCTTTCTTTATCAATGCGTCCACCCTTGGTGGGAAAACGCATACAGCCATATCCGAGAATTGAAATCTCATCTCCATTCTTCCCAAATTTTCGATATTGCATGGCACTCTCTCCTTTATTATACTGACTGGTCAGTCTATTCAAGCTATAGATACTCCATCCAACATTTTGTTGACCGGAAACTCAAGGGTCAACGCTTAATGGCATCCCACAGAACCGTAAAGGAAAACTCCCGGAAGGAATGATCCTCGAGTTTGTCGGGGAAAGCCATCAAGTACTGTATATTGGCGCCGAAAAAGCCATAAATCAGTTCAATTAAATACTCCGGGTCCATGCTCTTGAAAATCTCGTCTTCCATGCCTTGCCGGATCATCTGATATATAGCCTCAAACCGCATTCTGCCTTCTTCTCTGGTGCTTTCCGAAATGCTTGGCGAGTTGCTGAACTGCTGCAGGAAAAGATAGTCGTCCTTGTACTTCACACCCCAGTGGAGCATATTTTCATAGGCCCTCTTCACCTTGGAACGGTAAGTTTTTTCTTCCGCCACGCCTTTAAAGGCCTGTGTCATCATATTATCCTTGCACTTTAAATAGACCTGGTTGATGAGCTCTTCTTTCGTGGCAAAGTAATGAAAAAGCGTTCCGGTGGCCACGCCTGCCTCTTTGGCTATCAGAGAAGTGGGTGTCTTGTCAAAGCCATAGGTGTTAAAAAGCCTCAGGGCGGCAGAAAGAATTTGCTCTCTTTTCGTCATGCTATCACCTGTTCCTATCATAGAGTAAACCGACTGATTAGTCAATACTGTTATTCACTGAAGAGGTCTGTTTTGAAATCCTTAGTCCCCCTCATACTCTATAAATGGCTCTGCGACCAGTTCTCCATTGACTTCACTGATATGATAAGTGGCATAGGTGGCATCTGTAAAATTATTGAAGAAAGCAATATACTCATCGGCGACGCAAAAAGCCCTGTAGATGGCATTTTGTGGGATGGGACTTCCCTGGGGCTTTATATACGCTATCACAGCGTCAATTTGGTCCTGATTGGCATGCTGAACCCGTGCAAATTGGTCGCCGTTAAAGTGTCTGCAGATGGTGCCGTCCAACGCACTGACCTTCAGGCCCACGGAATATCCCTCTGATACCGAGAGTTCCAGTGAATAATAGGGATGTCCATAGTTTTTAAGCGTAATGTTCTTGCATTCGGCCAGATAAAGCACACTATTTAATAAAGAATCGGTGAGAAAATCCACCTGCGCCTCGCCCTGACCCTCGATAATGACATTTTCCAGCTTACTTAGCCTGTCCTGGCTATAACCGGACGGTGAGGTTTCATCAATGTTGCATAGGTCATAATCACCATCAGGGGCTAAAAGAAAATGCTTGTTGGAGCCCAGATTCTCCATAAGCTCACGGGCATTATGTACAACAATGGTTTCAGCGGGTTCAAACACTCCCGGCTCCATAGGGGATGTTACCACCGGTGTAGAGGTTTCATCAACATCGCTCACCGAACGAGTGTTTAATCTGCTGCAAGCTGTCAAAGAAATTATTAGCAAAATACCTGTCAGAATTATGGCTAACCGTTTCATCATGTTTTCTCCAGACTTACAGTATTTTTCGCTTTGCTCTATTCTTAATTTTATATTCTTAATGGTCTAAATTCAATCTCCTGTAAGATGGCAGGTATATTTCCGGCATAAAATCAAAAGCTATGCTTAATAACACTGCAGGAGGTTTGAGTATGGACAACGAAGACAGGAAAAACGAGCAATCCGCATGGCAGGCCAGTCATCAAAAACAGTCCTACAACGACATAAAGGATGACTCACCCGAAAATCAGAACAAGGGCCATAATATCAAAAAGCAGGCTTTAGGGCCCAACACCTACAGAAAAAGATAAAGGACGGTAATGGATATGAGCAGCAAGGATCAAAAGAAAACCAAAAGAGAGCAGGACGGCAAGTTTCATTCCAAGAACATTAAGCACGACCCTCTGGCCGAAAGCGCAAGAGCAAAGTTCGGCCTGAAAAGCGAGCACAGCGAGAAGGATGAGTGAGCCAAACGGCTCCCCGCCTTCACAAACACCTCAATTATGGACTCGTCCATTGAGCATAGGGCTCTACAAGCAGATTGTCATTCTCATATTTTATGAAATAGTCGCTGCCAGCATAATCATTCATAAGGATAACAAAGGCTATTTCATCAGAATCCCCGCTAAGGCTGTAGGCTCTGTAAGCGGCATCCTCAGCGATCTCAATGCCTTGTGACATGATATATGCCAGCACGGCTTCAATCTGTTCCTTAGTGGCCCACTTGAGCTTTGCAAAGTTGTTCAGGTCAAAGCGTGTATGGATAGAGCCATCGACAGCATGAACCGAATAACTATAATGCCCCCACTTGTCAAGACAATTTTTTAGCTTTTCTAAGTTAGGTTCTCCTTTCTTTATTTTTGTATAATTATAACATTTATGCATTCTGTTGGAGGATGTCAAGGGCGAGCGTA
>Ga0116192_1002959_pt1 | contig 10924 bp, 11 predicted proteins | sample AD_UKC113_MetaG_FD_89876 | JGI IMG/M metagenome (GOLD analysis project Ga0116192, IMG submission 89876) | Active sludge microbial communities of municipal wastewater-treating anaerobic digesters from Hong Kong - AD_UKC113_MetaG | ecosystem: Engineered > Bioreactor > Anaerobic > Digestate...
CACCCGGGAGGAGAGGGCGAGAGAGGCCCGGCGACAACCCACCATCCGCTGGTTGGGCGTATGCCCGGTTGAGGGATCTCATCCGGGCCATGGACATGGGAAAGGAGGAACGGGATGAGGAAGGGGAAAAGAGAAGGGTCGAGGAATTTTTTGGTTTGTGTGGTGGTCGTCGTGACGGCAGGTTGCCTTTGCCCGGGCCTGGCGGGGAACGCCCAGGCCTATGATTTGCCCGCGGTCAACCTGGGATTCACGAGTTTCCTGGACGGAGGTCCCCCGTCGGGACCCGGCCTGTACCTGACGCAATATCTGCAGTACTACCACTCGGGCAGTTTCAACGACCGGAACGGGGACAAGCTTCCTTTGCCCGACCCGGACCTCGACGTCTGGGTGAGCCTCACGCAACTGGTCTACCAGTCCAACCGGGAAATACTGCTGGGAGGAAAATGGGGTCTGGATCTCATCGTCCCCATTGTGGGCTTTGATCTGGGATACGCTTTCCCGGGTCCGTTCCCCCAGGACAACGGAGCAGGACTGGGGGATATACTCATCGGTCCCTTTCTGCAGTGGGATCCGATCATGGGCCCCCGGGGACCTCTTTTCATGCACCGCATCGAGCTCCAAATGATCCTCCCTACGGGGAAATACGACAGCGACCGTGAACTGAACCCCGGCAGCAATTTCTTTTCCTTCAATCCCTACTGGGCCGGGACCTTCTTCATCACGCCCCGTTGGACCGTTTCCGGCCGTTTCCACTACCTGTGGAACGCGGAAAACGGCGACCCCAATCGCGGATATGTGGGGGCCGACGACACCCAGGCGGGCCAGGCTTTCCACTTCAATTACGCCACGGAGTACGAAGTGATTCCCCAGAGGCTGCGACTGGGCATCAACGGGTATTACCTAAAGCAGATCACGGACACCCAGATGGATGGGCACGACGTCCCGGACAGCAAGGAACAGGTTTTCGCCGTCGGTCCCGGAGCCCTTTTCCACATTACCAAGGACACGCACCTGTTTTTCAATATCTATTTCGAGATGGCTGCGGAAAACCGCACCGAGGGAAACCGGTTCAATTTGAGGCTGGTGCATCATTTCTAGCGGGACGTCGCCGGGTGGCGATATCCCACGGCGCCTGAGGGTGAAGCCAATTTTGGCGGCGTTGTTTCGGGGTTGCCGAGTCGGGACTCTTTCCGGAATGTGCACTATGGCGATTCGGCGGATTGCGGGGGTATGAGATGAAAGTTCATGAGTTTATGGTCAGCAAGATTGAATTCATCGATTCCGACAGGACCGTCTACGATGCGGTGGAGATCATGGTGGACAAGCGGATCCGTTCCCTGGTGATCCGCGTGGGAGGAAAATCGGACCGGGAGGCCGTGGACGGGGTCGTAACCGCCCGGGATATCGTTTTCAAGGTGTTGGCAAAAGGATTGAATCCCAAAGCCGTGAAGGTTGCGGACATCGCTTCGCGCCCCCTCGCCTGTGTCGAAAAAGACATGGATTTCGACGACGCCGCAACCCTCATGGAAAAGGCCAACATTGCCCGGTTGTTTGTATGCGACGGAGAAAAGGTGGTGGGCGTCGTTTCGTTGCTGGATGTAATGGCGGCGGAACTGATCATGTGGGCAAGAGGTGACTATGATTCTCGATAAAATCCTGTCCCTCGGCAAGAAGGAGAGGAGGGTTACCGAGGAGATCCGCAGGCACATCGAGCTGCTTTGCGATGCCTGTGACAAGTTCCGCTGTGCCTTGGAGATCGGGGACTCGGACCTCATGCGGGAGGTGAGCGAACTCGAACGGGAAGGGGACTCCGTCCGCAGGCGGGTCATCTCCCACATCTACGACGGTGCTTTCCTGCCCTACATCCGGCCGGATTTGTGCCGATTCGTGGAGAGTGTCGATGAAGTGTTCGATGCCCTTGCGGATACGACGATCTATTACGGGGAAGCCCGAGTGCCCGAAGCCATAAGGGGAGAGTGCATCCGGGTGGCCCTCCTCAACCATCGCATGAGCGACCTGCTTCGACTGACCTACGAGGCCATGCTGGCTGGGGAAGATCTCCGGGAGAAAACCCTGGCCATTCGGATCTTTGAAAAGAAAATCGACGACATGAAGTTTACCCTGCGAAGCGAAGCCCGCAAAATCCCCGTCGAGAACTACTGGGTCGGGAAAGGGCTGTCGGATTTCATTCTGGGTGTCACCTCCATCAGCGACCTCATCGAAGACGCCAGCGACCAACTGGAGGTGTTGAGTGTCATCCTCCGATGATGTCTTTGCCGATCAATCCTCTTTGCCGTAGCCCGCAACGCCGCCTGCTCCCGCCGGGCTCGAGCGCAACCATCCCCCGCCGAGGGAATGGAAATCTTTCCCGCCCGTTCCGGCCGACCTTCACGGTGCTTCAACTATGTGGATGACTTTGAGTGGGATATTCCTCGGCTGGAGTCTGGGCGCCAATCACACCGGCAATGTTTTTGGGACCGGGGTTGCCACGGGCACCGTCAAGTACCGAACGGCCATCATTTTGACCGCGATTTTCGTCTTCCTGGGATCATACCTGGAGGGCCCCAAATGCATGAAGACCGTTGGGGCACTCTCGACCCTCACCCCCATCGAAGCCTTTTACTGCGCCCTGGCCGCGGGCCTCATGATGAGCATCCTGACCTTCCTGGCCTTTCCCGGGTCGGCCTCTCAGGCCATCATTGGGGCCGTCCTGGGGGCAGGGGTCCTATCCCATACGGCGGATTTCACCAAGCTCTACAAGATCGTTACCTGCTGGGCCTTCACTCCCGTCTTTGCCATTTTTGCCAGCTACAGCCTCTATCACATTCTGGGTTACGCACTGGAGAGAACTCGGATCAGCATGACCCGCCGAAACCTCATCTATTCCATCGGAACCCTCCTCACCGGCTGTTACGGAGCCTATTGCCTGGGTTCCAACAACGTGGCGAACGTTACCGGGGTTTACGTGGGTTCCGGTCTCCTGGACGCCCGCACCGCCGCCCTCATCGGGGGAATCAGTATCGCGGCCGGCGTTCTGACTTACAGCCGGAAGGTCATGATGACCATCGGCAAGGGAATTGTTCCCCTGGATCCTTTTTCCGCGCTGGTTTCGGTGTTGGCCAGCGCCCTCTGTCTTCACGTTTTCACCCAAATCGGCGTCCCCGTGTCTTCCTCCCAGGCCATCGTGGGCTCCGTGGTGGGAATCGGCCTGGCTGGGGACGTTCAGACCGTCAGTCTAAAAATGCTGGGGAGGATCGCCCTGGGGTGGGTTCTGGCACCCACTACCGCCGGAATTCTGGCTTACTTGTTTATTCGCTTCGACCTGCTTGCCTTGCTCAAGAGCTGGCATTTCTTTTTTCTGCAGTTCCACGGCATGTGAGAGGGTTACGGCCGCCTGCCTAAAACGGCTTGTTGGCGAGGCACCATGAGGAGGGCCCTATGGTTCCGCTCAAACGCATCTGGAAGCTCTATATTGTCTATGCCACCGCACTGCTGACCCTGGTGGCGGTGACCGGTTTCGTCCTCCACGGTCAGCTCAAGTACCGCCTCATGAACCAGGTGCAGGAACAGCTGTTCACCCTGGCGCGGGTCCTGGCCAAGTCCCTGCCCGACGACCTCGACAACTCCGCCCACCTCCATTCCTGGTGCCGGGACTACCGACAGGTCTCCCATCTGCGGATCACCGTCATCCAGAGCAACGGTCGGGTGATTGGAGATTCCGAGGACGAGATCGTTCCCGAAGATTCTCACCTGGACAGGCCGGAGGTGGCCGGCGCGCTTGTTGAAGGTTCCTCCGTCGCCGTTCGCTTCAGCATCACCATGGATACGGACATGTTGTATGCCGCCTACCTGGTGGAGGGTCGGCAGGTGATCCTTCGACTGGCGATGCCCATGAGCATGATGAAACAGATCGAAAACGAGGTGATGCTTTTTTTCGTCATCGCCGTCTACCTGGCTCCCCTGTTGGCCATCGGCATCCCCTTTGCCTTCGGCAAATTCGTCTTGAGCCGGGAGGAACCCGCGGAACGTCCGCCGAGACGTTCCAGATGCTGAAAGAAAAGGGGACATCCCCATGACGATCCGGATCAACGAGCAGGTTTCCATTCCCGAACAGGAGCTGCATTTCACGGCATCTCACAGCAGCGGGCCGGGCGGTCAAAACGTCAATAAAGTCTCCAGCCGCGTCACCCTGTGGTTCGACGTAGGAGACTCACCAAGCCTCACCCCGGAACAGAAGGACTTGATCATCCGTAGGCTTCGGAATCGGATCAATAAGGACGGGGTGCTCAGGATTGATTCGCAGCAAACCAGGAGCCAGGCGGCAAACCGGGAGCTTGCCGTGGAACGATTCTCCGAATTGATGCAGGGGGCTCTCAGGCGGGTGCCGACAAGGAAGAAAACGCGGGTTAGCCGGGCAGCAAAACTCCGCCGCCTTCAGGAGAAAAAGAAACGCAGCACCATGAAAAAGGAGAGGTCCCGGAAGGTTTCTTTCGAGGACTAGGCACCCCAAATATTGAACCCGGGTTTGCGCGGTGGTGAACCGCCGACGGCTTCCACGCATGGGCATTTGCCGGTCTTCCCGGGATGGAAAGGGCCTACCAGGGAGCAAATCCTCGCCGGACGATGTTCTCGCAAGCGTTTTTCGGCACCATGAATTGGAGCAGGTAATCGGGTCCGCCTGCCTTGGAACCCACCCCGGAGAGCCCGAATCCCCCGAAGGGGTGCCTGCCCACCACGGCTCCCGTGCAACCCCGATTGATGTAGAGGTTCCCCGTGCGAAAGGCCTTTCGAGCTCGTTCGATGTTCCTGGGGCTCCGGGAAAAAACCGCCCCCGTCAGGGCGTAGGGAGTGCTGTTGGCCACACGCAAAGCCTCTTCAAAATCCTTGACCCGGAGGACGGCCAGCACGGGACCGAAGATCTCTTCCCGGGCCAGGGGAGAACGGGGGTTCACTTCCGTGAAGACGGCAATGGGAGCGAAAAAGCCCCGAGCACCCTCGAGGTCCTCCGGAGAAAAAGCTTGGCCTCCACGGTGCCGATTTCGATGTAATCCAGGATTCTCTCCCGGGCCGTGGGTTCGATGACGGCACCGACGAAATTCTTTGGGTCTTCGGGGGGTCCCAGGTGGAGACTCTGGACCGCGGCCTTCAGTCTTTCCAGGAGCCGCTCGCAGTTTTCCTCGAGGACGATCAGGCGGGAACAGGCCGAACACTTCTGACCCTGGTATCCGAAAGCGGATCTCACGATATGGACCACCGCCTCATCCAGGTCCGCATCGGCGTCTACGATGACGGCGTTTTTCCCGCCCATTTCCGCGATGACGTTCTTCACGCAGGCGCTGCCTGCCGGGACCCGTGCAGCCTTCTCGATGATTTCCAGGCCCACGGCCTTGCTCCCCGTGAAGGCAACGAGGGCCACGTCCGGGTGAGTCGCCAAAACATCCCCCAGTTCGCTACCGGGTCCCGGCACAAAATTGAACACCCCCGGCGGCAGATCCGCCTCCCGAAAGATCTCGGCAATCATGGAGCCTATGACCGGTGATTGGGATGCGGGTTTGTAGACGACGGGGTTTCCCGTCACCACGGCCGCAGAAGTCATTCCCATGGAAATGGCCAGGGGAAAGTTCCACGGGGCAATGACGGCGGCAACCCCCCGGGGTTCGTACCAAAGGTGGCTCAATTCCCCAGGGACGCGTCCCATGCGCCGGGGAGTCGCCAGGCGAATCATTTCGCGTCCGTAATATTCCAGAAAATCGACGGCTTCGCACACATCCGCGTCGGCTTCGGTCCAGGATTTTCCCACCTCAAAGACCTGGAGAGCCGCAAGTTCGAGGCGCCGCTTGCGGGTTTGCGCCGCAGCCCGGAAGAGAAATCCGGCACGGACCACGGGGTCCGTATCCCTCCAGCCCGGAAAGGACCCCCGGGCCGCCCGCACCGCTCTTTCCCCCTCGTCTCTTCCCCCCGACGACACCTCTCCCACGATTTCTTCCGGATCGTTGGGATTGACCGAGAGGATCTTCCTCTCCGTCTCGACGTAGTGGCCGCCGATGAAAAGGGGAACCTCCCGGGGAAAGGACTTTCGCACCCGGTCCAAGGCGGCTCGAAACCCGTTGCGGTTTTCCTCCCGGGTCCAGTCCAGGGGCGGCTCATTTTCAAAGGGCGGCCACCGATCCTCCACGGGCTCGAAGGCGGGAAGCTCCCAGGGAGCCGGTGCATGAGTTCCTCCTTCCCCGGCAAGGTCCCGGGGGTTTTTTAGAAGGTCCTCCATGGGCACCCCTTCGGTGAAGCTCAGCCGCAGAAAGGATTCGTTGGCGGTGTTTTCCAGGAGCCTTCGAACAAAGTAGGCCATCCCCTGGACCAGGTTTCCTACGGGACTGTACAGGCGAAGAGGCACCCCCGCCCGGGAAAGGGCCCGTTGAATCGACTCCCCCATTCCATAGAGAAGCTGGAATTCCATTCGGTCCTCGGGGACCCGCAATTCCCGGGCCGTCTCCATGACGCAGGCGATGGAACGAAGATTGTGAGAGGCACAGGCGAGGGTCACCCATTGGTGGTTTTCCAGGATGATTCGAGCCAGCTTTTCGAAATTGGCGTCCGTCTCGTGCTTGCGGGTAAAGACCGGGATCGGCCAGTTGTTCTGGCGTGCGGTGATCACTTCCGAATCCCAGTAGGCCCCTTTGACCAGGCGAATGGTCAGACGGAAATCCTTTTCCCGCGCCCAATCGAGGATCGAACGCAGGTCCTGTTCGCTGTCCCGCAGGTAGGACTGGATGACGATCCCCGTGTGGGGATATTCCCGGACTTCGGGTTCCTCGCGCAGGCTGCGATAGAGGGCCAGGGTAAGGTTCTTGAGCGCCACCTGTTCCATGTCCAACGTGATGGACCCGCCGGCCCTCATGACCCTGTGGACAATCGGGCGAAGCCGCCCCTTGGCCATGTGAACCGAGTGTTCGAAGGAGCAGGGATTCATCTGGGAGTACAGGGCGGAGGTCTTGATGGAGAGGTTGATCCTGGGGGAACGGCCCCAGTCCAGGTCCCCCCCGGAGGTCCCCAACGGCTTCCAGTCCTTTTGCACCCGGTCCAGGAGCTCAATCCATTCCAGGTAACGATGCACGTACTCCCCGGCTTCCGCCTCGGAAACCACCGCTTCCCCCAACAGGTCCACCGTGAAGGCAATCCCGTGGGAGCGCATCCGTTCCAAAACCCCCAGGACCTTTTTGGGGCTTTCCCCCACCATGAACTGCCCGGCCATGGTGGAGAGCACCCGGGCCACCCTGCCGGCAATCAATTTCCCGGTGGGTGTGGACGGGGAAGTGTACTCGAGGATCTTCCGGACGGGCCTGGGTAAATCAAGGCCGGGCCGGGAGAAGTATTCGTGAAGATGCCCGGCAATGGTTTCGGGTCGCGACAGGGAAGGAAAGACATCCACAAACCGGAACAACTCGGTCTTGAACGATTCGTTTTGCATGCACCACTCGAGCATCTTGGACGTCCAGTATGCTCGATGAAAAAAGGAAGGGGTTCCCTCGCCCATCATTTGATGCAGTCCGGTTCCAGTCTTGTGAATCCTCGTCTCCAGGTCCGTCTCCATCGTGACGCTCTCCCTTTGGTTGAATCAAACGGTTGCGTTGCACCCGATATGAATCCTCACGGGGTGCGCTTCTGTCTTTCGCGCCCGAGGCTTCGTTTCCAGCCGCTCTTGCCTTTCCCCTTCTTTTGGGGCTGTTTGGGTTCCCGGTCGAAATTGCCCCCCGCGGTCCCCAAGTCTCGAGGGGACAGGAGATAGGATCCCGGAGTGGCGGACAAGCCCGCCGAAACCTTCCCGGTTTTCTTTTTCTTTCCCGTCACCGCCTCGGTCCCATCCTCCCGGCGCAACAGGGGAAAATGAATGAACCGGGCAGGAATCGAGTTTGCCAGGTACAGCCCGTGGTCCGCCCGGTAAATCGGCACATGGGCCCTTGCGGCTTCATCGGTGATAATCTCCAGGACCACGGATTCGGGGTCCCGGCGGCGCCCAATGCGAAGGGCCGCCTGCCGGTCCGCGGTCAACGGAAGGTAGGGACGAGCGCCCGCCTCCAGGCCGTTTTCCCGGATACGTGGGAGCTGCCTTGGGCGGCAGGCAAAATAGAGCCTCCGGGGCAGGAGATGTAACTCCAAAGGGTAGGGGGGGAGGGCCCTCGAGGCCTTCCACCGCAAGACGGAACCATCCAAATCGAAAGGCAGTTCGATCCCCAGATACCGGATCTCTCTCACATGGGATTCCCGAACAAACCGAAGGGCTTCATCCTCCTGCAGAGCCCAGTACAGTTCTTTCCACGGCATGGTCCCGTCGGGGTTCCAGAAAAGACCGAATTCGCCCGGGGCGGTTACCAGGATGTAAGTAAGGGTTTTTGCTAGCGTTTTTGGCGGAATTGCTGCCAATTCCTTGTCTCCTTTAGAAAAACTCCCGCGGGAGTGAACGATCACGAGGAGGAAAAAGCCGAGGAGGGCGGGATGGAAACCCCCCCGAGGATTCCGAGGATCGGGGGGATGACATCCCGGGCAATGTCGCTGCGGGACCCGCCGCCCAGGACCACCTCGAGACGCCCGGAACAAAGTTCCTCGGCCAGTTCTTTCATACGATCCGCGATGATCGTGTAACAGGTGCCGCTCAACCCCAGGTCTCCGTAGTCGCCGCGGTGGGTGTCGAAGCCGAAATACCAAAAAATGAGGTCCGGTCGAAACCGGCGAACCCGGGGCTCGAAGGCCGAAAGGGCGGCGTCGGCATAGAGGAAATCCACATCCGAAGACACTTCCCGATTCGAAAATCGGTCGTAGGGACTGGGAGCGGGGACGTCCACTTTGGTTCCGTCCCGGGATTCGTAGGTATCGTGGCAGACGCAGACATGAAGGACGTCGGGGTCCGCCTCCACAAGTTGGCGTGTGCCGTCGCCGTGATGGGCATCGGTGTCCAGGATCGCGAAACGGTGAAGCAGATCCAGGTCCCGGAGGTGTTGAACGGCCAACACGACGTCATTGAAGCAGCAAGAGCCCCCGAAGAAGGTTCGACCGGAATGATGCCCTCCGGCCCCGATGAAGGCGAAGGCGTTCCGGATCTCTCCCCGGGCGACGGTTTCGCCCGCCAGGACCACTCCGCCCGCGGACCGGCGGCCGGTCGAGCACAGGGGGTCCCTGTCGACCTCCCGGATGAGTTGGGCCGAGTGGACTCGGAGGAGGAGATCTTCGGGAACCATGGGGGATTCGAACAGCCGGAAACGGGGATCCCGGAGCAAGGGTTCGATGACCCTCGGGAAATGCCGGAGGCGCGAGCCCTGGGTAAGGTAGCTTCGTCGGCTGAAGCTGGGATGATAAAAAATGCCCGTGACATTAGTTAACATAACATATCTTATCGGACATTGTAGTGTACCCGGGTTTTTTTCCTTGACTTTGTTCATGCCATTCGGTAACTATTCCCTTCGCACGCGAGCGGGAATAACTCAGCGGTAGAGTGCAACCTTGCCAAGGTTGAAGTCGCGGGTTCAAATCCCGTTTCCCGCTCCACCCCTTTTCCCCCATCAAGAACCCTATCGCCCCCTGGCCAGCCTGTTCATGAAAAAAACGATCTCTTCCCATCTTGTTTCCCGAAACCCCGGAAGAAAACGGTCCGTCAAAGAGGCCCTCAAGCAACTCTACTCCCTTTTTCACTTCAAAGACCAGGTGCTCATCACCGTCGATCCCGACCCCGACGCCATCGGTTCGGCCCTGGCCCTCAAGAGACTCCTCTGGCACAAGGTCCAGAGTACCACCATCGGAATCATACGCCCCGTCCGAAGGCTCAACAACCGAACCATGGTCCGGCTCCTCAAGCTCCCTCTCACGCTCCTCAAGGAAAAACACCTGAGCCAATACGACAAGTTCCTCCTGGTGGACGGTCAGCCGTGCCACAATCCCTTTTTCGCCGAGATTTCCTACACCGCCGTCCTGGACCACCACCCCCTTACGGGATTCAAAGCCGAATTCACGGACATAAGGCCCGATTACGGAGCCACCTCCACCATTCTCACGGAATACCTCCGGGCCGCAGGGATCAAACCCTCCCAGACCCTGGCAACCACGCTGCTCTACGGCATCAAGACGGACACTCGAAGCTTCGAGCGGCATACCCGGGTCGAGGATATCGGGGCCTTTCGCTACCTGTACCCCCTCGCCAACCACAACGTCTTGCGAAAAATCGAGATCTCCGATCTTTCCCTCTCCGATCTCAAGTATTTCCATAAGGCCGTGGACCGGAAGCACGTGGTCCGAGACCGGATTTTCGTGCACATGGATGAGGTTCCCACGGCGGATCTCCTGGTCATCATCGGCGAGTTCTTCCTCAAAGTCCACGATATTTCCTGGAGCATCACTTCCGGCATTGTCCAAGACAACTTGGTAGTGGTCGTTCGCAACGACGGCTATCGAAAGGATGCAGGCAAAATCGTGCGAAGGGCCTTCGAATCCCTGGGCAGTGCCGGAGGCCACCAGGCCATGGCCCGGGCGGAGATTCCCTTGAAGGAGTTGACCCAGGTGTTGGAGAAGCGCACTTCCACCGCCATTGAGCGCTTCATCCGCCGGCGACTGTCTCCCTTTGCCTGAAGCCCCAGCCCACGGGATCATGACTCTCCAGCCCCGCAAGAAGGTCGAAATCTTCACGGACGGCGCGTGCTCGGGCAATCCCGGGCCGGGCGGCTGGGGAGCCATTCTGCGATACCGGGGCGTCGAGAAGGAAATCTCCGGGTACTCTCCGCACACTACCAACAATCGCATGGAGATGACCGCGGTCATCGAGGCCCTTCGAGCCCTCAAGGAACCGTGCCGGGTGGTCCTTTACACCGACTCTCGGTACCTGCGGGACGGAATCACCCGGTGGATCGGCCGGTGGAAGCAAAACGGATGGAAAACGAGCGAA
>Ga0116192_1002961_pt1 | contig 10918 bp, 8 predicted proteins | sample AD_UKC113_MetaG_FD_89876 | JGI IMG/M metagenome (GOLD analysis project Ga0116192, IMG submission 89876) | Active sludge microbial communities of municipal wastewater-treating anaerobic digesters from Hong Kong - AD_UKC113_MetaG | ecosystem: Engineered > Bioreactor > Anaerobic > Digestate | place...
GCTTGATATGTATGGTGACATAAAGGTCACCGGAAGCGCCGCCTCTTAAGCCTGATTCACCCTCTCCCCGGAGGGATATGGTCTGGCCTTCGTCTATACCGGCCGGAATGTTGATGCTGATCTTGGCATTCTTGGAAACCCTGCCCTTACCGTTGCAGGTTTCACAGGGCTTGGTGATGATCCGCCCTTCACCCTTACAGGCATCACAGGTCTTGACGTTTACAAACTGACCGAAGGGTGTGGACTGAGCATAACGCACCTGGCCCGTACCGCCGCAGGCCTTGCAGGTCTCAGGGTTGGTGCCCGGCTTTGCCCCCGAACCGTTGCAGGTTCCGCAGCTCTGAAGCCTTGTGATGTTGATCTCCTTGGTGACGCCAAAGGCGGCCTCATGGAAGGTTACTTCAATAGCATATTGGAGATCGCTGCCCTTCTGAGGACCGTTTCTTTTTGTCTTGCTCCTTCCGAAGCCTCCGCCCATAAAGCTCTCAAACAGATCGTCCAGGCCCCCGAAGCCAAAGCCCTCGAAGCCGCTGAAGCCGCCCCCGCCGGTGCCGTCAAAGGCCGCATGACCGAATCGGTCGTAATTCGAACGTTTCTGAGGATCACTTAAAATACCGTAGGCTTCGTTTATTTCTTTAAACTTCGCTTCCGCTTCTTTATTTCCAGGATTGACATCCGGATGATACTGCTTGGCAAGTCTTCTGTAGGCCTTTTTGATTTCGGCCTCATCAGCACCCTTACTTATCCCCAGCACCTCATAATAGTCCCTTTTGTCAGCCAAGCTAACGCCTCCCATAAGGAATAAACATGTTTCACATCAATAGTGCAGTTTATTCTGTGACATCAATTTCTACATCTATTCAACAACTACAACCCAAATAATATATCATAGTTCATGCAAACAGGAAACGGTAGATGCCGAAAAGTTTATCACTTCCGGCATATACCGTTCTGTTTTGCTCTTTATGCGCTTTTGCTTCCAAGCTTATGGGTTTATGCCTTACTTCTTATCATCTTCGTCCATAACCTTGTAATCAGCGTTGTAGACATTATCCTGAGGCCCTGCCCCTTCGCCGGGATTGAAGCCTGCACCGGGATTGAAGCCTGCGCCGCCGGGACCTTGAGGTCCTGCCTGCTGGTACATCTTCTGGGATACGGCATAGAAGGCTTGAGTCAGATCCTCCTTGGCCTTCTTGATGGCCTCTACATCGGTACCCTTCAGTGCTTCCTTAACCTTGTTAATCTCGGCCTCGATGGATGCCTTATCGGTTTCGCTCAGCTTGTCACCCAGCTCCTTTAAGGTCTTCTCGGTCTGGTAGACCATAGAATCGGCCTCATTGCGGGTTTCGATCTCTTCCTTGCGCTTCTTGTCCTCAGCTGCAAATCTTTCAGCTTCCTTGACAGCCTTTTCGATATCGGCCTCGCTCAGGTTGGTGCTGGCGGTTATGGTGATCTTCTGCTCGTTGCCGGTACCCAGATCCTTGGCAGAAACGTGGGCGATACCATTTGCATCGATATCAAAGGTAACCTCAATCTGAGGAACACCACGGGGAGCCGGCGGAATACCGGTCAGCTGGAAGTTGCCGATGAGCTTGTTATGTGCGGCCATTTCGCGCTCACCCTGATATACCTTGATGTCCACGCTGGTCTGGCCGTCTGCCGCGGTTGAGAACACCTGGCTCTTCTTGGTGGGGATGGTGGTGTTGCGCTCAATAAGCTTTGTGAAAACGCCGCCCAGGGTTTCGATACCCAGGGACAGAGGTGTTACATCCAACAGAAGGAGATCCTTGACCTCTCCCGAAAGCACACCGGCTTGAATGGCTGCACCCACAGCAACGCACTCATCGGGGTTAATGCCCTTGAAGGGATCCTTGCCCAGGAACTTCTTAACGGCTTCCTGAACGGCGGGAATACGGGTGGAGCCGCCAACCAGCAGGATTTTATCCACTTCATTGGGTGAAAGACCTGCATCAGCAAGAGCCTGCCTTGTGGGGCCCATGGTCTTTTCAACCAGGTCTGCTGTCAGCTCGTCGAACTTAGCACGGGTAAGGGTCATTTCCAAGTGCTTGGGGCCGGTGGCATCAGCGGTGATGAAGGGCAGATTGATGTTGGACTGGGTTACGCCAGAAAGCTCAATCTTAGCCTTTTCAGCAGCTTCCTTCAATCGCTGCATGGCCATCTTGTCATTTCTCAGATCGATGCCGGTATCCTTCTTGAAGCCGTCGGCCATCCAGTCGATTACACGCTGGTCGAAGTCATCGCCGCCCAGACGGTTGTTGCCGTTGGTGGCAAGCACTTCAAATACGCCATCACCGATTTCCAGAAGGGATACGTCGAAGGTACCGCCGCCAAGGTCAAACACGAGGATCTTCTGATCGTGTTCCTTGTCCAGGCCATAAGCCAGTGCTGCGGCAGTGGGCTCGTTGATGATTCTCAAAACCTCAAGTCCTGCGATCTTGCCGGCATCCTTTGTGGCCTGACGCTGGGAGTCAGAGAAATATGCCGGAACAGTGATAACGGCCTGGGTGACCTTTTCACCCAGGTAAGCCTCAGCATCAGCCTTAAGCTTCTGCAGGATCATTGCGGATAATTCCTGGGGTGTAAACTGTTTATCGTCAATGTTTACCTTTCTGTCAGTACCCATGTCGCGCTTAATGGATATGATAGTTCTTTCGGGGTTGGTGATGGCTTGACGCTTGGCCACCTGACCAACAAGCCTTTCCCCCGTTTTGGAAAACGCCACAACCGACGGTGTAGTGCGGTTACCTTCCGCATTTGGGATAACAACAGGCTCTCCGCCTTCCATAACGGCAACGCATGAGTTTGTTGTACCAAGGTCTATCCCAATTACCTTTGCCATAATAAATCACTCCTGTATCTATAATTTAGGTCAAAGAAAGCTAGTTAGCAACTTTTACCATTGAATACCGTATCACGGTTTCATCCTTGTAAATATAGCCCTTTTCAAACTCCTCCACAATCTCGCTTGCGCCGTAGGCCTCATCCTCGATGTGCATGACGGCATTATGGAGATTGGGGTCAAAGGTTTCACCCACAGCCTTTATGGGCTTGACTCCAAGCTTGTCGAGGGTTTCGTTGATCTGCTTGAGCACCATGTTGATGCCTTCCCTGAGGCTTTGCCCTTCTACTGCTTCGGAGGCCTTAAGTGCTCTCTCCAGGTTATCCACCACCGGCAGTATCCTGGTGATGACATCGGCGCAGGCATCGGAATAGGCCTTTTCCTTTTCCTTCAAGGTCCGTTTTCTGAAATTATCATACTCAGCGGCCAAACGTTGCATCCTGTCGATGAGTTCCCTGTTTTCAGCTTCCTTCTGGGCCAGGGCTTCGTTAAGCGTTTCCAACTCCTTATTTGAAGCGTCAGGGGACTCACCGGATTCGCCGGCAGCATTTTCTCCTGTCTGCTCCATAGCCTCTGCCGCTTCTTCAACCTGAGGCTCCTGAATTGGCTCGTTTTCAACTGTTTTATCCTTTTTGCTCATTACATTAAGTACTTCCTTTCCTCATATCCTGCTGTCAGCCCTTATCGCTGAAAATCCTCGTGATCTCACGATTCAAAAGATCCTTCATAAACTGAATGGAAGAGACAACCTTGCCATAGGCCATACGGGTGGGGCCGATGACGCCGATGGCACCAATGTCCCTCCCGTCAATGCCATACAGCGTGGTGACTACGCTTAAGTCCTTCATGGGACCTATCTCATTCTCACTGCCGATCTTGACATCAAGCTTTTGGTTCTTCTTCAGGCTGCTTTTCACCAAAGCGGCGATGACATCCTCCTCGTTCAGAAGCTCCAGCACCTCCCGGGCCTTTAACAGGTCACTAAACTCCGGATAGTTGAGCAGATTGGTGATACCGTCGAGGTAGACATCGGTGGACTCAATCCGCCTGACACACTCCTGAACTGCTTCAATGACCAAAAAGACAAAGGTGGCAGGAAGACCCGTCAGTGTCTGAATCTCCATGATCATGGGCATGGTGACCTCATCAATGGTTCTTCCCGATATCCTGGTATTGAGCACATTGGTGAGCTGAGCAATGCTGTTGTCATCCAGGATGGTGTCGTGCTTGATCAGCTTGTTGTTGACGATGCCCATGCCTGCAACTACAACGACAAGCAGGCGTTTTTCATCCACCACAACAAATTGAACCGACTTTATTTCGGCCTTTGAGAATTGCGGTGTCAAAACCACCGAGGTATAGCCCGTTACCGAGGAAATAATGGAACATGCCCTTTTCACCAGCTGGTTAAGCTCCTCGATGCGTTCATCCATCGCTTTTTTTATCTTCATGATCTCTTCATTGGCAAGGCTGTGAATCTGCATCAAATGATCAACATAAAAACGATAGCCCTTATCGGAAGGTATGCGTCCCGCCGAGGTGTGGGGCTGGGTAATATACCCTAATTCTTCCAGGTCAGCCATCTCATTGCGGATGGTGGCCGAGCCCAGTCCAAGCTCGTGCTTGCGGGCAATGGTTCTGGAGCCAACGGGTTGCGCGGTTTGAACATAGTCGTCAATGATCGACTTAAGTATGCTCCTTTTCCTTTCATTCAGCTCGTTTTCCCAGACCATAACCTCACCCCCCTGTCTGTTGCATTGTGATGATTCTTGCCTTATTCTGTATTGTTAGCACTCTCCTTCATTGAGTGCTAAACATAATTTTAAAATATCACTCACCCCTGTGATTGTCAAGTAGGTGCCGGATTAAAACTTGGTGAGACCCTTATCATCATGCCGTTTGACGCCATTCACAGCAAGTCTGCATATGCCTTCCCATCGTCGAAAACTTCAAGTTCCGTCACACCCTTTATCACCATTCACCTGCAAGCCCTTCCCAGATCATTTGCCGCCGATCACCTCAAGTTCATCTTAAACAGCTTTGTTATAAGAAAGGAATCCATGCCTGGCAAAGGTGCATTGGCTTGCCACCCGTTCTCATAAGCCTTGTACCGCATAAAAAAATACCCGTATACACGGGTATTATTTGTAGTCTTATTCGCTTTTATGATTGGCTGAAAAGCAATCATCATCGCTGCACAATGATGGAAATTCGAATGCCCTCCTGATCCATATCGTCCAGACTCAGCTTACACTTCAATGCCGAAAGCCTGGAGGCCATTTCCATATAGCGGGCATCCATACGTACCTCATCGATTTCCACCAGCGCATCACCGGTGATATCGATATGTACATTAGCCCCCTCCTCATAAGCTACGACCTCAATGTTGCCGATTCTCTTGCTCTCATCTGTTTCAGTATAGGCCTTCTCCAAAAGAACCTTGACCAATTCACCCAAAGGAACGACGATCTTGTCGGCGATTTCCTTATCCACCTCAATGTTCTCTCCAAGGGTGGAGAACATAACCTCCAGATGGTTCTCCTCAATGATGGAGCAGACCGAGCGGGTCAGCTTCTGGAAGGTGAGCTGGAGTGTAACCATTCTCAGTTCCTTCAATATATTCTTTACATCATGGAGCATATGATAGGCCTTGGTCGACTCCATAGTCAGCGCATCATTGCTGCCAAATCTTAAAACCGCTTCATCCCGGATAGAATCATAGATACCGCTCACATTATTGATGATGCCGATGATCTGATCAAGCCTCTCAAGCGGGATCTTCACATATTGATCCACAGAACCGGTATTCCTGACCTTCTGCATCCGAATAGCCTTGATGATATCGGAGGCATCTACCTTCTTCTCACGTAATACGATCTCGCCAAACTTCATTTTGTTGTACAGGCTGCTCTGCTTCCTCAAAATATCCTCAACGTCCGAACGCTGCATAGCCCCTTCTTCAACGAGGATTTCGCCAATCTTGGTCTCCTTGTCCATGGGCTGGCGAACTTCAAGAATGATGTCATCTTTCAGTTTACGTAAGTTACTGATATGTTGTTCAATCTCACCAACGAATTTTTTTTCCTTAAGGGCTCCGGCATCAGAGCAGATTTTTCTGATAAACTTCACCGAATCAAGAACGGCGTTGATGGCGTTCTTATTGGCATGAACACCGTATTTTCGTATGACCTCCAGAAGATCCTCTGTGGAAATGGCCACTCTTGTACTGATATTGTCATTCAGAAGGCCTGTCAGACCGCGTATGGTATGGAAGCTGCAAAAAATCGAGCTGATGATATTGCTGTTGCCATTATCCATTTCAAGATTGACGAGCTCCATCTCTATATCATCAAGGATCTCAGCAATCTCGCTCTTAAAGTCCTCCATATAGCTTTTACTGATCTCTGCAAGTCCCGGTACCAGTGGAGCACCGTCCTGAATATCCCTTACATCCATCCTAATAGCCTCCTGTGTCTTTGTCAGCACTGCGCCTAAATAAACTCAATAAAGACCTGATTAGCATAGTCCATTCCCTTTTTTGTTAATCTTACCATAGCACCGGTATAATCAACAAGTTCTTTGGATGAAAGATTCATCAGCTTTTCATGGAAGCGTTCCCTCACATTCAGCCCGAAGAACTGGGACAACTCATCCAGATTGATCCCCTTGTTCATCCGAAGCCCAAGGATCATGCTTTCACTCAAAGCCTCATCGGAGCTAATGGTATAATCCTCACTTAAAACCGGCTTTCCGGAAGCAATCCCCTTAATATAAAGGCCTACGTCAGAGGTATTGGCATAACGCCTGTCTCTCGTGAGAGAATGGGCCGCCGCGCCCAAGCCGATGTACTCATCCCGCTCCCAATATCGGATATTATGGCGGCATGCATATCCCGGCCGCGCAAAATTGGATATCTCATATTGGTACAGGCCATGATCGGCCAGAATTGCCTTTGCCTCCTCATACATCTGTCTGTCCAGGGCATCATCGATCTCTTCAAGCTGTCCGTCTCTGCTTAGCCTGTCCAGAACGGTTCCCTCTTCTATCTTAAGCCCATAACAGGAGACATGCGGGAGATCCAGCGCCATGACCCGATTGAGGGTTTCCTGCCAGTCCTTCAGGGTCTGCTTCGGAATACCAAATATAATATCGGCATTTATATTGGAAAAACCATGGCTTTTTGCAAGATAAACCGCCTCTTCAAACTGTTTTCCCGTATGAATCCTGCCAAGAAGCCTTAAGATGTTCTCCTGATAGGCCTGAAGCCCAATGCTAAGCCGATTGATACCAAGCGCGGCATAGGCTTTAAGCTTCGGTGCATCAAGGGTTCCGGGATTGCACTCAATGGAGATTTCGGCATCGGATGCCAATGAATAGCCCCTGATGCCATCCATGATCATGCTGATTTGATGATATGGAATAAGCGAGGGTGTCCCCCCGCCTATAAAGATGGTCTCAATTATTTTGTCCTGCAACAGCTCGTACTTTAATGCCAGCTCCGAGACAATTGCCTTGGCATAATCCTCCCATAGAGATTCCATTCCCGGATAGGAGGAGAAATCGCAATAGTGGCATTTCTGCGTGCAGAAGGGGATATGAATGTAAAGTCCGATGCCTTTTCTTCCCTGGCTCATCACTGCTCCCCTCCATGACTATCTTATGCCTGGCATGTGCTCCCCGGCATAATTGCCGATTAGGGTATGCACCCTCAAGGCTTAAACTATCAAAATCAGGTATCTCTAACGCAATTTCTGAGCATCAGCAACTGGATTCCTCAAAGATTCATCAAAGGGAAATCAGGTGTCCAGCTTCAAAACGCTCATAAAGGCTTCCTGGGGAACCTCTACGCTTCCCACCTGGCGCATGCGCTTCTTGCCTTCCTTTTGCTTCTCTAATAGCTTTTTCTTTCTGGTGATATCGCCGCCGTAGCACTTGGCCAGAACGTCCTTGCGGAAGGCCTTAACCGTCTCCCGGGCGATAATCTTGTTCCCGATGCAGGCCTGGATGGGTATCTCAAACATCTGCCTGGGTATGGTATCCTTCAGCTTCTCGGCCATTCTCCGACCCCTGGCATAGGCCTTGTCGGCATGAACAATAAAGGACAGGGCATCCACGATCTCGTTGTTCATCTTAATATCCAGCTTCACCAGATTGGACTCCTTATAGCCCGTCAGCTCGTAATCCAGCGAGGCATAGCCCTTGGTGCGCGACTTTAAGGCATCAAAGAAATCATAGATGATCTCATTCAAGGGCATCTCATAGTGGAGGATGACACGGGTTGCTTCCATATACTCCATACTGATATAGGTTCCCCTGCGATCCTGACAGAGCTCCATGATGTTGCCCACATATTCGGTAGGCGTCATGATGGTGGCCTTGACAATGGGCTCCTCCATGCTTTCGATCTCTGTGGAATCAGGCATGTTGGTGGGGTTATCCAGTTCAAAGACTTCTCCGTTGGTCTTTCTGATCTTGTAAATAACGCTGGGTGCGGTGGTGATAAGATCAAGATTGTATTCGCGCTCCAACCGCTCCTGGATGATCTCCATATGAAGGAGTCCCAAGAATCCGCATCTGAAGCCAAAGCCCAGCGCAACTGAGGTCTCGGGCTCAAACATTAGGGAAGCATCGTTCAATTGGAGCTTCTCCAGAGAATCTCTCAGATCGCCGTACTTTGACCCGTCGGCAGGATATATACCGCAGAATACCATAGGCACTGCCTTCTTATATCCGGGCAGAGGCTCGGCAGCAGGTCTGGCTGGGCTGGTAATGGTATCACCAACCCGGCAGTCCCGAACGTTCTTGATGCTGCCGCAGATGAAGCCCACCTCACCGGCCAAAAGGGTATCGGCCGGGATAAGCCCACCGGGCCGCATATAGCCAAGCTCGGTTACCACGAACTCCTTTCCGGTATGCATCATCCGGATACTGTCTCCAAGGGAGACCTTGCCTTCCATAAGGCGAACATAGGCCACAACGCCTTTATAGGTGTCATAATAGGAGTCGAAAATGAGTGCACGAAGAGGTGCATCCTCATCGCCCTTGGGGCACGGGATGACTTCAGCTACTCTTTTAAGCACCGTGTCGATGTTGAGGCCGTTCTTAGCCGATATCTGAGGGGCATCATGTGCTTCAAGGCCGATGACATCCTCGATTTCCTTGATGATCTCTTCAGGCCGAGCGCTTGGCAAGTCGATTTTATTGATGACAGGCATGATCTCCAGATTATGCTCCAATGCCAGATAAACATTGGCCAGGGTCTGGGCCTCAATACCCTGTGATGCGTCTACAACCAGAATAGCGCCTTCACAGGCTGCGATGCTTCTGGAAACCTCATAGTTAAAGTCCACATGACCGGGGGTGTCGATGAGGTTGTAGATGTATTCGGTGCCGTCATCGGCCTTATAAACCATTCTGACAGCCTGGGCCTTGATGGTGATGCCGCGTTCCCGCTCGATATCCATGTTATCCAGAACCTGCTCCTCCATCTCACGCTGGGTCATAACCCCGGTGAGTTCCAGAAGCCTGTCTGCCAGAGTGGATTTGCCGTGATCAATATGAGCAATGATGCAAAAATTTCGAATTCTGCTCTGTCTCTTGTTTTCCATAGATCTTCCTCATCGTTTATTTGCTGCTTTAAAGTTTTTTAAGTTACGAGCGATATTATACCATAGGCCCAGCATTCCCTACAATAAAAACCCCACCCACCACGCAATCACAGATTGCTGGCGGGGACCCGGGAGCCTTGTTACTTCGTAATAAGAACCCCACCCACCACGCAATCATAGATTGCTGGCGGGGACCCTGCGCTGTTTTTGGACCAGCGGCCCCCAACAGCCAAAGCATCTTTTCCCTTCTTTAATGCCTTCATCCACATAAACCAATACAGCTTACCTGTATCCCTACAACCACAGCATCTACCCAACATCGTCTTTTACTTCGTCCTGCATCCTCTCAAGCAAAACATCTTCTTCATTATTGTCCTCCATAACGCCCTGCATCAACCAAAGCATCTTCCCCTTACCTGTCTTCTATGATAGGATACTTGTATCTTAGGATTCAAGGAGTATGCCATGAAATACAGAGCTGATATGCATGTTCACAGCACCTTTTCCTGTGATTCCACCTGCGTGGCCGAGGACCATGTGAGGGATGCCATCGAAAAGGGAATGCACTATATATGCTTTACCGAGCATTATGATCTGAACCCCTATGATGAGGGCTTCGGTTACTACCGCGGTGATGCCGTTTCAGCGGAAATTGAACGGTTGCGGGACAGGTACGGCTCTGAAATAACCATTCTGAAGGGTGTAGAGTTCAGCGAGCCCCACCTTTATCCCAGGGAGTTCGAGGCCATCACCAGAGAGGATTACGATTATATCCTTGCCAGCATTCATTTTCTGGACGACCGCTTCGTTCTGGATAAAACTCTGACCCAGACCATCCCAAGCCAGCAGCTCTTCGAGCGTTATTATCATGAAACCTTGCAGGCCGTGCGCCATGGGGGCTTCGACGCCATCGCCCATTTTGACTATCTTCGGCGCGGTTCAGGTCTGGATCTTTATGACAAGGATATCCTGACCGAGATCTTCAGGACCATGGTCAAGCAGAATATCACGCTGGAGATTAACACCCAGAACGAAAGAAGGGGGATCGCGCTGCCCTTCCCCACACCCGCAAAGGCAGAGCTATACGCACAGGCAGGCGGCTCCAGAATCACCTTCGGCTCCGATGGGCATCATAAGGGCGACCTGGGCTCGGGCATCCAGGCTGCCTACAGCAGCTATGCCGGCATTCCGGGCCTCGTGCCGGGCGTCTTCTTGAAGCGCCAGTTCATCGCACTGTAATTAATCACAGCTTCGCAGCGCTACAAGCCTTTTGATTATCGAGGAAGTCTTTTGGTCCCGATGCCTTTCGCACGGCGCGATTGGGAGGTGTTGGCGACGGTGATGATTTTTCGGGTAAAATCAGCCGGATGCTGATTTTAGGCAGCACGCACAGGATGTGCGGTTGATGCCGGCCCGTAAAAATCGAGCCTGAGCACCATACAATAACCCC
>Ga0116192_1002973_pt1 | contig 10885 bp, 7 predicted proteins | sample AD_UKC113_MetaG_FD_89876 | JGI IMG/M metagenome (GOLD analysis project Ga0116192, IMG submission 89876) | Active sludge microbial communities of municipal wastewater-treating anaerobic digesters from Hong Kong - AD_UKC113_MetaG | ecosystem: Engineered > Bioreactor > Anaerobic > Digestate | place...
CTCATGACCTGGATGTATAAGCTGACCTATGATACCCGTATCTACAACAAGGCCTCGGTGATTGCCATATGCATGTTCCTCGTGATTGCACCCTTTGCCATCTATAATTTCGCCCAGACAAAATCCTTCAAGGAGGGTGAGCTCTGATGAAGATTTTGCGCATTATACGGTATATCTTTGTTTATGCGATCCTCATCGCCATCTCGGTTATCATTCTCTATCCCATTGCCTTTGCCGTGGGTGGAGCCTTCAATCCCGGAAAATCCCTTGCCAACCTGAACATCATGCCCATTCCGAACAACCCTACCTTTATTCACTTTTCCGAGTTGTTCACTAAAACCAGATATATCAACTGGTACAAGAATACCCTGATCATTGCGGTGATCAATACCCTGGTGATCATGGTGATGACGCTGATTTCAGCCTATATCTTCTCACGCTTCAGGTTTAAGTTTAAAAAGCCCCTGTTGATGAGCTTTCTGGTGCTTCAGATGTTTCCGGCCATTGTGGGCATTATCGCCATCTACGTCATCCTGAACCGGTTTGCCCTTTCGGACAGCTATCTGGGGCTCATCCTGGTTTATACCTCAGGAGCGCTGCCCTATAATATATGGCTTATCAAGGGCTACTTCGATACCCTGCCAAGGAGCATCGATGAGGCTGCCAAGGTGGATGGCGCAGGTAATCTTACGGTCTTCATCAAAATCGTGATTCCCAACACCCTGCCTATTATCGCTTTTCTCATGGTGACCAGCTTTATGCAGCCCTGGATGGACTTTATCCTCCCAAGGTTCATATTGAGAAGCGACCATAAGAAAACACTGGCCGTAGGGCTCTTTGAACTGATCAACGGTAGGTCCAACGATAACTTTACCATGTTTGCGGCAGGGGCTCTTCTGGTTTCCATCCCCTTTATCATCCTCTTTACCATCAACCAGAAGTACCTGGTGAAGGTTATGGCGGCGGGGGCCATCAAGGAATAGGAAAGAGAAAGGAAAAGCCTTCCGTCATTTACGTTCATGGTGTAAACCTTAATGCGGAAGGCTTTCTTTATGAAATAGCACGGTTCCCGGGCCCCCGCCGGCAATCTGTGATTGCGTGGCGGTTGGGTTCTTGGCCACCGGCGGCTTACCGTTAAACCTCTATCCGGCAGCAATCGGAATCCTGGCCAACAGGGCACCGCCATAGGGCTTGAGTTGAACTACCGGACCGTTTATCCTCCTGGTTAGAAGATCCAGGTCAAATCCTTCATAGCCCTTGGGCAGCAGGACATCCCGGCTGGAAGGGCTGTTGTTCAAAAGCACCAGGATTTCCTCCCGGTTGTCGAACCGAGAGAAGGCGTAGATACCTCTGGCCGAATCCTTCAGGACTGTTTTAATACCGCCTGTGAACACCGACATGTGGGCCTTGCGGATGGCGATGAGCTTTCTGTAATACGCTGTCAGCGCCAGAGTCTCTTCGGTATCCTTCCATACCATGGGAGAGCGGTACTCGGCCTCGGTCATGCCGCAGATAGCCTTCTCATCCCCGGCGAAAATGGAGGGAATGCCCACATAGGCCATTTCAAACAGGACAGCCAGCTTGAATTTATCCAGGTGATTGCCGCAGAAGGAGAGAAACCGGGGGACATCGTGGGAGTCCAGCATGTTCATCTGGACATATGTTATTTGCTTTTTATAACGCATCAACATGGCGTTCAGGCTCGCATCAAAATCATCCACGCTGATCTCATTTACGGCGAAGAAGGCCTTGCAGAGGTCGGTGAAGCGGTAGTTCATGGCCGAATCAAACTGATCTCCCATGAGCCACTGTTGGGCATCCTCCCAGATCTCAGCGATTAAAATGGCATCGGGCTTCTCTTTTCGTACGGCCTTTCGAAAGGCTCGCCAGAAATCATGGTTGACCTCGTTGGCCACATCCAGCCGCCATCCGTCGATACCTGCCTCACGTATCCAATACCGGCCTATGTCGCAGAAGTAATTGGCGACCTCAGGGTTTCCTGTATTCAGCTTGGGCATCTGACTGACATAGGCAAAGGCCGCATAATTAAGCTTCTCGGTATTGACGGGGAAATCCACCTGATAGAACCAATCCTTATAGGCTGAGGCCTCGCCCTTTTCCACCACATCCTTGAAGGCGAAGAACTTCCACCCGCTGTGGTTGAACACCCCGTCGAGGATGACGCGAATGCCGCGATCATGGCAGGCCTGCACCATGCTCTTAAAGTCCTCCATGGTGCCAAAGCAGGGATCAATGGTGGTGTAGTCGATGGTATCGTATTTATGGTAGGCTCCTGCCGTAAAAATGGGGTTCAGATAGATCAGGTTGATGCCCAGATCGGCAAGGTAATCAAGGTTTTCGGTGATGCCCCTGATGGTGCCGCCAAGGTGCGATTCACACCTTTCGCCGCCCTCGGTGGTTCTAAAGTACTTTTTGCTGCTTATGGCCCTGTAGGAGCCGGCAAAGCTGTCGGGGAAGATCTGATACATAATGGCCCCTCTGGCCCAGGCCGGCACGTCTGCGATATCCTCACGGCGAACATAGGGGAATTGAAAATATTCGGTGCGGTTGGGGGTGGGGCGGCGGATAAACTCTCCCGAATAATAGTAGCAATCCTCTTTGCCGTCCGACAGCCAGAAGTAGTAGCAGATGCGGTTGATATGGGTTTCAAAGTCGGCTTCGTAATAATCAAAAAGCCTGTCGGATGCCACAAGGGTCATCTCAAGCCCAGTCATCCTGACCCTGTGCTCAGGATCTACCCGGTCGCCATAGAACAGGACGCATTTTTGGAGATCTCCTCGGGCAGCCCTAAGCCGCAGGCAGATCCGGGTTTCGGAAAGGGCGTGGGCATAGGCAGAATCGGGTATATGCAGCACGGCGTGTTGATTCATGATGGTTTTCCCCTCTTTAGGAAAACGTTTTCCTGGGTTAATTATATCCGCTTGCTTCCGAAAAAAGAAACGAAAAAAGGACCGGCTTTACCGCATAAGGCGCATATATTTTTGTAGGGTATGGATTGGTTATCCTGAATAAAGGTTTGGAGGGTGTTCTCATGAAGTCCATTATCAAGCGGATTCTCCTGTATTTCCTGGTCCTGATGTTACTCGGATTGGCTTCCTGCGGCGAGGTTGAGCCACTTCCGCAGCCGCAGAACCCGACCGATGCTCCGTCACAGGAGCAGCTGCCCGTATTTAATGAGAATGATCCCGTATTCGGCCTGGGATATGCAATACAAAAGGCCACCGGAAACAGGCAGGGTGTTTACTATGAGGTCTTTGTGCGAGCCTTTGCTGATTCCGACGGTGACGGCATCGGGGATATCAACGGCTTGATCTCAAAGCTGGACTACTTAAATGACGCTGATCCCGAAACCAGCACTGATCTGGGCGTCACGGGGATCTGGCTGATGCCCGTCAATGCAACCGTTTCCTACCACGGCTATGATGTCACCGACTATTATGCCATCAACCCGGAATACGGTATCATGGCCGATTTCGAACGATTGCTGGCCGAAGCCCATAAAAGGGGTATAGCCGTCATGATGGATCTGGTGCTCAATCACACCAGCGACAAGCATGAGTGGTTTATCAGCGCCACCCATCCAGAAAGCCCATACCGGGACTGGTATCATTGGACCTTAGATGGCAGCGAGGGCTATAATCTTCATGCCAGCAAATGGGGTCACGAGATCTGGAACAAGCGAAACGGTGGCTACTATCTGGGATTGTTCTGGAGCGGGATGCCCGATTTGAATTATGACAATCCGGAGGTGCGGCAGGAGGCCAAAAGGATTGCCGGGTTCTGGCTGGAGAAGGGGGTGGACGGCTTCAGGCTGGATGCCGTGCCCCATATCTATGACGGGAGCGAGGTCTTAAACACCGGGGACAGCGTTGAGCGGACAGTAGCCTGGTGGCAGGAGTTCACTGATTACTGCCATGAAATCAAGCCCGAATCCCTCATCGTGGGTGAGGTGCTGGATGAGAATGCCGTTACCAGGGCAACCTATCTGGCATCCCTGGATGCCACCTTCCATATCGGGCTCGGCACCCAGATCGCCAATGCCCTTAAGGCTGGGAAAAGCAAGAACGGGTATCTGAACGCCTATATTACCAACAGCTTTGCCCAGTATGAAAAGACCAATCCGGATTTTCTGGATGCGCCCATGCTCTCCAACCACGATCAGAACCGCTTCATCGGTAATGTAGGGGGAAAACATGAGTTGATGAAGGTGGCAGCGAGCATCTATCTGACCCTTGAGGGCATTCCCTTTATCTATTACGGCGAGGAGATCGGCATGTACGGTGCCAAGCCCGATGAGGATATTCGGCTGCCCTTTGTGTGGGGGAATGATGATCCCTGCCAGTCCAAATGGCGCGCGTCAAAATATGATAAGGTGATCATCCCTGCCTCTCAGCAGGAAAAGGACAAGGATTCTCTCCTGACCCATTACAAGCGCCTGATACGAGTTCGAAATGCCAATGAGGCCCTTTATGCCGGGAAGTTCCATCCTCTAACCTCCGATAACGAGGCCGTTCTGGCTTATGGCATGACATCAGAGCATCAGTCAGCCATCGTGGTTCATAATCTGTCACAAACTCGCCAGACCGTCGGCCTCTCCACCGAAGGCTATTCCCTGGTTTTCTGCCAGGCAAAGGAGGGCTTTTCGGCAGGGGAGGGGAGGGTGAGCCTACCGCCCCTGAGCTCCGCAATCTTTGTCAAATAAGCTGTTTTCAAGGGGTTTGAGCTGGATTGATGAAGCCTTTATTTGATTGACAATCCATGGAGAAATGGTTATAATTGGTTCTGTGCAAACGTTTGAATTATTCGGGAAGGCCATAAGGGGATGAGTCGTATGGGTGCCACCATTAATGATGTTGCCAGGCTGGCCGGTGTTTCGGCCTCTACGGTCTCGCGGGTCCTGTCCGATCATCCAAGGATCAGCGATGAGACCAAGGAGAGAGTCAGAAAGGCCATTGAGGAGCTGCAGTATTATCCCAATGCCATAGCTAGAAGCCTTGTCAACGCTGCCACCAACACCATCGGCTTGATTCTCAACACGGGGCCTGAGCTTTTGATGCGGAATACCTTCTTTGTCCAGGCCATGGCCGGCGTCAGCATCTATGCCCAGGAAAGCGGCTTCAATGTGATGTTTGCCTTTAATAACAGCGAGGAAGAGGACCTGAACATCGCCAAGCGCTATGTCTCGTCGAGAAGCGTGGACGGCATCATCCTCTTTACCTCAAGGGCCAACGATAGGTGTATTGAATACCTTAAGAGCATCAAATATCCGTTTTCGGTCATCGGCAGGCCCGACGATACCAGGGATGTTTTATGGGTGGATAACGACAACTTCCAGGCAACCTACCAGGTGACCGACTACCTGATATCCAAGGGCCTGACCCGCATTGGTTTCATGGGTGGCCCCAAGGGTCTTAATGTGACCCGTGATAGATTTGAAGGCTATAAGAGAGCCCTGTCGGTGCATGCCATAACCTTTGAACCCGATATCGTCTTTGATAACGGTGATTTTTCCGATGATTTTGGCTATGCCTGCATGGGTGAGATCCTCACAAAGCCTCGCAACAGGCTGCCTCAGGGTATGGTTACCTGTGATGACCTCCAGGCCATAGGCGCTATGAAGGCCCTGCATGAAAGCGGCATGGGTGATATGGCCATTACAGGCTTCAACAATACACCTCTTGGCAACTTTCAGCATCCAAGGCTCACCTCCGTGGATGTGAATGCAGACAAACTGGGCTTCTATGCCGCAAAGTTATTAATCGACAATTTAAGGGGCATCAAGGGTGCCCCCACCCATTACATCGTTCCCACGCTGCTGGTGGAGAAGGAATCCACAAGCTGATAATATCATTCGAAGATGGGGCATCCTATGGATACATTAATCGGAGGTAGCAAGATGAAGCTTAAAGACCATGAATGGAAGATCATCCAGGAGGGCTTTTCCAACGAGGAAAACAGATACTTTGAGAGCCTGATGTCATCGGGAAACGGGAGGATGGGTCTTCGCGGCAACCATGAGGAGGATTTCTCAGGCAACACCTTAAAAGGCACCTATGTAGCAGGAGTCTATTATCCCGATAAGACCCGCGTAGGCTGGTGGAAGAACGGCTATCCCGAATACTTTGCCAAGGTTCTCAACGCAACTGATTTTATCGGGATCGGCGTTGTCATCGATGGTGTGACCCTTGATCTGGCGAAGGTAAACTTCCATAGCTATGTGCGCGAACTGGATATGAAGGAAAGCGCGCTTTCCAGGTCCTTCGTCTATGTGGCCGGGGATGGCGCTGAGTTTGAGATTGCGTCCCGCAGGTTTATCAGCTATGACAATACCGATCTGGCGGTGATCCGCTACAGCATCACAAGCCTCACAAGGGATGCCAATATCACCCTGACCCCTTTCCTCAACGGAGATGTGACCAACGAGGATGCCAACTATAACGAAAAGTTCTGGGATTTTGTGGCCAGCGAGGCCAAGGAGGATTATGCCTTTGTGACCATGAAGACGCGCAAGACCGGCTTTACGGTAACAACGGCTTTTTCCTGGAAGATCATGGGCAGTGAGCCCGGACATGTTGTTCCTGCCATAAACAGAGATGGCGAGTATGCCGGTATTGCATTAAGCTTAAACTGCGAGAAGAACCGGACCATCATCTTGGAAAAATATGTGGCGGTGCTTTCCGACCGCTACTACGATGCCGGGTCAATGGCTAGCCTGGCTGTTAATGAAGCTCTTGAGGCAAGGAATACAGGCTATGAAGCCCTTTTTGACCGCCACAGACAAAAATGGGCCGACATCTGGCATATGGGGGATATCGCCATTGACGGCGATGTTCCGGCCCAGCAGGGCATCCGATTCAATATCTATCAGCTCAACTGCACCTATTCGGGCGACGACCCGCGATTGAACATCGGTCCCAAGGGCTTCACCGGAGAAAAATACGGCGGCAGCACCTATTGGGACACCGAGGCCTACTGCCTCTACTTCTATCTTGGCACCAGCAGGCCCGAAATCGCCAGAAGCCTTCTGGTATACCGCCACAACCAATTGGAGAAGGCCAAGGAGAACGCGGCTAAGCTGGGCGTGGCCGGAGCTCTTTATCCCATGGTCACCATGAACGGTGAGGAATGTCATAATGAATGGGAGATCACCTTTGAGGAGATCCACAGGAATGCGGCCATTACCTATGCCATCAAGAACTACACCGAGTACACCGGTGATGATTCCTACCTCATTTCCAAGGGGATTGATGTTCTGGTGGAAACCTCCCGCTTTTGGGTCTCCCGGGTCACCTTTAATCCTTCCAAGGATGTCTATATGCTTCTGGGTGTCACAGGCCCCAATGAGTATGAGAACAATGTGAACAACAACTGGTATACTAACCGCATGTGCAAGTGGAGCCTTGAGTATACCGTATCCTGCCTTAACATGATGAAGGAAAGGTATCCTAAGCTTTATGGCGATACCCTTTCAAGGCTGAGCTTGACAGAGGCTGAGATCGAGGCTTTCAGCACCGTGGGGAAAAAGATGTATCTGCCTGAGGATAAGGAATTAGGCATCTTTTTGCAGCAGGACGGGTATCTGGATAAGGAGCAGAAGCTTGTTTCGGAGCTGGATGAGTTCGATCTTCCCCTGAATCAGAAATGGTCCTGGGACAGGATCCTGCGCTCCTGCTTTATCAAACAGGCTGATGTGCTTCAGGGCCTTTGGTTCTTGAATGATCAGTATTCCCTGGAGGAGAAGATCCGCAACTTTGATTTCTACGAGCCGCGGACCGTTCATGAATCTTCCCTCTCGCCCTGTGTTCATGCCATCCTCGCAGCCGAGATCGGCAGGGAGGAGAAGGCCTATGCCCTTTACCTGAGAACCGCCAGGCTGGATCTGGACAACTATAACAGGGATACCGACGACGGGCTTCATATCACCTCCATGGCCGGAACCTGGATGAGCATTGTCTACGGCTTCGGCGGCGTCCGCATCAGGGATGGCAGGCTCTGCCTTGCACCCTTCAAGCCTGAGGCCTGGGAGCGCTATGCCTTCCACCTGTTTTTCAGGGAACGCTTGCTGAAGGTCACAGTGGATACGTCAGGAACGAGGGTTGAGCTTGAGGAAGGGGAACCTCTGGAGATTGTTATATACCATAAAACCGCTGAGCTTGAGGCTGGCGCGGTTCTCACAATATCTGCATAAAAGCTATGATCCTTCCGCATCACAATAGGAGAGGAGTAATCTTATGAAGAAGCTTCAAAGCGTGGCCTATTTTTGCATGGAGTATGCCATTGAAAGCAATGTCAAGCTGTATGCCGGAGGTCTTGGCATTCTGGCAGGCGATTATATGAAGGAGGCCTGCGATGCCCAATACCCTGTTATCGGGATCGGTATTAAATGGAAGCAGGGCTATGGTGAGCAGTACATAGACAAGGACACCGGAAAGCCCTATGATGCCTATTTTAATCGGGAGTATGAATTCCTGAAGGATACGGGTATTACCGTGACGGTGCCTATTAAGGGTCGTGATGTGAAAATCAAGGTCTGGCAGTATGACGCCCATGGCGTGGATAACCTGTATCTTTTGGATACCGATATCGACGGCAACGACGGTGAGGCCAGATGGGTAACGGGGCAGCTCTACGGCTGGTTCGGCGAGGAGCGGGTGGCTCAGGAAATGGTTCTGGGCATCGGCGGCGTCCGGGCTATCAGAGCCCTTGGCCTTAAGCCCGAGGTATACCACTTCAATGAAGGGCACGCCCTTTTTGCCGGCTTTGAGCTGTTAAGAGAGAAGATGGCCGGGGGAGACAGCTTCCAGGAGGCCTGGACGAAAACCCGGGAGGAGGTGGTTTTCACCACCCATACACCCATTATCCAGGGGAATGAGTCTCATCCCATAGAACGGCTGATCTATATGGGTGCCAATCTGGGGCTTACAAAGGGCCAGCTTAAGACCCTTGGCGGCAGTCCCTTCAACATGACGGTGGGTGCCCTGAGGCTGTCCCGGAAATCCAATGCCGTTGCTGACCTTCACAAGGATACCTCCAACAAGATGTGGAAGAAGATCAAGGACAGAAGCGAAATCATCGGCATCACCAATGCCATTCATATCCCCACCTGGGTAGACCCGGAGATGCTCAGACTCGCCGAGGCCTATGACAGCTCCAAAGCGGCTTCCGATGGCCTTTGGATCCGCCACATGGAAAACAAGCGGCAGCTCATCGACTTTGTGGAGAAAAGAACAGGAGTCAGGCTGGACCCCGATGTGCTCCTTGTGGGCTTTTCCAGACGTGCGGCACCCTATAAGCGCTCCAACCTGATTTTCACCGATCGGAAATTCATCGAGCCCCTCTTAAAGAAGGGTAAGCTTCAGATTATCTTCTCGGGCAAGGCTCACCCGCTGGACGACGGAGGCAAGGCCATTATATCCGATATTGTGGAGATGACACGGTTGTACCCCAATAGTGTGGTTTTTCTTGAAAACTATGATATGGAGATTGGCAGAATCCTGACCCGGGGCTCGGATATCTGGCTCAACAATCCCAGAAGACCCAAGGAGGCATCGGGTACCTCGGGCATGAAGGCTGCCATGAACGGTGTTCTCAATGTCTCCATACTTGACGGCTGGTGGCCTGAGGCCTGCCGGCACGGCATAAACGGATGGCAGTTCGGTGACGGTTATCAATCCGAGAATGAAGCAAGGTGTGACAGTCACGATTTCAAAGCCCTGAAGGCCTGCCTCACCAAGGAGGTTCTGCCCACCTATTATGAGAACAGGGAGAAGTGGATTGAGATGATGGCTGCCTCCATCAATACCACCAAGCAGCCCTTCGGCATGAGGCGCATGCTGGATGAGTATTATCAGAAGCTCTACAACAAGGACTGATGGGATTCGCAGCAGGCAGGAGCCGGAATAAAAGGCTGATGCATTAAGGCCATGATGTTTAAATCCTCGTGCTGTCCTCGTTCGCAGGAAGTTGTCAATGCTCGATCTTGTTCTCACGAGGTCGCCAGCAACCGCGCCCTCCCGGCGCGTGCCAGCTAAAATCTGCATCCGGCAGATTTTACCTCACTCGACCTACACTCTCGCATGACAACATTCAACTGCTCCTGCGGATGCATTTCAGATTTAAACATCAGGCCTTTCCACTGCTTTGAGCCGGTACTAATGCGCTATAATGGGGGAAGAGGTGTTTATATGATCAATGCATTGCTGACCCACTGCCTGTCTAAGGAGGGGGCTTATCTGGATTTTCCCTTTGGTGAAATCCCCGCAGTGGTCAAGGTAGGCGGTAGGATATTCGCAGAGCTTTACATCCGCAAGGAAAAGCCGCAAATCACCATGAAATGCGAACCGGTGCTGGCAAGGCTCTTAAGAGAAAAATACCCCGGGACCGTCATCCCGGGATATCATGTCGTCAATCGCAATAAGCCCTATTGGAATACCGTCCTTCTGGATGATGGCATCATCGGGCTCGATGAGCTCTATGAAATGGTGGATCATTCCTATCATGAGGTGGTTAAGAAGCTTAAAAAGCTCACTCCCACTCTAAACCCGTGATCTCATGAATGGCCTTGTTCAGGGCTTCTTTGCCGTCTCCGCAGCTGGTCACGCCAACAAAGGCCAAATCCAATCCCGGGTATACGATGATGGTGGCATAAAATGTGCCGGCCGAGCCATCAGCGGTGCTGATGGTACCAGTAGAATCGTCAATAACGATCCAGCCATAACCAAGGGGGATCTCACCTTCCTGACCGGGAGAGTCGTACATATCGCTGATCCCGGCATTAAGATGAACGCGGTGAATAGTCTCATAATGGGGCTTTTTCATAAGGATGCCCGTGCCCTTAAGCCCTGCAAGGGTTTCCTTTGCATAC